>Ga0208767_1004065_pt1 | contig 10415 bp, 17 predicted proteins | sample VirMetDEL_Mar_21_FD_184514 | JGI IMG/M metagenome (GOLD analysis project Ga0208767, IMG submission 184514) | Aqueous microbial communities from the Delaware River and Bay under freshwater to marine salinity gradient to study organic matter... | ecosystem: Environmental > Aquatic > Marine >... | reverse complement strand
TTAGCATTTATTCCTCTGCTAAGCAGCCACTCATTCACCTTTACCTTATCAGTCTTAACAACTTCCTTTAGTTGCTTAGGCTTCTTGTAGGTCTTAGGCTTTGATTGGGGTACTACGATATTTAAATCTTTGTTTACAATCATACCTTTGATTCCGCAATCTGGATTGTGACAGAAATACTCTGTTGTGTTGTGATTAATACTCAGACATTTCTGAGTTCTTTTCTTACGATAGGCACTGCACTTAGGGCAGGTGCTTCGGCTCTGACCATCCCCATTGGGAGTAGTCATCTGAGTGTAGCTACTAATTGTCCCATACTTTTTTGCAATCGCCTCGTCTACTTGATTGTTACTTACCATTCAGATAGTCTTTAGCTTTCAACACTCGCTCTCTCCATTTGGTTTCATTAAGCATTGAATTTAAATTAACATATGGTCTCCACTCAGCACTCGAACCCCACACATCGCTCATCCACGTTGCAACCTCTTTTGCTTGCTGCGGAGTAGCTTTGTGTTTCATAATAATCTTAGCAGCCTTTATGAGTTGTAACTCATTCATCGTAGCGATTCCGAATGCTGATTTTGTTGCGCCTACAAATGCTCTGATGTCAGCTCCTGTAGGTATGTCAAGTAAATCATCATCATTAAAGCGCTCTTGATTAAGGTATGTGCTAGGATGTAGGTAGTCGGTGCCATACATATCGGCTAGGATTTTATACTTCTGTATCATCAATACTGCTTTATCCTGCTTAGTTAATGACAACCTAAAGAATGCTTTCTCTGCTGCTTTCTTGCCTACCTTTCTAGGGTAAGCTTCCCAAAATACACTCCAAAGATTAATGCTATTGCTACTAACATTTTGTTTCTTGCTTAAATAATATTCTGCAAATTCCTCAATAGTGCCTTCGTAAGATTCCCAGTTGTTTACGATCTCTTTAATCGTATTTAAACATACTTTCGGCATCTTTAATATTTTTTATCTTATTTCTCACAATTTTAATCTTCCTAATGAAAGCTCTTTCGCCCTCATTTAAATTAAATTCCGGTTTAGATTTTATGTAATCAACCAGTGCATTATAGTGTTCCACATACCTAGCGTATTCAGCGTGTCCCTCGTGTTTTGTCACGCCCATACCTAAGAAGTCTAAGCACTTATCTTTGTGACCAAATATATCAGACAAAGCACACAGAAACATTGCAGGTATTGTTGTCCAGTACACATATTTTGTCACGCCGTTAGCATCAATTACATTTATTTCCACCTTATCAGACAAGTCTTTGTATTGGCGGAATGGCTTGACGTAATTGATATTTGTTTTCGGGATTATTGGGAAGCAGCTCCATATAGATGAAGCTAACTTCTCAAATGATACTTGCTTTGTTCTCATAATGCACCAAAATTTTTATCTGTTTTAGTAATCATAAAACGTTTTTTGTAGTTGACGTTGTACCCATCAACAGGTATCTTGGTGTAATTGTTCAAAGTCATATAGCCTTTAATGGCTTTGTCTATAGATAGCTTTTCCGATTGAGCTTCTTTGGCTTTATACTCTGCATCCATACGCTTTTGCACAAGATCGTTAATCATAACGTGGCTATCACCATATGGTATGAACTCATTACGTATGTGCTCTCCTGCTATACCCCTCATATCCCTCTCCTGCTTGTGTAACTCAGAATAAAATTGCTGAAGCTCGTCGTCTGCTATCACGTCTAGTATATGAGAATACTCCTGCTGTATGCTATATATATTGTCGTACTTATCATTCAATGACAAATCTGAATCAACAATCTCCTTCCCTTTAATCATTGCTTCGTGAAACTGAGAGCAGGTGTTGTGTATACGACTTTGGTACTCTGGGTCTTCCATAATCTCACGTTGTATTACGTGCCTTCCGTCCCTAACTAATGTAAGTACAGCGTACTTTGTACCAGTCATCATCATATATGCTTGAACTTGGCAGTTGTATTTCTCTGGATACCCACACTCAAATTTATCACAATAGTATCCACCAATTGTCTTACATTCCCATACCCCTATGCCAAACATAGGAGATAATTTATCATCGTGTACTACTCTCCCATCCAAATTCAATCCGAAGTACGGAAAGTCTTTATGGAACAGCGTGTAAGGAACCACTCTAATCTTCCTAAACGTTTTACCACTATAGAAGTTGGCTGCCCACTCCCCTGTAGGATCGTAGTACTCTGCCTGCCTCATAATAATATCTTCATAAAGGTGACCGGTAGCAGTAAATATGTTTCCGGCAAAGTGTTTTTGCTTAAGACCTATCTTCTCGAACCAAAGGGTCATTGGGTCGGTGTATGAGTTAAGACCCATAACCGTACCTACATCTGAGCCTCCGATTTTAAAAGAAGCTGTACGAAAAGCAACCCACTCTGCCATCGACATCTTAGTTACGTTTACACCACGAAGACCTTTCTTTGGGAATAAACTTACTCTTGATGTTTTATGACCAGCTACTACCATCCGTATTGTTTTTTGATTCTATCTTTACTTGGCTGCGCAGACGGATTCTTCATTAATTCAATCTGAGCCTTACAGAATTTAATATACTTAGGGTCTTGCTGCTTGTTTGCTATGTTCTCCATAGCTGCCTTTATACCCTCGTTCCTGTTCTCTGCATTGTTAAAGTGGTTCCATAATTTATGGAGCAACTTTTGTTGATAAGCCAATGCCTCTTCAAGTGTGTGTATTGTTTTACCGGTCTTCCTGTCGTCCTTCAAAGCAAAAGCTATGGCACGACCCACTGCAATTGTTTCTGCCCAACCCACAAAGTCTTGGTCAAGATCCGAGTCAGCTATTTGGAACTTAGAACCAGAGCCAATGATTTGGTTACCATTAATAATCTTAGCCGTTGCCGTTACAGCCATACGACCTGTAGGATGATTTATTACACTTACATTAGTGTCGATACCTGCGTTAGGATATTCTTTGCGCAGCTCTTCCATACGTTCACTAATCTGTTTGTAATCACTAGACATTTCAGATGCTTGCTTTTGCATAATTATATGTATAAGAAAATTAATAATCTTTGGAAACGAGTAGAGTAGAATACAGACCTCCAATCTATGATAGTTTTTAACCCATCAGATTTTACTCTGTGAGATTGAACAAAGTCTTCGAGGTAGAGAATAGCTATTGACCTAGCGGTCTCAAAGCTAATCACTTTATCGAAGACTTTTATTGTTCTATTTTCCCAATCAATTCGCATACGTAAATTTACGTTATTCTGTAACCAATTGCAAAGGCAATTGAGGATCGATAGAAAGATAAAGGTCTTCTGAAAGAAATTCTTCTACCTTAGAAGCTTTGAAGACTTTATTTTTTTGCCACCCCACATTCTCTGCGTACTCTAAAGCTTCGTACCTGTATCTAAAGTACTTAGCCTCAGTATAATCGTCGTTTGCGGAAACCCATCGCCTGTCATATTCCCTACAAGTTCTTAGTAAGTCACGCATACTCAAAGATTTGGCTTCTTCTTTCTTGAGTATTACAATCCCATCCACAGCGTAACCATTATACACTGCACTACATAAGGACTTACCTTTCTCTGGACATCCTAAAAATTTAGCCACTTCTGTTATTGACCTTTTCTCTGTTATAAAAGAAGCGGATGCCGTAAATACTACATATCCGTTTCCCTTTTGACCTCTTCTTGCCATTATGCTAATTTTGATAATTTACTAATTAATATTTCGTCTGTTGTTTGCAAGTAGTGTTTCTCAAATACTTGCGAGGATTTGTGGTAACTTAGTCTATTGCGGATTGTTGCATCATCAAGACCTCTGGAACGCCAAAGGTTAATACCTGTCTTACGGAGTACGTGGGAAGAGACCACTTTGTTTAGTGGCTCCTTCCTGTGCACGTACCTACCATAACCAATCTCAATTTTCACATTAATCTTTTCAGTTCCTACGAACTTTTTTATTTCTGAACAATACCTGTCGTAGTTTTTATTCGGAAGATTATTAGAGTCAAACAAGTTCTTTACCTGCACCCAAAGGTCTTCTCTAATCATTCTCCTACAAAGCTGTGAGTTCTTACCTATGGTAACGATATATTTCTTATCACCGGATTCCTCAAAGCTGTCTTTATTTATCTTGCACAGATCATCCCATCGCATACATCCCTCTATCTGTAAAGCCATAAGCACAGGATAAGCTGCTCCAAACTTTGCAGCATTTAGGATGTTCTCAATCTGTGAATACGGAAGAACTATGGGTTCTAAGTCTGCCGACTTGCTCTTACAGGCTGACATTGGCATCCTGCATCCGTATGTTTCTTCTACAACCTTAAGCACACGCTTAAGAGAGTTTAAATAAGCAGAGACAGACGAGGTTTTATAATCCTCAATAAGGCATTCTTTATAGAATATAATCCTTTGTCTTACTTGAGTGTTAAATTCAGCTGACGTTCCGGATTTTAAAACGCTCAAGTCAACAGCTTCTCCCCCAAGAGTGTTGACCCATATCTGTCTTGCTTGAAAATCAACTGATGACGTTGCAACCTCCCCCCAAAGATCCGATAAATACGCAGCGCCTCCGCCACGTATAAGATCTTTGACCTCATTAATGGTTACGCAGTCAATCAGTTTTCTTATTAATGAATTAGCTTCGTGTACGGAGTAGTCACTCCCTATTACTTTGTTCCTTTTTACAGAGGCATCCCCTATTTTCACACCTGTCGAAAGAGTTTTGATAGGGGCAGTAGTTCTTAAATAAAGCGTCCCCTTCCTGTTGAAGAATTTTAATTTCATCATCTGTAAGTTGGTTAAGATTATGCCATTCGTTTTCTAAAGATTGGGCATTGCCAGAGAGCGACATAAACTCTCTGACAAATCCCATATTATCGTGCTCCATTAGTGGTGTGATGTTGATACGGAATCAAAAGCAAAAACATCGCCAATGGATGTAAATAAGGCACGCTCTATATTCATTACACGTCTGCCTTCATATAGTCCATCGGTTATCTCTACACCTCCCTCTGTTGATTCTTCTACGTCCGGTGACGTTGCAATATTTGCGTGCCAATAAACGTCCTTTGACTTACCTTTTATCTTAGTCACATCCAAAGCTTTTATGTGGTTCAACTCTGCAACTAAAGACGTGCTATCATCTTCCTCGTACCCATAAAAGTCCCACATTTGGTTTTCTTTATTCCACGAAATCAGATAACCTTTTGAAGGAATAAAAGTTTCTGAGTATTTTTTTTCTGAATCTGTTTTTGCGCCTACCTCAGTGTCGGCGTAGATAATATCAAAGTCTTCGGTAGGTGACAGTAGCCAATAAGTTAATTCAGTAGATTGGATCCTAATACCAGTCTCTGAACGACGTGCATCTTGATATACGTGGATAGCAACCGTAGGCTTTATGCCATCGATAGTGGCTTTCTTGTATAATTCTACGTAGTGCTTTTTTAATCCTGCACCATTAAATCTACCTAGCGAATGCTTTTTGCCCTCTATAATTGGAGTGCTTTTAAGGTCTGTAGCTTGAGCAACTACGTAGTAGTCATCAAGTTCTAATTGTTTTATTTTATCAGATATCTTAGCCATTTATAATATGATTTAAAAATTTATAATAAAGTTTCCAAACAAAAATTTGCAGTATTATAGATGCGAAAAACCAAATTGCATCTTCACAACGAGTCTCTCCGTACCTTACAAGAACAGGTTCAAAGAATATAATTACATACGGAGGTATACCTATACCTATCAACGCTGCTCTTATTAATATATCTCTGCCTGTCATATTGATAATCCTTTTGAAGATGGGTCAAGAGAACGCAACCAGTATTTTTGCCAACAAAAGTAGCCATAAGCTATCCATATGGTAGTCTGCTTTGGACTCATACTTAAATGATAGTCATCGTGGTTCACATACTTAGATTCTATAACTTCACGAGTCCCACATTTAGCACGCAGGATACCCTCTTCAAAGTTAGATATTATAGCTTGCTGTAATACCTTTGGGACATAACCATCTTCATTAATAAATCCAGATACAAGACCTTTGTCTTTATCCCAATAATCGTAGAAACATTGGATATCTGCCTTAAGTAACCGGTGTCTATATTCTTTATCCTCTGCCCAGTCGTTTAGAAATTCATCACCGGTAGGTAAGCAGCCATAGAATCTTTTGTCTACATAGATAGGGTCTTTATCCACAGCTTCATTAAAGTACATTGCAACTCTTTCAAGCTGGAAGTTACGCTCTGATTGGTAATGAGCCTTTTGTTTTATTTTTTTTGCAAGTGATTTATGCATAAGCTTATTATTTATAATGTAAAACGAAATTGAATTATATTTGTTTTGGCACAACATAACTCGTGTACCATTCGAGTGCTATCTAAATCCGGTTGTACGCTTACATACATTTGCTCACTTGTAAGACGGCTGTGTTTATTTAGATACCAAGCGATTCGAGTGAGTGCCTGCTTCTCTAATAATTTAGATCGCAGGTCTGTACGGATCTTTGTGTACGGCATCTGTAGAGCCACAGGTAGCGATATATATTCATCGCCACCTATGGTCATATTTATTGTGTCAATCAACATACTAAGTACTAATTCTTGAGAACTTTTGGTTGATACCAGATAGTTCTTGTTTAGTGTGTGATGTAATCATCCTACGGAAGTCCCAGTAATTTTGATGTGCTTGCTTGATTCTGGATTGAGCATAGTCCTGTGCATCACCAATCAATAGGCAAACAGCCTCGTCCATATACTCCTGCAAAATCTCCATATCGCTTAAATCATTAAACACATACTTACTTTGGAAATTATGTCCGTTAATCAACTGATTGTATGCCGGATTTTTAAAGACAAATGTCTGACCAATCTTAGCTTTCATATCCCAAAAGCTAACGCACAGGTATATTACAGAAGAACTATCATACCTGTCCATCCGGAAACTAACTACAGAATGCACAACACATCGCACATCCCTGCCATCGTTATAATGGGTGTATTCGAACATTGAGGCACGACCGATTGGTGTGTCTAATATTTCTACATCTTTCTTTTGGTGAACACTTGGGTGCTCACCATAATTAAAGCTTGGTGATGATGGTCTTGGCACATTGTTAATATTAGGGTGCGAGTGAAGGCACACATCTTGTAGGTACTTGTATATGGGATCGAACCCACTTATGTTTCTAAATTCTTCTCTGAGGTCATTCCCAAAGTCTGGGCAATTAATTAAATCTACTTTCTTTGACATATGCGAATTAGTTTTGATTGTGAAAATTGATTGATAAATACAAAGGTATGCCGGATAACTCGTAATGTCAAGTTTTCCGACATATATTTTTTTGTTAAATATCTTCTGGCTCTCCATCAACTTCGTTGAGTAAAGCTTCGAAGTCATCCCAAAATGAATCATCGGTATCATCCAACAAATTCATCTTGCGATTAATTTCTGAGACTATCTTTGCAGCATCAGATATGGAATCAGCATTCCACTTGCCACGAACTGACATATACATTATAGCCTGCTCGCCCTCACCCTGTGGCAGGAAGTTAAAGGCTTTGTCGAATGAATCGCTTACAAGCACAGCTGCTGTGTGTTCGTCATTGGCTGACGAGTGATACACGATTGCGTAGTCTGATGTGCCTGCTCGGAATTCTTTCCAGTAATGCAGTTGTATTTCGTTCATAACCTGCTCTGGCGGTGTATCTGTGAATAAAGATATGAGCTCCAAAATCATTGCAAAACCACCGGTGCCTGCTGATTCAATAGCAGGAACAAGTAGTGAATCTCCTAATGCAGATGACTGCCTGTAAACAAATTTTATTTCGTTAAAATCCATAGTATTAATATAAGTGAAAAATTTGGTTAATCAATTTTACAATTGATTCTCTAAAATAGTAGTGGAGTAATGCGTCATCCATTCCTCTCGGCTATCTGCCGTTATTAAGATTAAAAACAGCTCGTTAAAGTGTCTTATATATCTTACATTCCAAAAGAACTGCTCCCCAATAACATTGAAGTCACGAGTCTCATCGTTATTAGCGCAATCACGATTATAGAGTATCCTAATATACCTGTCCACACCATTTCCGTCTGTGTAGTTGTATATCTTTTTGCCCAATTGGTTTTTACTAGCCAACTCCTCTGGAGTAAATACCGGATGACCTACATCTGTATTAGTCACGATGCCTGTAGGTGTTATTCTTAAGTCTGTGTCCTGCTGAAACAGCATCTGAATTTCTTTTGCATTCATAATGTGAACGATTGATTGTGAAAAAATTGATGTCGATTACAAAGGTATGCCGGAACAAAATTAATGTCAAGCTTTCCGACATATTTTTTTAATCGTAATGTGTTCTCCCCTTATTTTGTTGGGGTTTTGGCTCGTATATTTTTTTTGCTAATCGGTGTCAGTATCTCATATGCTGCGCTTAACCCAAGCAGAATACTCACATAGCTTGTACTTTTTTATTATTCTGCTTAATCTAATAGTGTAATTTATGTCTGTGGCATAGCCACGCTTCTGTAGTTCTATTGCAAACTGAAAGCAATCTATCCCTTTGAAATCTAAATCTTGGTAACGATTGTTGCCCAGAAACCATTCGCTTCTATCTGCGAAGCAATGGGCAGGAGTGTCGTACACCCTAAACTTTGATCTTATTGATACTTTATTGCCTTTTACATACTCATCGCTATATAATTTAACGCCACATTTATTTTTCCGGTATTCTTTTATGCCAAAATAATTGTTGTACTTTGCAGCCAATTCGCTTCTTCCCCAACCACTTTCAAGAATAGCTTGTGCAGTCGTTACCTCTAAAGGTAATCCGTATTTCATTTCCTCTGCGAGCGATGGCACTAAAACTTTGTTTAAAAAATCATACTGATATGGCTCCAAATTAGGTAAGTTATTCTGCACCCAATCCTCTGTGCTTGTTTGCAATAATTGACCTAAGTCAATTTTATATTCGCAAACTTCTCTGTATGAATCGTACCCATATTCTAATGGCTCTCGTGCACAAGCAACAAGAGTCATTAGAATTGCTATATAAGTTGCATTACTCATTTCTTAATCTTTTAAATTTTTCTTCGAATCTTTTTTGCTTCGCAATATTGTTTTCCTTTACCTTTTGCCAATGTGGCGACATCTCGTATTCTTGTAGCTTATCCGTAAGGATATTTAGAATCTTGTTCTGTGACTCAATTGTAACAGACCAAAAGTACATAGAATGCCAGCTATTTAACAGCCTCTGTTGTGGGTACACATAAATCCATTTAGTGTTCACTTGCGATGACTTGTATGTAATCCATACAACTTTTCCACCATACCCAAATTTACTGCCTATAGGCACCATCTCAGTGTAATGTGATAGCTCTGTACATATTTCACAGAACCTATCGTATAATAACTGCTCTTCCGGAGTAGGCGCTTTTGTTTTGGTTAACTTATTCATTGTCTTTATTCTTGTTATGGTATTGTACTGCTAATACAATGCAAATACCGGTTAACAATAGGCTGATAAAATAAATTGTCTTTACTATTTTTAAGATTTCTACCATTTTACATTTAGTTTTGATTTTTAAAGAAATGCAACCCATACCGATAAAGGTAAGACAGGTACAGGTTGCAATGTCCAAATATTCACATAACAAATATACCTTACTTGTATGACTTAATCTTACGCCATACAACCCAAGTGACTGCTTGTACCTCTAAAGGACGAACACCAAGTTTCTTTGATGCTCTCCTATATGCATCTGCAATCGCTTTGTATTTCTTGTCTGAGTTAACCAGTGAGGAAAGTTCCTGCTGCGATAGGTTAACACCACCCATAGCAATCATAATTGCGTGCCTATCGATCGTAACACGAGTGTTACACGTTGGATTGATGATGTTACTATAGAAGTTAGTGATTTTGTTGCCATTCAGTATGGCAGGTATGTCTTTGATGTCAGCAGTTCCAATGGCTTCTGCTTTGCTGACCATAGCTTTGGTATGACCAACTTTGCGACCTGCAAAGAAATCATCAGCTAATCGGATGTTCATATTCCAATTTTTCATTGGCGATAGCGCAGCAATCACACCAGCTACACGCTCTGTCTGTGTATTGTACTTCTGTGCCAATTCGCAGGATAACTTGTACGCCTCTGTGTACCAACTTGCGTCAGCCTTATCGCCCAAATTGTACATTTTAATGATGCGATTGGTCATTTTGGTTACTGATAGTAATTCCATTTGTGGTTGTTTTTGAATGTGAATGAAAATTAATCTAATGCATCGGATATGCATCCTTTCGGTATTTGTACTTACTGCTATCATAATAGCAATTATCACAATGGTATCCTGTAGAATAGCCATAGTAATCGAATCGTTCTTCGCCTTCGTTTTCGCCACAGGTTTGACATTCAATCACTCTTACGA
>Ga0208767_1004062_pt1 | contig 10419 bp, 11 predicted proteins | sample VirMetDEL_Mar_21_FD_184514 | JGI IMG/M metagenome (GOLD analysis project Ga0208767, IMG submission 184514) | Aqueous microbial communities from the Delaware River and Bay under freshwater to marine salinity gradient to study organic matter... | ecosystem: Environmental > Aquatic > Marine >... | reverse complement strand
GACAGCACCCCAATGGGGCCGTGAACCAAGTATGGCTTCAGCTTTCTTGGGGCCGATACCGGGGATGCCTTTGTATCCGTCAGTGGCGTCACCAGTCAGAACTTGCGTAAAGAAGTTCTTGTCAGCTTCCGCTTCGCTTATCTCCAGCCGCTCATCAGCCATCGGGCGATAGAGTTTGCCGGGTATCGTTTTTAAATCTTTGTCATCGCTGACCATGATGCACTTGCCGGCATTGGCTGGCATTGTTGCTAGGATTCCCAAGCAGTCATCGGCTTCCATTCGTGGCTTGCGGAATGTCTTAAAGGTTTGCTCTACCCAATCGCACAAGGCCACATAGCCAACTGGCTTGCGTGTCCCTTTGCGGTTGGATTTGTATGATGGGTCAACAACCTTACGGAAATTGTCTTTGTGGTCAGACAGGCAGCAGACGTAATCTTTGACGCCCAGCCTGTCTGTGATCTTGGTGATTTGGTATTCAAATGCCGCTTTGGCTTGTTTCAAATCGGTCTGGAGTGACCAAATGTCGTCACCCCAGTCCATTTCTTGTTCGGCAGATGTCGCCGCCTTGTACATCAAGATGTCACTGTCTAGTGCTAAGAACATCTTCCATACCTTCCATCCACTCCATGCCATCGGCTGTAACCATCCAGCGATTGGTAAAAGTGGTCTCGTTCAGGCGGGTGGAAATCAGTCCTTCTGATGCTGCTAACGCTATAGGGTTAGCTGCGACCCTTGCGAAGTCGCTTTTGGTTGTAAAAGGTGACTGCTTGGCCTGTAGCAAGACAGTGTAGATTTCAAGCAGTACTTCAATTTCAGCCTCATCAATGGGTGTCTGCCCAAGTTCGTCCGACTGAGTATTCTGCTTCGATTGGGATTTTGAAGCCGAAATGTCTTCCTGCTTCTTCCGCCATTCTTCTAGCGAGATTACCGACATGATCTGCCTCCTCTGGTGTTACAGCCACCTGAATCTCATCGTGAATCCATGCGATGATGGTGGCGTTAAGTTGTTGTCTTTGGATTTCTGCATCGACTAGCTGTACCCACTTCTTCGCTATGAGTGCGCCAGCTGACTGGAGCAGTACGTTTAATGCTGCGTGTTCACTGCGAACTGGTAGCTGCCGACCATCGAGGCCAAGTAAATGACCACGTTGTTTGACAACCTGTTTGATTTGACTGAGCAGTGCTGGAAACGCCGGCACAGCCCTGAAGTAGGCTTCTTTGATTGCCTTACCTTCTTTGATGCCTTTGCCTAGTATGTCGCCTAGTCGAGCATCGCCGGAGCCGTACAGCGTGGCGTATTGCACCGTTTTCATGTGGTCACGACTGATGCCCAGCTTGTCAGCATTGATTTGGTGGATGTCACCATTGAGCAATTCACGCCCATACTCACCGCCATCAGGCAGGAAGTGGGCGAAGCAGCGTAATTCGATTGATGACAAATCAGACCCAACCAACGTGTAGCCTTCTGGCACAGTGAACAGTTCCCTGCACTCTTTGCCAAAAGCGGCTCGTGTGGCTGGCACTTGCTGCAAATTTGGGTTGAAGCTAGACGCACGGCCTGTAACAGTGCCAAGCGGGTTGATCGTGTGGCGTAGTTTGCCATCAGCATCGACCAGCTTCATCCAAGAATTACGCCCATCATGTAGCATCCCCAATCGTTTCTGGAGCATGAATGAACGAGCCAGCTTTTGTGCTTCTGGGTAAGGCAAGCCAACCAGTACGCTTTCATCAATCTTGGCATCGCCAGATGGTGTGTATTCGCTTGGTTGCCAGTCGTACTTGGTGCGAAGGCAGTGTTCTATGTGGCGTCTGCTGTTTGGATTAAAATCTACTTGCCTCCGCTTTGTGAACACCTCGCCTTTGACGTAGCCAAGTTTGCTGTTGTTCACCTTTGGTATGAAATCAGTTTCAATGAACCAAGGTGGGAACAATCCCTGTAACTCTTGCTCCAGCTGTATCTTTTCAGCTGATAGCTTTGCATGAAGGGATTGAGCCTTGTTGATGTCGAATGTCCATCCTGCGTTGCCAATACGATGGCAAATCTCAGCTATTGAGTGTTCAAACCGGATGGCTTTCTGCGACCACTTCTCAGGCTGCAAATGCTGCCAAAGAGCGTGGGTGACAGTAACGTCTTGCTCACAGTAATCCTGCATTTCCTGTGACCATTCGCTCCAGTCGGTGTCATCATTGCTGAAGTCACCTTTTAGAACGCCTAGCCTTATGCCCCATGCCTTTAAGCTGTGCGACCCATGCAGACGCTTTGGAAATGCCTCGTTAGTCCAGCATTTCTCAAAGTCGTCTTGCTTTAGGTTGCCTTTAATCAGCCTCGACAAGACCAATGTGTCAGTCACAGTAATGCTGTCGGTGCTGAAGAAAGGGTAAAGTTTCTGGATGGCAGGAATGTCAAACGTGATGCCGTTATGGGCTATCAGTTCTGACGCTTGCGACAATTGCTCAACAGCTTGGTCAATCTGGTCTGGGCCGTAAGCCCAGCGTTGACCTGTGTCAGCGTCCATTATCGCTATGCAGTGGATGGTAGTGAGTTGGTCTAGGAAGCCGTTACTTTCAAGGTCAAACAACAACCTCAACGGTTGTCGCCAGAGCCTCGTAGATGACCACGGTTCTTGCGGTCAGCCAGCTTTTCAAGGTTCATCTCAGCGATTTCGCCAAGCGTGTAGTCAATGTCATCGGCAATCATTGCGAGGTAAAAAAGTACATCGCCACATTCACGAGCGATTGCCAACCGCTTTTCAGCGTCAATCTCGCGGGTGTCAAAGCCTTCGTCTAGTGGCATTTCGTCATCGCGCACTAGCTTCTTGACCTTTTCAACTACCTCACCCGCCTCACCGGCTAAACCCAGTGCTGGGTATAGTAACATTCCGGGGTAGAAGGCAAATTCAGACGCGCATTGGTCTTGGTAATGGTCGAAAGCGTTCATCCAATCGTCATCTGGTACAACAAGCCATTCTTCTTCCTGTGGAAACAAATCTTGCATCAACTACTCTCCTTTAACTGTGCGTGTGTGAAAAAACCCATCAAACTCTGGATGGTCACGGTGAAACATTCTTGCGTAGTAAGGGCGATGGTTATTATTGACCTTGAAATTATCACCATCGGTATCAATGAGTATGTGCCAGCGCACCCGCTCAAACAGGGCGTACATGGAGTAATGCCTGTACCCGGCCTTGATTGCCTCTTTGGCAAACTTCTTTAGCAGCTGGTACACGTTTGGGTTGTCAGCATGAAACTGTCTAAAGCTAGCTTCATGTTTGTTAAGTGGTTGTGCGTTGTCATTGGCAGCTGTCGCCTCGTGACTATCTTCAAACGGTAGTTTCAGTTGTGTATTCATTGTTTTCGTCTCCTATTTCTGTTTCAGTTTGGGTTAAAAAGGCCAAGTCAAATTCGTTCAATCGGCCTGTATTTCGGTCGTAAAGAAGCGTTCCGGCCTCACCAATCGAGCCACAAAAGCGATTTTTGAGGACACGGATCATTCTAATGTCGGAATCTGGGTCGTCTGGGTCTTTTTGAAGGCCAATCGCTGCATCTGACAGCTGTGCTAATGAATGGCTTGACCGAAGTTGGCTCAAGCTAACTGCTGCACCATCTTCGTGACCTCGCCCACTAGGGCGTGTTAGGTGGCTGACCATGATCATGCCGATGTCCAGTTCCTGAACCAATGTCCTGAACTGCGTGACGCATTTGTCTAGTTCGCGCCGTTCATCAACCATGTTGGCTGTTAGCATCGTAACGTGGTCTAGGATTATGAAATCACAATCCAAAGCCCTCGCCATGTACTGTATGCGCTGACAAATCAACTCAACGCTGGACGTGCCAAAGCTATCGTAAAGAACGCAAGTCCGGTCTTTGAACAGGTCATCAAAACCATCCAGCACCTCTTGGTCAGACGCTTGGCTTCGGTCAATCAACAGGTTCTTGTTAAGGTGGATACCCACCAGCCCCAGCAATGTACGCTTCGGAGCCTCTTCCAATGAAATCAAGCCAACCTTCTGACCTGACTGCATCAGGTGGTAAGCCACTTCCTTGCAGAATGTGGTTTTCCCACAGCCGCTACCACTAGCCAGACAAATCAATTCTTTCTTACGAATACCCATGAGGCGTTCATTGAGCATTGAGTAAGGCCAGCTAACTGCGCTGGCTGTTTCATCTACGCTGATGATGTCGCGGTAATCATGGGCTGATTTGATGCCATCAGGACGAAATTCTCGCGCATGATAGACAGCTTCGACTAAGTCATTTGCCCTGCCTTGAACTAAAGCATCATTAGCATCTTTAGCTGGTAGGCTGGCAATCTTGGCTTTTCCGACTGGCAAGCACTCAGCAATCGCTTCAGCTGCACGTCTTCCGGCCTCATCCATATCGGTACAGATAATGACTTGGTCGAAATTGTTGATGTAATCAAAGTTGTCTTTGACCGCCCGGACTGCTGACTGTGCGCCATTCGGTAGGCTCACACAGCAAAATTTGTGTCCAAAGCATTTTGAAAGACTGATCGCATCGACCTCCCCCTCAACAAGACACAGTTTTTTTCCATTCGACCAAAGATGGCTACCAAACAGTGGCAAGCCTTTTGTGTCACCAATTAGGCGAAAGGTTTTGTCACGGCTCCTAATCTTCTGGGCAATGATTTGACCTTTGGCATCTCTGTAGTTTGCAATTTGGACTGGCTGACCTTGTTCGTCAACGCCAGTCCAGTAGCTGAATTTCTTGCAGTCTTCTTCAGATAGCCCTCTGGCAGCAATCGCCCTTGGCTCACCTTTCAAAAACGCATGATTTGATGCTGTCGGTGTATTTTGCACTCGTTCTCCTTCTCCTTCTGCTGGGGTGTAAGTCTCGCAAGCGAAGCACCAGAGATGCCCATCGCTGAACAAGCTATTAGCGTCACTACTGCCACACGCATCGCATGGCTCGTGGCTGACAAATGTCGAGCCGTCATGGTCGATGGACATCTCCTCGTCTCCTTATTTTGCTAGACTGTATCGGGTGTATTTCTGACCTAGGTGGTCGCGCTTCCATTCGCTGATGATGTCAAAGCCACGCTGCCTTAAGTCGGCTATACGGCGCGGCAGCGACCTGACCCTGTAAAGGTCAACAGCCTCAACGAATGTGATGGAACCAACCTTTATCAGGTGGTCTAAAATCCTGTCATTCTGGCTCATTATCGTTTGCTCCTTCTTGTAACCATTCAGGTGGGATTGTTTTGTTGGCGTAAACAAAGCCATGCTTGTCGCACCAGTCGCAGTAGCGATTGGGACTGCCCTTGTACAAAGGCGCATTTTGGTTTGAGAACACGAACCTTATGTCGAGGTCAGGGTGCTGTTCTTTGATGAGCAAGTGTTTCTGCCTATCATCAACAGTCCAGCGACCCTTGGTTTCGACAAAGAAAAAGCCGCCTTGTTTTGGCAGCTTGAAATCAGGTAGGTAGGTAGATTGCCTCTCAGGCCATTTGTACGAAACTTTGTCGTCCTTTGGTTCGTACACAACTGGTAGACCAGCATCTGCTATCTGGCGTGAAATCGTTTCTTCCAGACCACTCCTGTAACCATTGGCTATGGCGTGGCGTCTGCGCTTAGAAATTATACGCCGCACCATCTGCTGCTTCAGCATTATCGTTGGCTGCTACGAAGCCATTTTCGACTGGGGCAAATGCGATGCCAGCTGTGTTTGAGTTGTCAGTTAACTGGACAATCTGCACACCGCCAAGCTGCATTGAGATGCCGTGACGACCACCAGCAACGTAATTTGTAAGCGTTCCTTTTACCCGCAACTGAGAGCCACCAAAGATGTTTGGCAGATTGTGTTCGGGGATCACCTGACCTGTACTGTCAGAAATCAAAGGTCGGTATTTGCTTTTGGTCTTGACGATTACCTCGCCAGTGTCGTCATCCATTTTGAATGGCAAAGTCGCTGTGGCAGCTTTATCACCAAAGGCATCGGCTGCTGCTTTGCGGATGTCTGCCAGTAGCCCAGCAGCTTCATCCTTTTTCAGACGCAAATCGACCTTGTATTTGCCTTCGCTGTCGAATTGTGTGTCTGGTTTGTTGAGCCAAGGGTACATGGCTTTGCCGATTGGCGTTTCAAAGGTCATTTTCTTTTGTTGTGACATTTAGATGTCTCCTTCTTGATTGTTGTCATCGCTGTAGGATGTTGTTGGAAGGCCAAACTCTGATAGAGACAGGCCAAGTTCTTCTGCTTCTGCAAGCAGTGTTACAGGGATAGGTTCGCCGCGTTTTAGATACAGCTTCCCTATCCCAAGAAGTCGTTCTCGCGGATCCATTGGGATTTCCTTGTTTTTTGGATTTTGGTTCAAATGAACGAAAAGCCCCATCGGCGGGGCTTGCTCAGTTCATAAGTGTCGTAGTTTGAAACCCAGCGTGACCGTGGGTTTTAGCTAAATGCGTATTGGCTTTTTAGCACTTCCGACAAGTCCAGCTTTAGTTTTTTTGGCACATCTGGAATTGTGGTCATGCGCTGTGCAATAGGCTTGATGAAAACATCTGCAGCAGCCTTGTTCCAAACCGATTGGTGGACGTGCTTGATTATCGCTTTTGCTTTTTTGACCCTGTTTTCTTTATTGCCAGTCATTGCTTCAAGCTTATTGATGGCATCAGTAATTATGTCTTGATCAGCTTCGGTCAGAGTTTCAAACACCCCCTGTAAAGCTGCCTTTTTGTCTGCCACGATGTCGGGCAAGCGGGCCATCGTCTGTTTGAGTAGTTCTTCGTATGGGCAGTATTGGTCGAAAGTCTCGTAAAATGCCTGACGGATTGCCCAAGCCATGACGCCAACATTGTCAATGGTTGTTGAAAACGAGTCATGCACAGTCATTAGATCATCAACGCCATTTGCCTTACAAAGCGAAACTGTTCGCATTAAGACAGTCGCATCTAATGAATGAATGACGTTGGGGGCGACTGCACGTTTCGATTTGTCTTCTTTCACATCGCTTGAGTAAACACGGTGCGTTGCTTTGATTGTTTTCCTTTTTCCTGCATCTCTATCCCAGCTGGGCATATCAATGCGTTCTTTCACAACTTCCCAGATTTCTTCTTTCGTATTCACAGTGCCACAAGCAGGACAACTCCAGTCGTCCAGTGTGACTTGTTTTTTGTGTGTTTTCACGGTGTGTTCGCACTCACTACAACGCTGTTCAGTCGCTACCACCTTTTCTTCCAGTAGTTTTCTGTAGAACTGATGCAACGGAAAGCCTAGTGGCGTTGTGTACGTCAAGTGAAGCCCTGCCTGATTGCAGAGTTGCACAACATCTTGAAAAAACTCCATGCCAGCAGCAGCTGACTTAACTACGCTTGTGATTGCTTGTTCGTTGATACCAGCCATGTACCAAGATGCGCCAAAACCTCTGTCCTCGCCAAATGGATGCTGTTTCAACTCTTTTCTTCTAACCTTCTTAGCCAAAGGCTCCATCAGGTCAGTGCGTAGCTGGTCGGCAAAGCCATAGCGGCGAGACGAATACGCCCAGCACATCGTATTCCTTTTAGCCGTTTTCCGGTCAATGCCGAATTTCTTCCATTGTTTAGCGTGTTTAAGGGTTGTTCTGTCATTCTCTTTTTCGGTTGCTGTTACCTCATCGTCATCCTCTGACGGCTCCAAGTCCTTCTGACTGAGTGTCTGGATGTCGATGTCGAGCAACCTATTAGCTTCGTTCATGACAGCTGTGTAGAGGTCGCCGGGGACATCATTTGCAGTCAGGTTTACTTTTTGACCGTCCTCTTCATTACGTCCCATCGCTGCGTACACTTGGATGCCAGATTGGGTCGCATCAAGTGCGATTGGGAGGCCAGTCATGTAACCCTCACCCTGCTCAGTGGCGTTGTACCACTCACGACAAGCTGCGAGAAATTGCAGCGGATCATCGGCTCCACGCCAGAATTTAAAGGCGTCTGGGTCTTTGAAATCCTTTCCAGCTGCTAGGATGTTTGCTTCTTCCTTAACAGCCCATGCCTGACGAACTTCCAGTGTCTCTTTGTCAATGCCATTTCCGTATGTGTTAGCTAACTGAAGGCTCAAGTATTTGGCGTTTTCGTTTGTCACTGGGCTTTGGTTTTTAAACAGGAACATTGCCCGAAGGTAGTCAGTGTTATGATGTCCAAACTCGCTTGTATGGTAGACACGACCACGCGAATCCCATTGGTGAGGCAAGTAAAAGCCGTCTACCCCATCAGCTTTGGCGTTTAGGATGTTGTCTGCTTCATCGAGATTACGCTTGATGCCAAGCATATTAGCGTCCACTTCCCGATTTCCTTTGGAAACGGCAAGTTGCTCACGTCTGAAGTCCATCTGCTCATCTTTGGTCATTCTACGCCACTGCGCTGGTTTGCGATTTTTCAGTTCAGGCGTTTTTTCCAAGGTTGGAAAACTATCGACCAACAGGCCGTGGTTGTTTTCAGTTATCCAACGCACAGCGTCCACAACGTATTCATTTACAGTGTATGGCACTTCTTGCAACGAATTGAGAGCGTCAAGGGCTTCCTGCATCTGTCCATTGCGGATTGCATCCCAGACCGCTTTTTCTTGGTCTGGCCCCATGTGCTTCACAGGCGGCACAAGTTTGGCAAGCGCAAGGTTGTCGTATGGGCCAGAGGAATCCGGCCCCCACGGGTATGGTTCGTTAAACATCGGCCCAAATTGGGGCGTTTGTTGGTCTAAGAAATCCTGTAAAGACGCCAATTGTTTAGCAGCGGCCTCAGTTAGTTTGATTTTGACCTGTGGATGTTCGTCTTTTATGTCCTCTTTGATGTACTGATTTTCAAACAAGTGGGTTGATTCAAAAACAGCTGCAAGCATTTGCCCACCAACCTTGACCTTGGTTGCTGTATCCCACTCGCGCCAGTAGTAAGCCGACTCATCGACCACAAAGATGTTTTTACCGTTGTCGTCTGTAACTGGTTTGCCTAGTGCATCAACCAGCATTTTCTTTTTTCGTTTGCCAGCAAGGTAAAGAGCATGTTCACGCCTAGTGCGAGGTGCGCCGGGCTTTGAGGCTACCCTGTTAGCAATATCTTTTAGAACTTGTTGTCCATCACGAGAATTACCAAGCACTTGGCTCAAGATGCTGCTGTTCAGCGCATCTGCTAATTGCATTACGAGGTTGTTTCTAGTCCAGTTTGCGCCAACGGCATCAAGGCAGCAGCGCAGCGCAAGTTCAGCGGTCTTTGCGACTGGATGGTAATCAAAGTGTTCAAACCACAAGGGTTTGTTTTTTGATGAAGCAGACTTCTCAAGGTATTCTGCCAACAGACCAGCAACATCGTCACGCGCTTGCTCAGATGTCATCATGCCAGCAGCGGTAGACGACAAGTCACCACGTTTGGCTTGGCTTTCACGGCGTCTTTTAGAACGCTCTACACCCTTTACTCGTGCTTCTTTCTCACGAGCCTTGTTCCATTCTTCTCTGTTTGTAATTTCGCTCATGCGGCGGGTAATCTCCTTATGAAACTAATTTGGCATTGAGCAGACAGCTAGCGCAATAGCCTTTTGAGGCTATAAACGCTTTCTGTCGCCCACACGGCAGGAATGGGGCGTCAATGGAGCATCGGCTCCATCACCCGGTAACCTGAGTTCTCGATGATTTCCTTGAACGCTTCCTCGCTATCGTCAAATTCAATCAAGACCATGACACTCCATGTGTCTTCTCCTGTCCGAATGACGTGATGGTTTCGATTGAAGCCCACGACTTCGGCAGCTTCCTCGATGTCCAAGGTAAGACCACCATTCACACCACAAAGGTTTTGAGCCAAGAAAGGTATCAGGTCTTCAGCTGACATTTCCTCCAACTGGTCAAAGCCAGTGATGGCCTTCAGGTAAGCCTCAGTGGCTTTGAGCTTTTTGACAAAATCGTTCGTTGGTTTCGACATCCCTACTCTCCTTTAAAGTTATCGTTAGCTGTACCTGAGATTAGATCAGCTAGATTGGTCTTAGGTGCGTGTCTTTCCCAAGTTCCCCCTGCGCCATCTAAGGCTCTCAAGAGGGTTTGTTCTGCTTGGTTGTTGTAATCAAAGACTGCATTGGTCTTAGGTACTGCGTGACCGATTGTTGACATGGTGTATCTCCTTTTGCCCATCCAAAGCCCATCGCTCTGGTTCATAAGTGTCGTAGTTTGAAACCTATGGTGAGCTTGGGTTACAGCAGTTCTATGAAGCAGAAAAAACAGTGACGAAATCCGTACAAAAACCGGATATGACTGGTTGTCGCTTCTTAAGTGTCGTGGTTTGAAAGCCATGTCGGCGTCATGTCGCCGTTGGTTGGGCAGAGCGTACCGAAGTGCGCTAGAGCGACCATGATGTCGCTGGTGCTGAACGTACAATGCCTATTGCACCGTGCGTCTTTTGTTAGTAGAACAAAACAGGAACATCGTCAATAAAGATATCGCATGGAGACGCA
>Ga0208767_1004058_pt1 | contig 10424 bp, 19 predicted proteins | sample VirMetDEL_Mar_21_FD_184514 | JGI IMG/M metagenome (GOLD analysis project Ga0208767, IMG submission 184514) | Aqueous microbial communities from the Delaware River and Bay under freshwater to marine salinity gradient to study organic matter... | ecosystem: Environmental > Aquatic > Marine >... | reverse complement strand
CTATATCAACCCCTTCGCCTTCGGTTAGGTCAACCCCTGTATATCCGCAATTCTCAAACATATCACGACACGAGCCGTTGATGTTGAGCGAGCCGATCTCTAAGACTATTTTGTCCTTAAAGTGTTCGGGCTTATCCCTTTTTAGGCTTTCTACGAATGCTCTTGCCTGTTTGTGCATTGATCTGCTTTTGAAGTTCCTTGATCCGTTTACTGCGCCATTCGTCACTCTGAGCCATTGTAAGCCCTGGAATGAGTTTCACGCCTTTCGCTTTCTTTTGGAATGCGAGTTGTAGCTTTAGGTCTGTTATGTTCATTATTCTTCTTTTAAGTGAAATCGTTTGTCGTATTCTGTGAGTGCTTTGTCCGCATCTTCAAAGCTGCCATTAAATGATAGAACCTTCTTTACCCAAAGCTGTCTCCTAACCGTGTCCGCATCTATCCGCTCTTGCCTAGCTTTCTCTACTTGAACAGGTGAGGGTATGGCTTTAGGGAATAAATCCTCTGCTCGTTTTTTGTCATCTTTTTTCATAGTGTCAATATTATTTCGCGTTCAATCATCTCTCGTATTATCTCCTTCTCTTGGTCGTGGTCGTGGAACGTGCTGTTGCGCTTCTGCTCTTCCCAATAATGGTTAAAGATGCTGTTCACCTCTAAATCAAAGCCGTATATCACAGGCTGCAAATGAGCGAACAAACAGATCGCATCAAAGCCTACTGTTGCGTTCATTGTCTTGTTTTTAACCTCGATGCCCCACGATCTGCACACATCAAGCCATTTGTCCTTTCGGTATGTTCCAAGTGTGCAACTTGAATGATACATCTTATAGAAGTCCTTTTCCTCTGTGTTTCGGATGCACAGAATATGCGTGTCGTGAATGTCAGACAAAGGTACCATACCCTCCTTGCTTCTGCCGTACAGATATGTCGGGTTGACTACCCTGTGCGTAGTTCGTGAGCCGACTTTATCCTCCCACCCCTCAACAGGTGCGCGGTTGCATCTGACTATGTGTTCAAACGCGTCTACTTCTGCGCCTCTGCTCGTGACGTTGTCACTTGATCCAACGATGATAACTCTGCTCTCCATTGCTTTACAACTTTGTCTTTTTGCTCCCAAGTTCTAGCTGCTGCTAGTCCTTTTATGCACTTGTAGTCTATCGAGGAACGCTTCTTGTGCCACTCGATCACTATGTCGGTCATCCTAGCCATAACGCCACCAATAAAGCCCCTGCCATGCCTAGTAGTGTTGCTATTAGGTAGAAGGCAAATTCTTTAGCTATTCTTTTATTGCTCATGGTTAAAAGGGCAGGTCGTTATACTTGGATTCGTACTCCTGTTCAGATTTGCTCTTGTCTTGCTTCGGTGTCAGAAACTCAATGTTCTGCGCCCTCAGCTTCCAATAGGTCTTGCCCTCGTGTTCGTTTGAGGTCATTTTGCCCTCGACTAGAACCTTTGTGCCTTTGGTTAGGAATGAAGCGAATACACTTGATGCGCCCCATTTTTCACAAGCAAACCATGTGGTTTGCTCCTTGCTTTCGCCTTGCTTGTCTTTCCATCGCTCTGTGACGGCTACTGAAAAGCTAATTACTGACGTATCTCCTACGTCTCGGATCTCGGCATCTTGTCCGAGGTGTCCTGTGATGATTGTTTTATTCATACTCTTCGTATTGTTCCCTTTGTCCTCTGATAACCCACCCACCGATAAAGCCGATGGCTATGAGTATCATGTATGTTGTGAATAGTGCTGTCATAGTCCTGTTTTTATGTCTGTTTCTGTGTATTCAATCACGATCCCGAAGTCCTTTTTTAACTTGCGGTTCATCTGCTCGAAGGTCATGCCCTCGTGAATCGTTGAATGCTTGTCTTTGGTTATGGTTATGTGCCAGTATCTCATATCTCTCTATTGTCTTAAATATCTCATATGCTACTTGTGGCACTATGGCGTTTCCGTAGGCTTTGATGCTTTCGTTTCTCCACTTAGGAAAGGCAATAGAGTCCAATTTTCGGGGAATCCCATCATCTCCTCCACAAATAGGGGATTGAGTTGGGAAGTTCTCCCAGGCTCCCCCAGTTCCCCATGAATCGCGTGAGCTAATGTGTCCTTCTGCCTCTTCGAGTCTTTCCTTGTGCACCCCCCTTTTAGGTCGGATGTCGCTGTAGGGGTCGGGAGTAGTCCATTCATTGCTGAATCTTTTAGCGGTGCGCTCCCTGTCAAAGTAGGCAACAAACCAGATTCTGTCTCGTCTGTGGGGGGCGTTGACGGCAGCAGCTGGAATAAGAATCGGGAACACTTTGTACCCTTCACCTTCCAAGTCAGAACACACCTGGTCGAAAACCATTCCCCCGTTCCAATTAACAAGTCCGCGAACATTCTCTCCCACGATCCAACGCGGGGAAATCTCTTGAATTGCTCTAAGCATCTCGTGCCAGAGGTAACGATCGTCCTCCGTGCCTTGTCGTTTACCTGCCTGAGAAAATGGCTGACAGGGAAAGCCTCCTGAGAGGATGTCGATTTGTCCTCTCCAAATAGTGAAATCTGTTTCTTTGATGTCTCCATAACTTTTCGCATTTGGGAAATGATAAGCTAACACCTTGCGCGGGAACTCTTCCCACTCACAATGAAAGACGTTCTGCCACCCCATCCATTCGGCAGCTAAATCAAAGCCACCTATGCCACTAAACAAGCTACCGTGTCTCATCCCTTTATTGGATTTTCTTGCAAAGCGTTCATCACTGCTTGATAAGCCCCGAACAACATATCTCTCATGTCCTCTAGGCTTGTGTCCTCATTTTCACGCTCGACCCAAACAGTGTCCTCTTCGTCAACGGTTATGATTAGTTTGTGCTTCATCGTGTTCTTAACCATTTTTTCAATCGTGCCATCTCTTTCTGGAAGTCACCTATTCTGATAGCAGCCATTTCAGATGCTACATCACATACGTTGTATTCATCCCACTCTCGCCCCGATAGTATCTCTGTGACCTTCTTTGGCTTGATGTTGCAGATCCGTGCTATATGCTCTCTATCGTCATTGGATAGTAGTGGCATCATCATGCGCATCTTCTCGCGCTTTACTCGGTATTTTTCTATTTTTGACATAGTGCTTTGTTGTGGTATTCGATTAACATCTTCTTGTATACTTTCTGATCCCCGTACTTCACATGGCACTCACGGCACAAGGCTTGAAGGTTCGTAATCGCGTCCTTATCCCCTGACGGGTTGCCGCCCATACCTCTTGCGTTAATGTGGTGGATGTCCTGCGCCTTTGACCCACACACTTCACACGGGATAAAGTCGCTTTCATCGTAGCCGAAGTGGTCAAGATATGTCCTCGTGTGCTTCTTCATTCAATTCCCAAACTCGATCACCTATGACGTTGCTCAGATGTGTTGCGCTGATGCCTCGCTTACTTGCCACCGATTCGATGACCTCACTTCTAATCTCCTGACTTCGCTGCGGGCTGATCTTCGCTTTGTGCTTTCTAAGTTGCTTTAGCCCCCTGATTTGCTTAGCGATTGCATCGGTCTGCTCAGACTTTTGAAGGTCTTTTATCAATTCATCGATGCGTTGCGCCCTCTGAGAAGTGTCTTCAATACGTTCCTCGCGCATTTTAAGGTGGTAAATTTTGCGTATCTCATAACAAGCGTACTCTACCACCCCTGAAAGGATAAAAGCCCCAAATTTGCCGTTATTTTGCGTTCGTGGAAAATATCCGTTTGCCATAGTGTCTGTCAAAGGTGTGTTATTCGTTTCAATTTTCAAAATCAATCTGCGCTAAATGATTTCAGAACTCCTGGGAATACCTTCAGCACATCTTCTGGTGTCGGCATGACGTGTGTCTTTGGCTCGTCCTCTTGCTTCAGCGGGAAAAACCCCTTCCAGCCTTTCTCGATTGACTGGTCAATGATAGCTATCGCTCGTGCTTCACTTTTGGCTAACTTTTGCAGCTTGGTCAGTGCTGCCTTTTCGCTTTGAGGTGTGTACTTGAATTTGTCAAATGCTCTTCGATGTGCTTTCCAATCATTCCACTTTTTCAAAAAATCACTCCCCCGATAGGGATAGTTTATCTCATTATCATTTACATTAACATTTACATTATCATTTACATTAACAGGTTTTTTAGGTTCTGAATTAACCCACTGGGTTTTTTGGGTTTCTTTAGGTTTCTTAGGTCTGCCACCCTTTGAACCGTTGATGCGACTGGTCTCAGAGCGTTTCTCCCACTTCTGCAAATCGCGCTTTAGTTGTGTTTTGATCGCCTCAAAAGCTATCTCTATGAGTATATCATCTGCACTAGGTTGCTCGTCATTGACATATGCAAAGATGTGCTTAATGAGTTTCCCTGCTACCTCATTTGGTAGCTTATCGAATAGCCCTCTTTGATCGCAGTATAAGACGAATGACTTTTTGCCTTGTGCCATATTAAAACAATGTAGCCTGAGATCTCTCCAGTAATGCTTCTGCGTGATTCTTGCAGTTCATGTTGAAGTACGATTCTTTAAGTTCAATACTTATTGATTTCCGATTCATTTTTACGGCTGTGACACCTTCACTACCAATGCCACCAAAAGGACTGAAAACTATCTCTCCTTCATTTGAGTATAGGTGAATAATGCGCTCAATGGTGTCTATTTGAAGTGGGCAAATATGCTTTTCATCATTGTTGTCTCGCGCAGATCGGTATTGAAGTGTGCGTGAATAATCTACATCATACCATACTGGACTAGCGTATTTCTGCCAAAGATCCACGGGTAGATAGTTCGGCTGATTTGAGTCTTGATCTTGGTGTAATATAGGTATTTCATTATCCCCCTCATTTCTAAAGAATAGCACATAATCTGGTATTCCAACACGACTCATGGATGCATCCTTTTTAATTGTTTTGTGAAGCAATCCTAGTGCTTTTGTTCGCTGCATTTCCGTGACGGGGTTCTTCCAGATCGTTGTTCTTGCATGGTAAATAAACCCCTCTGAACTAAACCAATCTATTAACATCCCAGAAAAGTCTCGTAACCCAATAAAGCCCTCTTTACCTTTTTGTATTGGTAGGTCCATGCAATGAATAGCGCATATCCTACCTGGTTTTAGAACCCTCTTAATCTCTGGTATTAAGTATTTAAAGTGTTGCTCGAATTGCTTATAATCACTGACGTTTCCCATATCCTCTGCTTTGTCGCTGTAAACATATAACTCAGCGAAAGGAGGACTAAATACACATAAGTCTGCTGCGTTATCTACAATGTCTTTAGATCGTTGCACACAGTCCCCGTGCATTAATTTGTAAAAGTCGGTCTCTGTTTCGGATGTCTTAATAGGTTGGTTTTGTACTGCTGCATAGTCTGCATCGCTGCTGTACTTACTCATTTCTTGTATCATCTTAAAGTGATTTTTTTGTTTTTGTAGTATTGACTTTCTTACGTTCTTTTGGCTTTCTGGTATCAGAATGTGAACATTTACCTCGTTCTTTTGACCGAACCGATAACACCTCCTGACGGCTTGATAAAAAGCCTCAAATTTGAAATCATAGGAGCAGAATACCATGTTATGGCAGTTCTGATAATTCATTCCAAAACTAGCTATGCTCGTCTTGGTGATGAGTGCCTTAAATTCTCGCTTCGCAAATCCATTGAGGTGTTTTGCCTTGTATTCTGGGCTATCGGACCCTTGAACATTTACTGCATCTTCTATGACTCTTGATAGTTCATTTGTTTCGGCATTCTGTAACCCCCAAACTATCCACTGTTCATCGCTGCTATTTACAAGGTCTGCCGCTATCTTGACGCGATCATTCATAGACCTTCTCAAATCTCTATTAAGTTCGGTGGCTGAAACAGCCGCATCGGCAAATAAAGACCCTGTATTGTTGTCGACTTCTACGATATGCTCAATAAAGTTAATCCCAGGCAAATTAAATCCATCAACATCAAATCCAAGTGTTTGAGGTCTATCCATAGACATAGACCATGTGCATACATACTTCCAGAAATTATCTACTGCGTGCTTTCTCAATCTCCATTTAGACGTTTCCCCACCATCATGAACAAAGAACATAGAAAGCATTTCGAGATAACTCATAGCCCCCACGAACTCACTATGCTGCCCTAGTTCCATGTGGTCGTTCGGGCTTGGTGTCGCAGTACAAGCCAACTTGTACGGAGTGCGCGAAAATTCACTGATAATATAAGATGACATTTTACCACCCCTTCCTTTCAGCATTGAACTTTCATCTAAAACAACTCCAATATATCGAGATGTGTCTATGTTTTTTAGTTGGTCGTAGTTCGTTATCTCTACTCCACCATCTCCGATTCTACCTACTTCAATGCCAAATCTTTCACCTTCTTCTATCGTTTGGTCTACTACTGCTAATGGTGCAAGTATCAAAACATTGCCTCGTGTGTGGTTTTTAACTGCATTAGCCCATGTTAATTGCATGATAGTCTTACCTAGTCCGCAATCAAAGAACAGACAAAACCTACCTTTCTTTAAGGCTGTCTTTACTGCGTACTTCTGGAACTCAAATAAATGCTCATTTAAGTCTGCGTCTGTTGCCTCAAATCCACTTGATATGAAGTCTTGCTTTTTTGTTTCAATAAAAGTGCTGTAATCCATTAGTGCTTGTTTAATACATTTATTTGACTTGCCATACTATCCAACACCTTAAAATAGGTGTCTAACATAATTCGCGCACCCCGTAACTCTCCCTCACATTTCGCCTCAGCAATTCTGCGCTCGTGATATATTCTTTTCATAGTGCTTCCTTTTTACCACATAAATACCGCGCCTCTCAGCTTGTACGGATCATATACCTCAGTCACGTCCTCTGTCAAAACGTGCTTTATCTTGCTGAACTTGTCAAAGTACTCGTCATACATTCGTAAGTGCGACATCTCGACTCTGGCTCTGTGTCCGTTGTAAGCGTGGATGCAAGTGCTGTGATCGCGCCAACCAATAGCCGCGCCTATCCGCTTCCAAACCCACCCGTAATCCTCACGCAATGCTGCTACGGTTGCCTGTCTTAGCTCAACGTACTCACGCTTTCGGCATTTGCTGGTGATGTCCATTTTAAAAAGTGCGTTGATGCGCTGTATCTTGGCATCATCTTCCAATCTGTGCATAGTGTTCAATTAAATGTGCGATTAAAAATAGCACGAATAGTGCTGTAAGAAGTTCTAGTAGTAGTATCATAGCTTGTTCATTACGTTAATTTGTGATGCCATTGCATCAAGTACCTTAAAATATGAGTCAAGCAGAATCTTGTATCCCTTGACTGCGCTTTCAGCTTGTGCCTCTTTGCGCCTTAATTCTTTGTTAATTGCGTTTGCTTCGCGCTCTGCGATTGTTCCCTCTTGCTCTAGAAATCGCTCTGCCTCCGAGATCCTTCGCTCTTGATAGGTTAGCTTGTGTGTGGTCTCTACTTGCGCAAGTTCTTTAGCGATAGTCGTGCAATGTAGGCTCAATCTCTGACGGGCTTTCATTATGCCCTCTATATCTCCTTTGCTTGTCTCAAATTTGTCGTACCAATCAAGGAGGCGTTGTAGTTCTTCGCGTGTCATAGTCCTTGCTTCTTTAGTTGTCTGTGTATGTCAGCCGCACCCATGCGCCTTCCTGGAGCATCTAACGGGCTGAGTTGATTGTCGTATAGTGTCGTTACCATTTGTTCAAGTTCTGCCTCTGACTTCAATTCCCACGCTTCGCATTCTAGTTGTCGCTGTGTGTCGTGGTCGAATGTAGAAGAGCGGATCAAGTCGAGCAGCCTGTCGATGTTGTACTCGAACTTGTCTAAGTCTTCAATGAACTCATCTATCCAGTCCATCCATTTCCCCTTCAGAGTACACACCTAACTCGTAGAAACCTGCCAACTTTAGCACAGCCCTAGCCATTGCTCTCTTCTCGCAGATCGAAATAGGGTAGTCGCTCTTGCAGTTCTTCTCGTTGACCTCGCCAAATGTCTCTATGCTTTGATTTCCTTTGATGCCTGTCGCTTTAATTACGCAGCGTTTCAGATCGTCAGAGTGGTAGAGTATGTCGTAGCTGACTTTTATTTTCTGCTTGGCTTGTATCTTGTCGATGCCCGTTCGGAGAATAATAGGAATCTGTTTACCTCCCATCTTCAGCTTCATAGTGTCCTCTGCTATGAGGTCATTTTCCTCAAAGAGTCTGCGCAGTCTGTCGTTCTTGCTCTCGCTCATTTGTTCAATTCCTTTTGTATTTGTTCGTATAGATCGCGATTCTCCTGCTTCTTCTCTTCTGCCTCGCGGCTCAGAATAGCAAGTCTGCGCGTGTTCATGTCGTATTGTTGGCAAAGTTCTGTTAGCTTATCCATATAAAAATTCATTTACGTCCTGGTGTGTTACTTGTGCGAAGTAGTCACAGATGTTCATAGGCTCATCCGTTAGTGTATATGACTCCGAGTTGCCGTCCATGTACTTCACCTCCTTCAATGCGCTGCCGTTCTCTATTGCCCATTCGTACATTTCCCAGCCTTCTATTTCTAGTTCAGACCCTCGGTATTGTACTATGAGCGTGTCCGTGTCTTTGTTGTATTCGATGCTGTCCATTGCGCCGAATGATCTAAATAGTCCTTCAAATGTTTTGTGCATAGTGTGTTAATGTTTGTCCTACCGTGTTCGCGTTGGCTATTGCCGTGCGGATCATTTCTATAACTACTACTTTACTGTTCTCGCTGACGGGTGTCGCTCGGTATGCAATCTGTCTGAGACTTGCTGCACTACGCCCGTATTGATTAGCGATTTTCTCGTAGTCATCTGCCACTAGCATCCACTTCAAAGCATCTGCTAGTTGTGTACTGATTAGTTCGTTTGTATTGATTTTCATATCTCTTTCTACCACCCCAACCCCGTGCCTTGTGAGCAACGGGGCGAGATGGATTAACAAAACTCAACTACTATGAAGCTGAGTTCTGTTCCATTAATTTACAAACTTCATTTGCTAACATTAGGCAGATCACCGCTCGATTATTATTCCACTCGTCTGCCGTAAAGCCTAATTTTTGAGCAACTATTGCACAATTCTTGACAAAATTTTTGTCATGCACTAGGTCCATTCTTTTTTTGAGTTCAGTTTTGATAGTTACAGTTGTCATAATTGTTTCGTTTTGTTAGCACAAATATAAAACCCAAATATTTAACAGGCAAGAAAAATCTGAAAAAAGTTTTTGATACCTACTTTTTGAATCGGTCGATAATCAAATCCATATAGGACTTGTTGCTGATTCTAAAGTACTTCCCGCAGCCCGTCTTGCAATGCATATCCCTTTGGATAGTTCCCATTGCAGTTGCACGGGTTTTGTTCAGGTAGACGTTTGTATTACCACATTCAGGACAGGCATACTTCGGGCTATCATCGTGAACTCTAATGTGTGACTTATGAGGCACGTAGTTCTTCATTCGCTCCCATACCTTTTGAAGTATCACTACATCATTTTCGCAGTACTCCACCATTTTAGCAAGGGCTTCTTTATCCCCCAGCATTACGTCCTTCCACAACTGAAAGCCACCTGTTTCGGTTTTCTCCCCCTCGCCTAAAAATTGCGCGATATAGTCAAGTCTATTGGAGTTGAATAGAAATGTGCCACGCGCAGCTTTTAGTGTGTCTAACGTGGCGTATTTTGGGAATGCGGGTATGTTGTGCTTCAAGCAACGTGTCTTGACCCACTTCAAGTCGAACCGATCTCCATTATGACCTACAAGTTCATCGGCTTTGTTCGCTACCTTGATGAACTTTTGCAGCATCTTCTTGTCATTCTGCTTAGAATCCCACGTCAGGGAATGAACCTCATCTTCGTGCTGCCACTTATAACAAATGCAGATGATTTTGTTTTCTTCGAGGATGTTGTCGTAGGATAGATTGACCTTGTAGCCTGGTCTCCAAAAATAGCCCACACACGGGCTTGTTTCGATGTCGAAAAAGAGCCTTTTGATTAGCGAGTTATCCGCCATAGTCCGAAGATTAAAAGCAAGGCAGTTGCAAATATCCCTGCCCACTTCCAATCCTTAGACCGATACTTTACAACTTCCTTCACCTTGATTTGAATTATAGTGTCAGGTACTTGCTCTAAGGTCACAAGTACGCTATCCCTTTTCAGTACGGTGTCGCGCTTTACCACAACTCTTGTGGTCGCTCTGCCGTTTGTTACCTCAAAGGTGTCTATCAGTGTTTGATGTTCGATGATTTTAACCGTGTCAATGGTTGGTATCTCCTTGATTTGGTACACGGTGTCTATGGTTGTCTCGCACAACAGAGGGTAGTTTCTGCACAGCCTCGCGAGTTTCTTCTGCGGTGTGCAGGATATAGCTAAAAAGGACAATATAAGTAGAATATAGCGCATTTAGTATATAGCATCTCTAATCTCTTGAACATCAAATGATGGACAAGCCTTGTTCACATTCGGGAACTCTCGGTGTC
>Ga0208767_1004056_pt1 | contig 10427 bp, 13 predicted proteins | sample VirMetDEL_Mar_21_FD_184514 | JGI IMG/M metagenome (GOLD analysis project Ga0208767, IMG submission 184514) | Aqueous microbial communities from the Delaware River and Bay under freshwater to marine salinity gradient to study organic matter... | ecosystem: Environmental > Aquatic > Marine >... | reverse complement strand
AACTACCTAAGCTAAAAAAAGTTTATATGAGAATACCTAGCATACCTAGCGATATAAAACCTATAATCCAGTAGGTTAGGACGTTTAGGAATTTATATATAAAAATGTCCAAAAGGCTTTCTCTAGGCTCGCTCTGTTCTATAGCAGGCATTTCTATAACAATAGTGACCTTTTTATTTTTATTCGGCATCGCCTGATACAATATCTTCTCTACCAACATAGTAGCCCGTATCTTTATCAAATATGGGTTTAGTTGGCTTTTCAGTGGTATAGCCGCCTTTTGAAAGCTGCGTATATTCTGCCTCGGTAGAAAACCTATAATAAGCCTTCATAATTTCTTCGTATGAGGTTCCTGTAGCAAGCGCGAGGGAATGAATGTTCACGCTGCCATCTTTCAATCTATGCGTAATAAAGAAGCTACGCAGAGCGCTAGGCGTGATTCTTTGGCTCTGTGGTGCCCCTTTTGGAGCATCTAAGCCCAGCTTTACCAGCATTGTTCGCCATTGCGTAGCAAAATTCTTTATAGGGTCGCCTTTGTTCCAGCCCTGCCCTTTATTACCATCTTGCGGGTGTGCGAATATATATTCGCTGGTTATGTCTCGGTCCTCTTGAAACTTTCTTAATGCTCTGAAGTATTCGATAGCATAGGGCATAACGATTGCCGTGTAGGTGTGATTCTTCTCTTTGGGTCTCCTTAACAAGCCGCCCTCATCCGTCTCAACATAGTGCTCCCATTTCATTTGGGTATGCTCAGTGCCGCTTGTGGGGCTACGTATGCCGGTGTTAGCTAATACGAGTATCCATAAATGAAAGAGATAGCTGTAGTCTCTGTAAGTGTCTACATCTTTTTGTTTTTGTTCGCCATCTTGCCAATAGGTCAGCTTTCCAATACCGCCATCTAGATACCGCTCTCGCGTGTAGGCGATGATTCTCTGGTAGTCACTTTCTGTAATCTCACGCCTGACGCGCTTATCTAACTGTCTTTTAGGTCTTGCTGGATTAGGAATGCTCTTAACAATACCTTTCCTGTAGGCATATCTATAAACGTGCCTAATTTCGGTGATGCCTTTTAGAATACTGGAAGGTGAGAGCGTCGGATTTATCTCTCTCATAAAATCGGAAAACGTATCTAACTGTTGTGGCGATATTAAATGAAGCTCTGCTTCATCTCTACCAGCTTTTAACGTCTTCCAGAATGGCAGAACATAGTCATTTATTATTTGGGTCGAGTTTCTTAATTTTTTAATATCCCAATATCCTCGACCACCTTTAACCTCATAAGGTGGGTCGAGTGATGGATATTGAGCCAAAAACGTTTCATTAGCCTCAGTATGGTTCTCAATCTCTTTTAGATATTCATCTGTGATAACTCGTGCGAATTTTGGTGTGCCATCATCTTCGCCGGTGGTGGCAGCATTATAGTAGGTGCCGTATATCTCATATGCGATACGCTCGGCTTCTTCGCGCCTACTAATGCTTCCATTATCGTAAGGGACCTTTGTGGTCTTAAATCTCGCAGATTTATATCCAGCAAACCATAAACGAGCGGTCCAGACTCCTTTACTGGGGTCTTTTGTCCCTTGTCCCCGTTGAACTCCTATAGAAAGGTTCTGATTTAGCGGCTTTATGTGTTCCAGCTTTGGCATTTACCTATCCCGATTTATCCAACAAACCGGAATATTATTAGCGAAAATGCTGGCGATAACAACAACCTATCCAGACCTATCCAAATACTCTAGATAGTCGTGTTATCTAAAATTATTGAATTAAAGTCTAACCTATCCAAATTTTAGCCATAACATTCAGCGTTAGGAGCCGGTGTATTTCTATGTTTTATAGTATTTACAGAGAACCTATCCAAACCTATCCATCTAACAAGCCGCTGGACGTGATATCTATCTGATATCAAACCGATATCAAAACGCCCTCATTGGCTTTAATATAACCACATTAAACCCTGACCTCTTAGTTCAACCGGAAGAATAGTTGCCTCCTAAGCTTCAGATGTGGGTTCGAGTCCCGCAGGGGTCACCATATTTATTTAGCGCCCTCTATTCTAACGGCTTTACCAATAGACTTTCCGATACCCTTAAGTTTATTAGGGGCTACATTAAGCTTCTTAAAGGCTCTAATTAAACCTTTTAAGTCTCTTGCTAATCTTTTAGCGCCGATTACCTTAGTTAGACCTATCTTGCCCTCTGAGCTTCCCGGTCTGCTTGGCGTAGGTGGTCCTTTTGCTACGAGGTTTCCGTCTCTTTTCCAGCTTATACGCCCTTCTGTAAGCCATTTAGCTATAAACTCGTTTCTATTTACTGGCAAGCTTTTGCGTGGTCCGAATTTTAATTTAGCTAAATCTATAGCTTGCCCTCTTGTCCTTGTTAGCCGTTCAAGAGTCCCTTCTATAGCAAGTAGGTCTTTTCTGTCTCCCTGTTTTGAGTATTCAGGAAAGAAGGCCACCGCCGTTGATTTAGTTAAGGCATTTACCTCACGTAAGCTTCTGCCCGACTTTATAAGCTTTATCATCTGGAATTTTTGTTCCTGCCTAGCAGAAGTTTTTCGTTTCGTTTTGTTAGGCTTGCTTGGCTCTTTAGCTTCCGCCCGTGTCGGGCGTGGCACCCTGTCCCTTTGATATTTACCCTTTTGTGAGAATTTAAATTTCTTATCGTTAAATTCGTTCACAGGACCATCTCTGCTACCTTTGGTTCTCTGAGGAGATTATTTAGAACATCAATTCTTTTATATTTATCAAAATTCTTATTATCAATATGAGCCTCACAAGCTTCTCTTATTGCCTTTTTATATGAGCTTCTTGCGCCTCTTATAGCAATATCGGCATCTGAAAATCCTCTGCCCTTTTCCATTGCGTCAAACATTTTTACCAGCTTACTAGCGTCTTTGGTGCGTTCAAAAGATAAGCCCGAGTTGTTAGCCTCAATAAACCTGCTAATAGCTTTCTCTAATTCTTCTTCATATGTTGGTTGCTGCGCGATAAGAGCATTTATAGCTTGCTCCCGCTCTGCCTCTGCCTCTTTGGTGAAATAGTGATTTAGGTTCTGCTTCGCCACCGCCAATGCTTGTGTTTCGCGGTTCATATAATCTTTGAGATTAGCAAGCGCAGCTTGCGAGGCTTCTAACAGAGCTTCCGCATCTGCTACAGCTTGGAGGCGCTCTTTGTATTCCTGTGATTTCGATTCGAGGTCATTCTCAATTAGCGATATTTCTTTTTGAGATTCTTCTATTTTTTCTTTATACATTGAAACCCCTCCTCTTTAGTGCGTCTTGAAACGCGCTTTTTTCTTGAGTGGGCCGCATCATAGTCGTATGTGTTAGCTCAAAATTTCCGTGTCGCCCCATTGCCTTGTAGTTATGGTTTCCTGCTTTAACTCGCTTTGCTTGAATCACGGCAACGTCGAATTCTTTTGTCGAGCACATACCATTCTTTCTGACAAACCCATGATATGCTTTCGTATAGTCGTCTTTCATCCAGCGGTTCTCACCCATATATTTAGTAGCTTCTGTTAGGTAGGAAACCGCATCATCTCTTATTTTCATTTATATATTCTCCTTTGGGTCTAAATGACCTCCTTGGTTGTAAAACCATTCATAATATTCACATAGCTTTTCAAAGTTGCTCTTTGTTAATTTCCCGATATTGTTCTCATTGAACGCATCCCATATATCGTGAACATCGTCACCATTTTGATATAGCTCATTAGCCTCAAATAAACGCTCCCAATTTTTCTCTCCAGTAATTCTGAAAGTTGGAGCGTGGAAGTGCTCCCATAATTTAAGCGTCTTTTTGGGAGTCCATGTTTTCTTTTCTTTCATTGCGTTTTTCTCTCAGTAGGTTCTTTATAAACCTCTTATAGTCTTTATCCGTCATTTGACTAATTCTCCTAAACCTTTGGCAGTCATAAGCTGAAGCGCCTTCTTCCTGCCCTTTTCATATAGCTGGTAGTGTGATGGGCAGCTAAAACGCTGCCTAATACACTTACAGCGGTTCTGTCCGACTATTTGCCGTGATATACAGTTGTCTTCACATACTGGAAGCCCTCTTATACACAGAGAGGCGAATTCACCTATGTTGATTTCTTGATTCAAGGGTTCGTTTAGTTCCCATTCAACTGCCTCATTTTCTTCTTCAAATTGATTCCAATCCATATCACGCTGTCCTGCCTTATGCTTTGAAAAATCTCTTAAAAATTTTTATTTATATATATTTGAGATTTTTTCCTATATAAATCTGCCCTAACGCATTTTCTTAAGTTTTTTCAGACTCTCTATTTCTTCAACCAAAGATTTAGGGTATATCTCTGGGATTGAAAGTTGTAGAACATCTCCACGCCAAAGATAGTAATCTCTTTCTATGCCGCTTAGATTAGAGAAACCTTTCTCAATAAGATTATTAATAACTTTCTCTTTCATATCTTCAGCGCTGCCTTTTATCTGATAATCCTTGGCAATTCTCTTATAGAGCATTCCTAGTTTTTCATCTCCTGTTTTCTCTTCATAAGCCTCAAGTTCAGATTTAGTAAGCTTTACGACCTTAACATCAAGAAAAAGAATCTTAGCGAGCGCCTTTATTAAGTCTCTCGGGCTTTCTCTCCAGTTACCAAAGGTTAGAAGGGGTAGGTCAATGGCTACCTTTACCTTGTTAGCAACCTCTTTTATGTAGCTCTGATAAGCATTCGCTTGCGGAGAGCCGTTTACGTGAAAATAGACTGGCTCCCCCAGATTAAGAATCCAATCGAATAGCGCGGTGTCGTCGCTGTAGTTTTTAAAAAGCTGGTCTATTTGGTTAACAATTTCTCTTTGTAGGCAAAACCACAAATCTGGGTATTCGGCATCCTTCGTATTAGCTTCTTCATCGGTCCAACTTATGATTTTTATCAGATTTACAGCATCTCTTTTTTGCCATTTGAGCGCCTTTCTTTTCAGCGCGTCCGTTATTTCCGCGTTGGAAGAAAGTGACATTTCCTCGTTATCAAGAAGGGCTATTTCTAAGGCTTCTTTACGAGCCTCTTTAGAGTGTGCCTTAAGATATTTTTTCGCTTCTTCCGTGTGTTCGTCCTCAATCCATTGAAGCGACTGAACTTTACATGCTGCCATCTCTTCTAAAAAGTGAATAAGAATGCTTTCACGCCTTAACATGTATGAAGTGTTTAGCTGCTCTCTCAAAAACTCATATTCGTTATAAACACCGTCTTTCTTCTTAATTTCGCCATAAACTTCTGATTGGACAATTTTTCCATATAGCATCTTTTTAGGATTTATATATACATAATGGCTATGTGTGAGTCTCCACCGTCTCATAGCCTGCTTTACATCGTGAGCGTGAGTAAAACCGTTACAAAATATATTTACCGTGGCATCTATGCCTTCACCGCGATAATCCCAGCCTACCTGTGACCAAGGGCTACATATAATCACCCTCACACCATCATTTATCAGCGCGGGTATTAATTTTTCTGGAGTTTCGCGCATAAGCGCGTTTGCTCCGTCATCAAAATCACTCGCCTCATAAGATTTAACCTGATGTGGCCCCAAACTACAGAAATCTGTAATAGCCCTATGCCATTTAGTCATCTCTGGGTTGGTAGGTCCATTAGCGAAATCAACGTTAATCGCTACGTTTTTACCTTCCTCAATCAAGTTTCTTATTTGATTTAGCGCTGCCGCTTGACTCTGTAGGAGCCCAATATCCATTGTTGATAGATAATCGTAATTAGATAGAAGAAGATGCTTTTCCTTACCTGATATTTTCTTTATTTCGTCTATGAACCATCCAGTAATCCGGCTTGATGCTTTATCATCAGCTAAAATCACTAAATCAGCATTAGCACATATATTTATCAATGAATAAAATGCGTCGGAGCATCGTTTGTAAAAATCTTCTCGCCTTGATAATTTCGGTGTATCGTATAGCTCTTCCAGAATGTGCTCTATCTCATCAAGAAAAACCACGTTACGTTGAACTTGAGTCTCTTCCCAGTTGTAGTGATTAAGAGATTGTATAGTAGAAGCTACGTGGGGCTCATTCTTCATAAATACTGATTTCCACGCTCCAAGGTGCTCGTTCCTATCTTCCTTACCTATAAGTTCTGGATAAATTTCATAAAAATCTAATTCGCCCAATACCGCTAGCTGTCTCTTGCCTAAATCCTCGTAATAGGTCATATCTAGTGAGTTAGCTAAATCTTTCACAGTGGCTTTGGTAAAACATATAGCTAAGGAAGAATCCGGTTTTATATTTTTAAAAATCTCCTTCGCGAGATTAGTTTTACCAGTTCCACAAGCCGCCTTTAACATTAGGATTCCGTTTTTTGGAATAATTCTTAGGTCTATTTCTCCCAAGTCTTTAACGTCTTTTATTTCTGTCGTCTGAGACTTTATGAATTTATTCTTAATATCACCTTGGCTCCACCTATCTGATAAGTAGTGTTTTATATCTACCTCATTTCTCATTAAATCTACTTTAGACCAGTTACCAAGAAGCTCATCTTTTATATATTTGTGAGCTAATTTGAATTCTCCAGTCGTCTTATAGCAATGCTCCATCATCCATCTGTGTATGCCGCGTCTATAATCAAAATCTGGATTATTCTCTGCCTCCGTTGCTATAGCTCCAAAAATAGGTTCTAAATCGGACCATTTAAGCTCGTCTAAGTCTCCAAGGTGCTTCTGTAGAATCTCGCTAACACGCGTATATGCCATACCTAGAGTGCTGAAGCCATTTCCTACCTTGCTGCTTCTACGTGGTAAATCATTCTGTTTAAGTGTATCTACAGCTAATAGCGGTCCCTGTTGTAGCTCTACAGACGGTCCCTTAAGAGGGTAAGTCTTTGTGCCTGTCTCTGTTATAGCTGGCTGGTAGTAATGGCATCTGCCCCGCTCAATCATTGAAGTGTCAATGTCATACGACCCGAAATGCCGCCATAGACCTGCCTCATCAAGTTCACGGTCCAGAAAGAGCCATATACGCAGCCTGATGCCATCTTCGCGTGTATGTGCTGTAGAGCTTCTCTGAGCGACGAAACAAATGTCAGTAGGCAGACCAAGGTGTTTTAGAACCTCACGCGCGAGCGACCGAGGAGAGGTGGAGAGCGCGTCAATATCTAGAACGTTCTGTCCCCAATCAATGTCTAACTGGAACCAATTCCGGCCTTGGTCGCCTACGACCTCATTCTTTCTCTGAAAATGCCCTTCTGTATCGGGCACATTAGGTAGGATTAAGCAGTTATTTAAGTTTCTCTCTCTATTGAGACAAAGCTTATAAACAAGTTCGGGAGTAATCTCTTCTGAGCTATATTTGCGTTTAACTTTAAAAAAGGTAGGGAAGAATAGCTTTTTACCATGTGGGTTATCTTTTGTTAGCCTCTTTCTACAAGACGCACGATTTCCCGCTTTGTTAGGGTCTTTACGGTCCCTGAAATATCCTGCTACTACATAGAGTCCCATTCCTGTTCTATATCCTTAATTCTCGCCCATAGCCGTTCAACCCGCTCTATTTTTAATTCCTCAAGTGTTTCATCAACCATAAAAGCCTGCCAAGGCTCTGCTCTATCTAAAGCCTCTTCTTTAAGAGCCTTCCGCTTCATATTCAACTTAGTATGACCTTCACTGGAAAAGTAGTTTCTTATGTTCCTTGAAGACCACGAACGCGCACCAAACTCTTTCTTAATATCTTCTGGAGACATAAGAAGAAACAATGCGTCATAATCGCCTTTCTGTAGCTTATATAGCTTCATATTAATTTTTTAGGTGCTTTGCCGATGAAATTCGACACAATTTCTTATCTCAGAGCGAGATTGAAATTATTTCCAAACAATATGTATATTATACGGGTTGTGAGCTAAATTGTCAAGTTTTATTTTTCTGAGGTCTAAATATATATCATAGGACACGATATATTCGGGGGCGTTTCGCGATATATAAAAGGGGCTAAAAGCCCCTCTTTAGTCTAATAATCTATTTATTTTATAATTTAACCCATATATCTTTATCTGAATCATATTCATATAGGTCTTGAGAGCCATCTTCTTTTAACATCTTCTTAGCTTTAGGAGCGAGAGCCACAGTTTTCGCTAATTCGTGAAATGATTTACCTAACTCATCCTCTTTCGTCATACCTTCAATAGAACTCTTTACAGCTTCTAAGATTGGTATTACTTGACTACCTAAACAGCGATAAGGCGATATTTTATTACCGTCTTCGTCTTCTAACACTTCCCAAGAAAAATTACCTATCTTTAGAGTAATCTTCCAGCGCTCGCGCTCGGGGTCTGGCTCCTCTACACCGCCTACCTTTGGAATGTAATCAGGAGATAGAAACCCACCACCAAATGCTTTTGTAGCTTTCTCCGCTGTATTTGGATTAACAATAGTATCGTTGCCACCCGCCGCTTTTCCTTCTGCGAACCTCTCGTAAGCTATTCTAAAGCTTTCGTCTAAGTCCGCTTTGAACTTAGCGAGACTCCTCTCAAATATCGGCAGGCTATCCCATTCGGCTTTACTCGACTCGATTTTACCTATGTGACTAACAGGCGATTTTATTCCAGCCATCTTCATCTCCTTGAATATGTTCTGGTCTTATACGCCGCTAAAACAATCATTTCAACTTTAATAATTAAACACTGCCTACGATACCGCTCAAATAGTCTGGGTTATGCTCTACATATCGCTGGGTAGTCTCTATATTGCTGTGATTTAGCAATGTCTTGAGCGCTACTATATCAGCGCCCGACTTGATTACATTCGTAGCAAAGCTCCTTCTCATAGAATGCGAACTTCCGTCTATTCCGGCCTTTTTAAACAGTCGTAGCATCATTTGAGAAAGAACATTAGCACTAAAGGCTCTCCCCTTCTGGCTTACAAATAGCTCTTCTACTTTGGTGTTGGGACGCTGGTTAATCCAGTCTTTTAGCGCTTCTCTAAGCTCCGGATGGTTAAGAAATAGGGTCGTAGTTTTACTACCTTTCATAATCTTACTACGCCCGACTACACGCTCTCTTATGCTACCGTCTGCTAAGACAACATCGTCTAAGCGCAAGCCTGCGATTGTTCCAATTCGCAGCCCGGCACGATACCCCAGAAGGTATATGGCGCGATTTCTGACGCTATGACGCTGTGTTGTAAGGAAGTTAAGCATCTTAATATGCTTATCTTGGTCTAAAATTGCTGCTTTTCCTTCTTTTGCCATCTAAATCAACCTCTTACGTTATAATGTATATTTTTAGGTATTTTATTATTAAATGCCAATATTTAAACATCATATAAGGGGCTCGGTTAATAGACCAATGGTTATAATGGTTATATGCGCCGCTCTTTTTTCGGTATTTTGGTTATAATTATCTCTTTTGGCGCAAAAAAAGGGGGCTACCGAGGTAGCCCCAAGCTTGCGTTTGTTAAAACAACTACAGGAGGTTTTCATTTAAAGACCAAAACCAAAGTCTCTCTAATTAACTTGCCTCAAGCTCTGTAAGCGACTTATAGTCTCCTCGTTCCATAACATCCTCCCAATGTTCTCCGAGTTCATCCCACCATTGTGAATCGCCGTAGTTTTCCAGTGCTACCACGAGCTCAAACCACGATTCGTCTATAGCTGCTCTATACACCATCTCATTCATAAGGTGCCGCATTTCATCATTCACGACAGCAAGTTCAGGTAGTCTTGCCACCTTCCTATGGAAATCTCTGTTTACTTCTTTCATCCAACTAGCAAAAGATTTCATATTCTTGATTAAAAGGTATCTACCGCCCCTCCGAATTACTTCAGTCATAAAATAGGACCCTTCTTGGTCGTCATACTTGTCAACAATATTTTTTAGGTATTTTTCGTCTTTCTCATTTTTAAAAATAAAGCCGTGATTTAAAAAACCCACGCCCGAATCACCTTTTACTATAATATTCGAGCATCCATATTGCTTTCGTATCACAGTATGTAACAAGGCTCCCTGCTTCTTTATCATTAATCGCGCCAAATATTCCATCTCTTCAATTTTCTCTGCGCCGCGAATGTGTAACTCCGTAGCGGTATCTGCGGTCCAATCTTTAAATGCGTAATCCATAGTTTTCCTCTTAGAAGGCATAGGTGTGCCTTCAGTAAATAATGTTAGTTTGATGTTTAAGAGAGCAGGGAATGTATGGCGCGATGCCATCTGTATATGTCTCGGCCTATAAATTGTATTAGCCCTATAGGTTGGGCCTATAAATCGAAATTCTTTTATATCTCGATTCAATATATATATTATACAGGATAAAGCTTATTAAGTCAAGTAAATTTAACTACCTAAGCTAAAAAAAGTTTATATGAGAATACCTAGCATACCTAGCGATATAAAACCTATAATCCAGTAGGTTAGGACGTTTAGGAATTTATATATAAAAATGTCCAAAAGGCTTTCTCTAGTCTCGCTCTCTTCGAGAGC
>Ga0208767_1004055_pt1 | contig 10428 bp, 9 predicted proteins | sample VirMetDEL_Mar_21_FD_184514 | JGI IMG/M metagenome (GOLD analysis project Ga0208767, IMG submission 184514) | Aqueous microbial communities from the Delaware River and Bay under freshwater to marine salinity gradient to study organic matter... | ecosystem: Environmental > Aquatic > Marine >... | reverse complement strand
TAGACATATACTCATTTCCTTTTTTACCAACTGCTGTATCGTAGTCCATTTCTTTTCTACCTTGTAATTTAGCAATTTTAGCATCAATTTTATTAAGCATATCACCGTATCTGTCTGCGATTGGGCCTCCTTCTGGTTCAGCTTCTTGTTCCATATCGATCATGATTTGGGCACGTTGTTGCTTTAAAGCTCTAATTTTATCAGCATTTTTAACTGCTGCGTAATTAGGATTAATAGATTTTTCAGGTTCGGCTGCTTTCTTTTTCCTGGCTTCCATTTCTGCTCTAAATCTAGCAAGTGCTGGGTTATTCAACGGTATTTTACTTTCATTAAGGGTTTGTTTAGCTTTTTTTACTGCTGTTGAATACATTACCTTTTCAGCATCAGATCCAAATTTTTCTATAAAATAATTTACTTTATCATCATCTTCTAGATACATTTTAAAGTACTCATTTATAAGCTCATTTAGTGTTTTTTTTTCTTCCCTAATCATACTATCAAGAGTAGGTTGCATATCTTCAAACTCAAGATAATGGGTTGCTTTAGAAATAAGTTCACGTGCTTTTATAACATTAGCCTGCCACCAGTGAGGGAAATCAACTTCTGTATTTAGCTTATCATACTTATTTAAAAGTTTATATAATTTTTTAGCGTATGATGCTATTTCAAACACATTTTGTTTTAGCATGTCTGGCTCATCATCTTGATGTCCTATATCTAAATCTTCTTGTAAAAGGCGATTGAAAAAAGATTGTAATTTATCGTGTAATTCACTAACTTGATTATCATCAGATAAAGTTCGAGCTTTATTGTTTATTAACTCAATTATTTCATCATATGCTTCTTTAACTTTATCACTGTCTGTATTTTCTTGTAATTTAGATAATATAGACTCACTCATTGCTTTTGCGGTTGCAATAGGTCCTGCTTTTTTAGGACTCATACCATCATCTACTAAAGCATCGTATATTTCTCCTCTTTTTTTCTTTTGAGCAGAAGTCATTTTCTTTTCAGAAATAATACTAGTGATAATTTCTTTTAAATCATCTTCTGATATTCCTTCAAATTGTCCTGGTCCTTTTAGGTATAGGATATTTTTATCTTTACTTAAAGATATTATTGGCCAATTTATTAGGTACATTTCTTCTGTTCCTACTTTGGTTAATTTGGTACCATCTAATCCTTTTTTGATAGCTCCTCTAACTATTGGAGGTAAAACATCTTCAATAGTTTTAGTTATATCAAACTTTTGCTTTTCAGTTTCACGAGAAGTACGACCTCTAGTAATTTGATCTAGTGCGGTTTTTACAGATTTAGAAGCATAAAGTAAATATTCTTTTTCTCCTTCACTATTAATTTTACTAGCTATTTTAAATTCTCCTGGTAGTTTTGATTTAACTTTAGCATATGGAAATTCTAAAAATTTAGGGATGTATCTTCTTCCCCCTTTTCCTTTACCAGATCCTGGGGATAATTCTACTCCCATTTGGTACTCGTCTAATTCTGATGTTTCTTTCATTTTGAATCCTTTAATACCTATGTTTTTAAGTACTGTTTTTAAAATATCTTTTATGTTGGGTTTACTTAATGTGTTTTTGTCTATAGGAATAACTAATTTATCGTCTTTAATATCAAAAGTAATGATAGATTTACTAGGTTTATCTAAGAAATAATCTTTAATAGTGTTTATAATAGATTCTCCTGTTTTTGTTTTAAATTCAAAATTAGGATCATTTAATTCTTCTCTTCTTTTTTGAAGTGCTTTTTTCCGCTGTGTTGGGATGGGGGGACCAAATGTATCTGATAAGTACTTTTTTAATTTAGGGTCCATCGATTGGAATTGGTTAATAAATTTACCATAGTTTTTAACATCCTTTAACCCATCAGCCGCAATTGTAGCTTCATCAGGGTTTTGGAAATCAACTACTATTCTACCTACTCCTCTTAGACCAGTAGATTGGTTATCATCTTCATTTTCAATAAGGGAAGAAATATATTCCATCATTATAAATATTTTTATTTTTTCTTTTTACGTTTACGGTATTTTTGAATTTGTTTCCATTGAGCTGCATCTACTTTTCTTGCTTTTCCTCCTGTTAATACAGAATTAACTCGGGCTAATCCCCATTGTTCTTTACCAGCTCCAGGACGATGTCCTGTTCGCCATGCAGCTACTCCTTTATTATATATTGCTCTTAATGCAGATAAAGGAGCATTGGATTTTTTAGCTTTAGATTTTAATGCTTTATCTACTTTTGATTCTTCATTTAAATCTTGTTTAGCATTATTATATCCCATATAAAACGCTTCTTTAAGAACCTCACCAAACTTTTCTTTAAATTTCTTAGTATATTTAGAAGGTTTAGTTTTAGCAGTATCCCCAGGTGCCTTTTTATACGCAGCAGGATTATCATCTGACATTTTGGTTTGTTTTTTAAACTGTTTTTCTCTAGCAGTTTTAGTGGTTTTGGATAATCCTTTATAATATTTAGCAGGTTGAGTACCTGGTTTGTTTTTTATGTCTGGGTCTTGTTTTACTTCTCCTAAGCCACGGCCGTGGAAATGGGTGTTTATTGCTTTTTGCATTAAGTTACTTAATTCCATGTAACTATATACAGCCCATTTTTCAGGGTATCCTATTTCATCCATTACTTTTTTTCTTTCTTCAAAACTCAAATCATCATATTCGTGACGAATTTCTGTGTTGTAGTAAGGGAGAACGAAACGTTCATTTAAATAGGATTCCATGGTTTATTATAAATATTTATTTTTTCAAAGAATCCAAATATTTTATTGTTTTATCTAATTCTTCTAATACACGTTTTTTATTAGGACCACCAACCCAATTCTCTATTTCTCCATTTTCACTAATAAATGATGATGTATCCTCTTTTAATTTAGCATTTATCCATGTTTTAAAATCAGTAATAAAGTAATCTATATCTGAATTATGGATTCTAGTTTGGTATTCTTCGAATAGACCTGCTTTTCTTAGTTCATGTTCAAAATCAACAACACAATTTAGACATTTTTTGTGTATGTTATAATATGCTTTATCTCGATAGGGAAGTAAAGGTTGTGAACATGAAGGACAGAATATAGGTAAAACACTATATTTTTTAGCTTTGTCAAGTTTTGTTATATTTTGTTTTACTCCATTTTTAATAGTCCATTTACGACCATTTTCTTCCCAAATATCACCCTCTTTATATTGTTTTTCCTCTTTAGAATAACCAACCCCTACTTGGGTTTTATTTCCATATTTACCTGTAATTAAATTACGTAATCGTTGTACGTCTTTTTCTTTAAATTCTTTTTTTAACATTATAACTTAATATTTATTATTTATTTTCTTCTAACCCACGAGCTAATTCAATGGCATATGCGTTTAAACCAAATGGATCTTTTGCTTTTTTTCTTTCATCCAGTTCTTCATACTCTGGGAGTAAAGCTACTATGTAGTTTGAGTCTTGTTTGAATTTTATTCCCGGTACTTGTTTTTTAAGGAATGCTTTGTATAATGAATTTCTTTGATTTGTTGAAATAGTTTCATCTCCTTTTTTAGTAGGGGAATATATAACACCTTGAGCCTCTGTATTGTTTACATAGTGTTTTACAATATCAACAATAGTAGACATTACTTTAAATAATTCTCCTCTATTGGTAATTACTTTAGAAGACATAGTACCTCCTGTGTCAGGATCTACCATACCTGCTGCAAATTCTACATCTAATACAGGAGTACCCATATAAAAATCACGTTGTAACTCAACATTGTATTCAAGACCACTTTCTGTTTCAAAACTTACTTCAATAACCATATCATCATTATTCTCTTCTGACCATTTATATGGTGTAATGTTTGCCTCACCTATTTCATTTAAACTATCAGTCCAATTTCTAAACGTCATTGTACCTTTTAAATTAGCTTCGGCCTCAATATCATTTAAATAATCATCTTCTTGGGTATTGGTTGTATTAATATTATCTAGTCTGTTTTCTAGATTTTGGATATGGTGAATCATCTCATGGGCAAATGAGCGAACAATATCTTTAGGGTGGCGACCTTCAGTATATAGTACAATAGTCATTGTAGCAGGATCGTAATATGCTGTTTTACCAAAAAAGTTTTTAGCATTTTCTTGGTTACCATTTTTAAATACAACTTTAGGAAGAGGAGTAATAATATTACCCTGATCAATCATGTATTTGGTTAATTCTTTAATTTTTGACTTATAATTAATGTGATCAGAATAAGTAGCATTTTCATTTAAATCTTTTCTTTGTAAAATATCTTTAAAATATTTTAATGCTTCTTTTCTTTCTCCTGAAAGTTTTTGTAGTAGTTTATTAAATTTTTCAGGATGTTTTTCCATTAATTTTAATAGATCAGCATGAAGAGCCCAATATTTAATTTCTTGATTATTTAATTCGTTTAAATCTATTGTTTCTACCATTATGTTTTCTATAATAATACTATCTTCTGCTTTTTTTACTTTAAATTCAGAAGGAGATAATTGTTTGTAATATTGCTCATAATATGATAATCTATTAAACTTTTGTTTTTCTAAATTTTCATGTACTGTATTTCCTAATTTTTCAAATATTTGTATAAGGGTAAAACCATCAGGTACAAATGTTTCTGCTATATCTATATTTCTATTATTTATGGCTTCTCTAAATTGTGATGTGTTTTTATCATCAATATTTGTTCCCTTAAAAAAAGACTTATTACTAAAAGGTATTATATCTATATTTTTTGGTAATTTAGTTTTATAAAGATCCCACAATTTTATTGATTGTTCATAACTAATATTTTCTTGAGTTTGAGTAGATACTAAAACAACAACTTTGTTATTGTTTAATGCTGCTTCTTTTACTACATTGAAGTGATACTTGTGGGGTGGTTTGTGGTTATCTATAATAAAAGCAACACTCATATTAATATATAATTATAAATATTATATATCTAATTTAACAGAAGTAGGGAATGTTTCAGAGTATGGCTTTAATTCTGGGTGTTTTATTTTGAATATTTCATATAGGTGATTGAATGTGGTTATATTATCTTCAAAACTGTTATTCATTTCTTTTAATTGCCATCCTGCTCCTTGAATTTTTTTACCGCTTTTATCTATTCCTCGAGTACTAGCTTTTAACCATAAAATACCGGTTTTATCAATTTTTTTATCAAAATTTTCATTCCACATTTGTTGGTAACATGCTAATTGTAAATCATAAGTATCATGTAGTGAATTAGAAGTTTTAATATCAACTAACCATAATTCTCCATTTATTTCTAATACTAAATCCATAGTACCCGCTATTTTTAACTTGTCTGAGAAGAGATGTATTTCTGATTCAATTAGTTGTGATTTGGTAGTTTCCCAAAAATCAACAAATTTTAAGATCATTTTCCAAACATCAAGACTATATTTTGCATTTCCATTATCATCAATCCATTGTATTTCTTTGCCTTTTAAATAATCTTCAACAGCAGTATGAACTTGGGTACCCTCATCTGCTGCTCTTCTCATTATTATGTCTGAATTGTGTCCTACATCTTTTATCCAAGATTCAAAAAATTTACCTTTAGGAAAATAAGAAAGTACATATGTTACTGAGGGGTAAAATGTTTCTTTGGTGCGTTGATAGTAGCGAGAGTCTAAAATAGTAATCTGTTTAGATGATTCATCTGCTTGAACTATCCTATTTATTTTTTTATCTTTTTTGATATTATTGTTTTTTTCTATCATAGGGTTATTTTTTTCTTCATTAAGTTGTTATATGTTAATTGTTGTGTATTTTGTATAATTTGAGCAAAATTATTAAACCCTAGTTCATTAGGATCTTTATCTTCTAACTCTACTAAGTATACTTTTTTTCCATAATCTAAAAATGTCTTACAATGCTCAAGTGCTTCCTTTATAGCATCTTTATCCAAAGCAATATATATTTTAGTTATTTCAGATGATACTATTTTTTTCATTAATTGATTTGATATAGTTTTACCAAATAAAGGTATAGCATTACGTTTAATAGTAATAGCATCAAAAGCCCCTTCACATAAGACAATTGGGGATTTCCAATTTACATAAAATTCAAATCCGATGATATCTCTAGATACTGGGGGGTTTAATTTGTATTTGGATACAAAACTTCTTGCTGTAAAGAAATTTAAATTACCATCATTATTATAAGAAGGAATTATAATCATATTATTAAATTTTCCTCCTTCACAATACCCTATATTATGTTTTAGTATATCTTCTTTAGTTAATCCTCTATTTTTTAAATATTTTAATGCATGTTTTCCAGTAACATCACTAGAAGTAAGAGAGCTTATTGGTTTAAATTCTTTAGGAAGAGATAAAGATTCTTTAACTGTTGTTTCAACACTATATCCTTTATATTTTACAATGTTTCCAAGCTCAGCCATTTGGTCAGGAGTAGTGGATAACTGTTTAAATAATGGATAAAGTTTTTTACCTTTTTTATTACAAACCCAACAATGCCATGGGTTTTCCCCATTAGCATTTTCTTTCATACTAATTTCTAGTTTTGGTTTATGATGGTTGCAAAAAGGACATTTATATGCATAATTACCTCTAGCAGTTGGTTTACCCGTTCCTAATACATTATTAACTAATGCAATCAAAGATTGATTAAGCATAAGTATAATATATTAAAAATAGTTTAAGAAGTCAAGTCTTGTGTAAAAAATTTTCCTAATATATTGTCATTATAAGCATCTACTAACAATACTTCCTCTTTACATTGGTAATGCATTTCCCAATATGTTAATTGTTTTTTAGATTTGCAAAGTTTTAGAATTTTTCTTTCAAAATTATCCATACCTAACTCTTGAATATCTTTCAACAATGCCTTATTTGAACCCCAGTACATTAACCAATCTGATTCTTTGGTAACTACTTTATGAGTTGGTTTTCTTCCTGGGCCTGTTTGTTCTGCTAATTCTTTTTTGGTTAGTTTTGTCTTTCTATTATTCCAAAATACTTTTTTACCAATGTAAAATTTACCATTGGTTTTATTCGTAATTTTATATACAAATCCAACCCAATCCTCTGGATGGATTGGATCAATGTAAATCCAGTTTTGTGTCATTATTTATCTATTTTAATGTAAATAGTGGTATCTGTATTGTCAGATACGGGTAATGGTTGAGATAATTTCCCAACTGCTAACAATTCTCTATTATTGTTGTATAATCCTACAGTTGTAATATAAGGATTAAAATCAGAACCTGTTAAATAACTATATAATGTATCAGACCCAGATATTGAAGTTGGGTTTTGGGTAAAATTAAATTCATTAGGCCTAACAGTACATTTATATAAAGTTTCATATATAGTAGTTGATGCTGAAAAAGAGCAAACTACATTAGGACTAGCTATAAAGTTTTCTATAAATGGATTAACATCACCAGCATATGATGAAGTCCCATAAGTTCCTACCCCATATAATCCTCCAGTAACTTCTTCATTGTCTTTTGTTAATATTATTAAACCATGGGAATATATTATATTTCCAGCATATTCATTATCTAATGATAAAAATACATTTCCTTCTCCATCATCATATAAACTTCCTGATTCTGCTGTAATATTTAAAGATTTAGGGAGTATATAATTACCATATAATTCTTGAGGTATCGAAATTACCCCAATAATAGAATTAGAGGATGTAGGAAAATAACGATTAATATTAAAAGTAGATTGAAGGTAGTTTTCATTATTAGTAGTAAAAGGACTACCAAAATAAACATCACCAACATTATCGGCACCAGGTATTAATTCTCTAACAGCTCCATTATCTCCTGTGCTGGATGATATAAAATTAGAGTAATATAAATGCTTTGCTGAGTTATATATTAATCGTTGGTATGATCCTGAATTAATATATCCAGTTGTTGGGTCAGTTTGTGTGTCAAAAAGAGATCCAGTTATGTTTTTTCCTAAGAATCGGTCTATATTAACTGTAGATCCTGTTAATTGGTTTCCACTAAAAGTAAATGATTTATTTACTTCTAAGGGACTTATAATTAAGTCCTGTACAGTTAATGATTTGTAGGCTCCCATTCATTAGAAATCTAGTTTAACCCTAATTAATGCTTCTTTTGTAAAATCTTTTTTAAGTGGTTTAGATAATTTAGCTATTGCTAATAAATCGTTATTATCATTATATAATCCCACAGTAGTAATATATGACTGAGGGTTAGTTATGAAATCACTATATAAAATTTCTCCAGTAGAACCGGAAATATATGTTGGGTTTTCTGAGTAGTTAAATTCAGAGCTTCTAGGCCTTACAAAAACATAATCAGATGTTATAGTTTCTTGTGAGTTTAATTTAAAAGATGCTCCTTCTTTAATTAAATCAAACATTTTAGAATTTAAATCATCATCAGTCCCAACAGAAGAAGCAGTAATATTAGTTGCAATTCCTCCATCAGCTACAGGGGATGATATTGCTTTAGAATTTAATAAGACTAAACCATAATCAGGAAGGAACATTCCATAAGATCCTGATCCTGCTGTGAATCCTGTACCTGAGTATGGTGATCCGTTACTTCCACTTACTACATCAAATACTCTGCTAGATCCAATAAAACGTTGTACAACAGTAGTTACACTATTATCTGTTAAATCTAATTCACCAGCACTTGAAGATAATTTTAAGTTAAAAGACCCAGGAAATAATGATTCTTTATATCTTGCTCTTTCAATAGATATAGCGTGAAATTCAGAAGCAGTATAATTACCAAATATAAATTCTGAGTTTTCATCTTCTAGTACTAATGCTCGGTATTGTCCAAAAATAGTTTTAGAATAAGTAGATCCAGTAACTAAGTTATTGAAATAAACACTACCTGAACCAAATTTATTTCCGTAAGCAATAGCAAACTGTGCTGATTCAGTTGTTACAGTATTATAAGAATTTAAATAATAATCTCCACTACTTCCTGCTTTTTGTAATGATGAAGTAAAGAAAGTAGTCAATTCAGGTACATCACCTGACCATAAGGTTGATGTGATTGCATCTGCGCTTACTACAAAATCATCTTGGTCTAATCTTTTAAATGACATATATTATTTTTTAAGCAGTTTTGTTAATATTTACAGGGATAGTTAAACGCGCTCCGCTATCATTTCCTATTACTGTTAATGTTGTATTAATAGAAGAACGAGAACCAAACAGTGTATTTACTGTTGTAGCAGTTAATTGGAAAGATGTTCCAATAACTGTCTTTGAAACGTTAGTTCCAAGTGTTTGAGTTGCATTTAATGTAGCTGCTTGGTCAGTATTAATACCAACTCCATTAAACGAAGATAATACTCTTACATCAGCAATTATAGCAGTGTATCCACTAGATTCAAATACTTGGTTATTACCTAAATAATTTAAAGTTTGTGGAGTTAAAGTAATAGAGGATCCTTGTCTAATAGAAACGTTTCCTGTACCTATATCCAAAACAGGCATTCTAGCCGTTCCTCTAGGTAGAGTTACAAGCTTGTATTTCATTATTTGAGTCTCATTAGGGAATGCTTCTAAAAGCGGCATATTTTCTATAGCCTCTCCATAAAAAGCAGAACCAGATGGATGTGTAGGATTATAAAGAGTATAATCAATCTCATCATCAGATAAAGCAAATTGAGTAATGGCAAAGGAACCATCTGCTCTTGCTAGAAGTTCTCTTCCTTTTTTTGTTAGGATAGCATCAACTGTAACTTCTGTATTATTTAAATATCCCATTTTATTTTATATGTTATAAATATATACTGTTTAAAAAATTTAATTTATGTTTAATTCATTAGCTATATCAATAGCTGAGTATTTAGGGTTAAAATTGTAAGGTATTAATAGTCCTTGTCCTCTATACGGTATAGTATTTGTTAAGACAAACGTTTCGTTAGGTATTCTTCTGAAGATTCTCATGTTCTGGGTATCTCGGCTAGTTAGGGCGGTATTTTGTGTAAAGGAGTATTGACTTATTACAGGGCTTATTGTCAGGCTTGAGGTTAGGTTAAAGTTATCGGAACCGGTCAGTATGCTGCTTATCTGAAATAGGCCTCCGGCGTTAAAGCTTTCATCTAAAGATGTAGTGTCTCCAGAGCCGGTAGTTCCGAATCTTATAAAATCTCCATATTGTAAAGGTAGATAAGTATCTGTGTAGTTTATTCTCCAATCAGAAGACCCGCTCCCGATGTATTGTCCTGTATTCTTGTTAAATAGTTGCACACCTTTATAATCGGGGAAAGAGAAATATTCAATAGTACCTGCGGAAGATGAAGGATTACTTAAACTATATATCCAGCTAAAACCGGTAGTAGCTTCAGAACCGCTATCATTTAGTATACTTAAGCTAGAGGTATTGAAGTATAAATCAAATCCCTGGCTTATCCCTTC
>Ga0208767_1004051_pt1 | contig 10433 bp, 8 predicted proteins | sample VirMetDEL_Mar_21_FD_184514 | JGI IMG/M metagenome (GOLD analysis project Ga0208767, IMG submission 184514) | Aqueous microbial communities from the Delaware River and Bay under freshwater to marine salinity gradient to study organic matter... | ecosystem: Environmental > Aquatic > Marine >... | reverse complement strand
GAAATTGTAGAGAACATGGACCCGACGGCCAAGGCCGTGATGGACGCCGTCGTTGATGGCGACGGATCCCAGGGTTTTTCCAACCTCGGTGACTTTCTGAGGGGATGAATGTTCCTATCAGACCATGTGACACTGAGGGAGGCGGAAAAAAGCCAGACGGCGTTGAGGATGGGGATCGAGAACCGGGCGTCCGACGTGCCGGAGGCGATCCCAAACCTGGTCGCTTTATGCCAGACGGTTATAGAACCCATAAGGATAAAATTCGGCCCGGTCTCTATTTCGAGCGGTTTCCGACATCCTGACTTGTCGGAGGCCTTAAAATCATCCAGCAAGAGCCAGCATTGTTTCGGCGAGGCATTTGACTTCGAGTGTTTCAAGAGCCCGGGAAACCGGGCGGTCGCCGAGTGGATCGTGTCCACCACGATTTCCTGGGATCAATTAATTTTGGAATTTGAAGACCCCGAGGGAAAAGATTTATTCGCAGGCTGGATCCATATTTCCAACAAACGATGTAAGAGAGATAACCGGAAGGAGATCCTCCGGGCCGTGAAACAGGACGGGAAAACTGTCTACCTCCCTGGATTAAAATAATGGCCCTGATCCCCCTGAAGATACCGCCAGGGTTTTACCGAAACGGGACCGCCTATGAGACAAAAGGCCGGTGGCGTTCAGGGAACCTGGTCCGGTTCTCTGAGGGCCGTCTCAGGCCTATTGGAGGATGGACCCGGCTATCCAATACCAGAGTTTTAAAACCGGACGGGGCGACCCCGGACCCAATTAGGGGCCTCCACTCCTGGCGGAGTGAGGAGGGTATCCGTTACCTGGGGATCGGCTCAGTCAACTCTCTCAGGATATTCGAGGGGGTCGAGGATAACGCCACTGACACACTCCCGGAAATTTACGACGTCACCCCGACGGGGATCCTTTCCACAAATAATACTTGCGACACCACAAGCGGGTCCGTGACGGTCACGGTAGACTCAAGCACACTAATTAAGCCGGGAATGGCGGTTTCAGGTTCCGGAGTGCCCAATGGGGCCACCGTGGACACCGTGCCGAACTCGACAAGTTTCACACTGTCCGCCAGTGCGACGGCGACAGCCTCGAACGTAACACTGACCTTTGGCAAACCAGATTTCCAGATATCCGGGCTAGGGTACGGGGCCTTGAATTATGGAGACGACTACTACGGGACCCCGAGATTCCCTAACCCTGATGACATCTTCGCCCCAGTCTGGTCCCTGGATAATAAGGGGGACGACCTGGTCGGAGTTCACACGGGTGATGGGAAACTGTACCGATGGGAACAGGCCAACGGGCTCAGTACGGTCGCCGTCCAGGTAACCGATTCCGGGTCTCAGCTTTCAGGTTTAAAGGGGGTCCTGGTGACGCCCGAACGACACCTCATGGTATTAGCCCCGGCGGGTAACGTCCGAAAGATTCGTTTCGCCACTCAGGATGGAGGGTTTTCTTCCGCTGATTGGACGCCCACAACAACGAACACGGCACGGGCGATTGAACTCCAGACGACCGGCGAGATCGTAGGGGCCCGAAAGACTAGATACGGGGTCTTGATATTCACAACGACGGACGTCTTCCGGCTCGACTATATCGGGCCTCCTTATGTCTACTCGGCCGTGCGGATCGCTGAAGGCATCGGCCCCGCTGGTCCGAACTCAATAGCCGGATCCGGGGACTTCCTGGGGTGGATCTCCAGAGGCCGGATGTGGTCCTACTCGGGCGGTTACATTAAAGAATTAGAGTGCGATGTCGCCGACTATGTGTTCAGTGATATCAACCTCGATATTGCGGGCCTGATCTACGGCGGGGACAACCCCGATTTTGGCGAGCTATGGTGGTTTTATCCGACGTCAGGAGACGAAACCCCGACAAGATACCTTGTGTACTCATACCGGGAAAATCATTGGGTGACAGGCGATCTGAAGAGATCAGCCTGGCAAGCCTCTGGAACCATGGACTCACCGGTGGCGTCCGGCACGGATGGGTATCTCTACAAGCATGAGTTAGGCCTTGACCCGGTGATCGGCCTGACTAGGTCTGTAGGCGTGACACCGCCCTCGAGTGATGAGGCCCTGGGCACGTCAAACCGGCCTTTAGTGAAGTCAGTCAAGACCTCTGATTATTCCGGGATCGCCGATGAACTCCACCCCGTTTTCGCCGAGACCGGGGCCATCGAGATCGGGAACGGACAGAACCGGATGAAGGTCCGCCAGATTATCACCGACACTGAGGCCGGAGATAATGCGGTCAGGCTTAAATTCCAGACGGCCGACAACCCGGACACAACCGCCTCGATGAGGGGGCCGTTCGCCTTGGATAATGATGGGTACACTGACACCAGGTTCAACGGACGCCAGATCCAGTTCAGGGTCGAGGGGCCTTTCGATACAGATTGGCGGGTCGGTGAGATGAGGATCGAAGGATCTCCAGGAGGGACAAGATGAGTGATTTACCGAACCCCCCTTCCGCCTATGACCAGGAGTATTTTTTTACGTTGGCGTCCACGGTCAACGAGGGGACGAGGGTCAACGTCCGGTCCGACCGTGACAACGTCATGGAACCCGGGACCATCATCTTAAAGTCAACCGGGACGACGCCTAAATATTTCCGCCTGGACGTCTCTGACGCCGGGTCACTATCGACAACCGAGATATCAACCATTGACGGGATCCCCGTGACCTCGGGCAACCCAGACGCCTAAAGGAAACCATGTTTGGATTATTTGAAAGAAAAATAAGTAACCCCACAACCCAGACCCAGACCTCGGCTATTGACCCGGATATGAAACAGTTCCGGAATGAGTTGTTTGATTACGGGCGGGATAACATCCTGAATCAGGATTTCCAGGGGTACACCGATCAAGCGGGGAACCCACTCCAGAGGTTCGCAAATTTCAACATGGACCAAAACCAGGCCATGGCGGATATCCGGAGGGGCCAGGGATTCGGGTCCGGGTCATACCAGGGGGCCGTTGACGCCTCCCAGAGGGTCGCCAATATGGGATCCCCTCAACTCCAGTACCAGTCATTCCTCAATATGGGGGACCCCAGCCAGTACATGAACCCGTACACCCAGAACGTCATCAACCCGGCCGTTCAGGGGGCCCAGGATGAACTCCAGAGGAACCTGAACCAGATCAGTGCGAACGCCGTCCAGACTTCCCCAGGGGGGATGAATGAGGCGGAGGCCCTCGAACGGGGGACCGCCAGGGCGTTAGGGGCTCAGAATATCGGGGCCCTCCAGGCAAACCTCTTAAACCAGGGATTCAGCCAGGCCCAGGGCATGATGGAAAGAGACATCGCCCGAGGGGACCAGTACGGATTTAAACAAGCCGGTCTCGACCTCTCGACGGCCGACCGGAACCTGGCAGGGGCCGGGAATGTTTCCCAGATCATGGACCGATACCGAAACGCCAGGAGAGGCGACACCCGGGACCTGATGGCGGTTGGGGACAAGCAGATGGGCCAAGAGCAACAACAACTAGACTTTGACCACTCCGAGTTTATGCGGGAACAGAATGACCCGATGATGAGGCTGGCCTCACTCCAGGGGTTACTCCAGTCCCCTTACGGCAAAAGCTCAACCGGGACCACAAATGAGACGTTTTACAAAGACGACCTCGCCGACCTCCTTGGCCTAACGGCGACGGCGGTCAGTGGTTCTAAACTTTTTTAGGATAATATGGCGGAAGAAATGACACCCAGGCAAAGGGCCTTTTACCAAGGCCTTTTCGGTTTAGGGGCCGGGATCTTAGCGAACAACGCCCCGTCCAGAGTCCCTGGTGGCGGGATGAGGGCCCTCGGGAAAGGACTCCAGTTAGGCCTCCAATCTTATAACCAGGCCCTGACCATGGAGGAGAAGATGGACGCCCTCCGGGAGGAACGGGCGTTGAAAGGGGAACTGGAGGAACGGATCCCGGACCTGATCGCCCAGGCCCGACTCATGGGGGTCGATGAGGGGATCCTCCGGAGTGCCGAGTTGATGGCCTCTGTCAAGCCTTCCAGTGTCGTCGCCACCTTGAACAATGCGATGGTGAAGGCCCAGAAGGATCCACGGTCTGAACTGACCAGCGAACAACTTATTTACACTGATCCAAATTCTAAACGTCAGTTTCGCATTAAGTCAGACGGTTATCTTGGGGAAGAGATAAAGGCCCTTCCGGAAGAAGAAAAAACCGACCAGACGTTTGTCGTCGATAGTGAAATGAGACAAATGATCGGCCTCCCGGAGAATGTAACAACCGGTAAGACCGAAGGCGGGATCCGAAAATTCTATGATAAATTTGGTCAAGAAGTTACAAGTTTCCCTGAAGTATCGGAACCCGTAATTCGGGAGGGGACTGTCACCGCAATCAATCAGCCAGGGTTTGAAGACCAGGCATATATTTTCCTAAATGGGAAAAATCAATTAATTAAAAAGACAGATATTAAACAGGCAAAAGAACAAGCAGGGTACACATACTCAACGCCTGATAATATGCCGGAAGGGGCATCTCAACTTGAGGAAGACCCACAAGGGAAAAGACGTTTTGTAGATGAAAATTACAATACAGTTGAGACCCCGAAAGTTGAGCCTAAAGACGAAGGCCCACAAAGATTTTCTGTCACCCCGCAAATGGCCCAGAGGCTTAGACTACCCGCAAATGTCACCCAAGGGATGGAGGTCGATGGAGTCATCCAGTATTTTGATAATTTAGGGGTCAGAGTCACGGAAGGCCCGAAGGTCCAGGAGGCCAAAAAACCATTTGAGTATATAGACAGGGCGACTTCAGAGGCGAGGTTCCCAGCATTGTTTGCCCAGATGGGTAAAAATGATGCGATTGAGTTTAATCCTGAAACCGGGAAGGCCCAGATCATCCATGCCCCAGGGGCCGACTCTGAGGACCTGGATTACCGTGAGATTGTGAGTGCAGACGGGAAAATGCGTCAGCAAGGTTATTACAGCAAGTCTACCGGCGAGTTGGTTACCGATCTCGGCATGACGCCTGTCAAGGTGGACAAAGGGCTGGAGACGAAGGACAAGCTGAAGTTCTTGATCGACCGCCACAAAAAGCCTTCAGACCGACTCCAGGCGATGGTCTCGAACTACGAGTCGATTTCCACGGCGGTCGGGGCTGGCAAACCTTTTGACGACCTGGCCTTGATCTTTTACATCGCCAAGATGTTGGACCCGACCTCAGTGGTGAGGGAAGGCGAACAGATGATCATCCGGAACACCGGGGCCTTACCTGATAAATTTATTTCTTACTTTACCAGGTTGAAGGACGGCAAAGCCTTCACAAAAGACCAACGTCGTAACATCCTGGAATTTGCGAAACGCAAGATGGATGCAGAACTGAAGACCTACAACCAGGTCGTCGATGGCGTCAAGCGGGATGCCGGAGAAAATCGGTTCAACCTCAGTTATGAAAATGAGGTCGTCCCCGCCCTGGGCATCATCCACGACAAGATGGATACCAGTCAGTCCTTTAATAAAGTCATGGACTCTATTAATAAACTGGAGGACCCACTAGGTGGAGAGGAGAAGTTAAATACTGAAGGCGATAGCGGGATAAAACAAATAGTATTTGATGCCGTCAATGAGGCGATTGACGCCCGGTCAGCGAAGGACTCCAGGAAAAAAATAATTCTATCTAATCAAGATGGTGATTCAATTTTAGAATAAAAACGATAATGGACAACGCCACCGTCATTCAAATGTACGCCGAGGCCCTGGACAAACTGACCAAGGCCGAGAACGATAGGAACGAGACCTTCACCAACAAGGATCAGATGATCCTCAGACACCTAAAAAAGAAGGGGTTTGAGGGGAACATGAAGAAGATGAAGGCGGTCCTTTCAGGCCAGAAGAAAAAGGTGAAGTCCGCCGTCAAGCAGATTGAAAAGTACGGGAATGAGGAACTTGCAGAGGACCTGAAAAAACTTCCACGGTACGCCCTCTCGACAATGAACGAGATATTTTCCGGGCTGACGTATGAACAGTGGCCGAAAGTCAACGCCCTGTTCCAGTCCATGATGACACCGGGGCTGACTTACGAGGACGCCCTCCAGGCCTTCAACCAAAAAATGCAAGTGGCGAGGGAACAGGCCCCAGTCGCCTCGATTCTTGCCAATATGGCCGGGGGTGTGATTACCGGGAGTGCCGAGCTAAAACTTCTCCAGAAGTCCGGGCTCTTGCCGGGCATCATGACCATCAAATCGGGCCAGCCCATCCGTAACATAGGGCGGTCCTCGGTTGCGTCCGGGGTCACAACCTACCCTGGGGCCGTCGTCGTCGCCGATGAGCTTGAACAACAAGGCGTCCAAAAGGCCGACGACAAAACCTTACTAGACAAAGACGCCCTGATCATGACCGGGGCCAGTATGGTTGGGTCCCCTGTCTTGGATGTGGGGGCCGGAACCGGAAGAAAGGCTATTGATTATGGGAAAAGAAAATTCAACGAATTAACGGGACGGGCTACTCCACCAGGAGGCGATGGGCCTCCACCGCCGACCGGGTCCATAAGCAATATGTCAGGGCCAGAAAAGTCTGCACTCTCGGACCTGGACCAATCCCTCCAGTCTGATGTGCCGGAGGGGACCGATGCGATCCGCCAGGCAATCCTCCAAAGGGATCTAAGAAATTTACCTCTGACCTTATCCGACAAACTGATGACAGGCCCGGCGACCAGGAGACTAGCATCACGGTCTGCGAGGACGGGTCCGGAGATGCAAGCCAAGATGAACCGGTTCTTTACAGACCGAATCACTGGGCCGACAAATAACCCGCTTTACCCTGGGCGGACTTCAGAGTTCCAAGGCCCAAGCCAGGCCCAGCGTGTCACTGACGCCGTGACAGACCTCCTCGGCGAAAAGACCGGGGTCCTGACACTCAAAGACACCCGGAAAAAGAAAAGATCAAATACGGCCGGTCCTCTGTACGATAAGGCCTATTACAAATATAAGACGGTCGATAATTTCGGGAATGAAATGACCTCGCCGAACATGGTCGAAGTGACGCCTTTGATGAGGGAATTATTCCAGAGGCCTTCCTTCCAACAAGCATTTAAGAAGGCTCAGAAGAACGCCCTTGATGACGGGTTTTTTCTCCCGGAAAACTTGTTCGAGTTGGACAGAATATCGGTCCAGCAAGCCGACTATCTCCAGAGGGCCTTGAAGGGGTCTAAGGACATCGGGACCAGGACCATGACCATCGATGACGAGGAGACCCTCCGCCTGGTCAGGAACCGTAATGATTTTCTCGAGCAAGTAGATAATCAGTTGGCGGACGCCAGCCCGGACGGCCAGTCAGCCTTCTCTCTAGCCCGTCAGTTCTGGGCCGGTGACAAGGCCTACGATGACGCCTTCGATGCCGGGGTCAAGGCGATGACTGGGTCAGAAACCGCCGACGATATCCTGTTCCGAATGAACAAGATGGGTGACTCCGAGAAGGAGGCCTTCAAGCTCGGCATGGTCAACGGAATTATGAAGAAGGTCGAGGCCGTAGTCCCGACCCAGGAAGGGGTCGAGGCCGTCCGTACCGGGCCTCTACAGTCGGCGAAAGTCAAAAGGATCCTCGAGTCTCTTTTCCCCGACGGTGACCGGGTCGATGATTTTATGTTTAAGATGAAAACCGAGCAGGATATGACGGCGACCCTGAATAAATTATTCTCCGGGTCCCAGACCGCCGAGCGTGTGTTCGACGACACCCGGAAGTCCAGTCTCCCGAACCTAGCAATGGACGCCCTCTCAGGGGTGGACTCAACGGTCCGGAACCGGTTGATCAATATGGGGGCCGACTCCCTGGTCGCCAACCGCCTTGGCAAGGAAAGCGACACCCTGGGGAGACGCCTCTCCACAACCGATTCAGGCGAGATGATGAAGACCTTGTCCGAGGTGGATGAGATCAGGAAAGTGAACCAGATGCTGATGAAACAGGGCCTCTTGACCCAGGGCGGGATCCCTGGGGGCCTGACCGGCATCTACCCCATGAGCCTATTGGACTGATGCCAGGCCTTCTTTCGGAGAACCCTTTCCCGTATGGGATGCCCATTGATCCCAAGAGGAAGATGGTCGAGGACCCGGATAACCCTGGGTCTTTTATGACTGAGCAAACCATCACGATCCAGGCTGATATAGGGGAGGGGCCAATGTTCTACAACATCCCGACCGTGATTAATGGCGAGAAGGTGAGTGATAGATCGGCATATGCTTTTTTTATCAACGGGATGAACCCACACGTCGGGGTTTTTAAAAGTGAAACAGAGGCTCTTGAATCAGCCCAAATGAGGACCAAGATGATTGATAAAATAAGACAACCAGGGTTATTGGACTGATGGAATTATTGATTATAGGTATTTTAATATTAATCTGGACCTACATTATACTTGATTAATGGAAGGATTACTGAATTACGACCCCAAGCAAACAATGGGGTACAAAGCCATAAGAAATAATATCCCGGAGTTATTGCACTCATATCCTAATATGGAGGCAACGATGGATTTATTTGGGATGGCGACTGAGGGAGTCGGGTTAGGTGAAAAATACAAAATTCATCCAGACACAATTCGGCAATTATTTTCTAGTTTAGATAAAGTCCAAAAAATTAGACGGCCCGACAATATGGGACCTCACGTTCAAAGTTTAATAATGAAAGCACTTTCTAAAATAGATCATCCGGATGACCCGCATTACCTTTCACAAAATTTATCACCTCAAGAAGAAATGGCAGTTATAAACAGAGGTCTTTTAGATTAAAATGAAAGTAAACTCTCCAAGACGGATCCGGAAAGGCGAACCCGGATACGGAAAGAAAAAATTCGTGGTCTACGCCTCAGAAGGCGGAAAGAAAAAAACGATCAGATTCGGGGACGCCACGATGAAGATAAGAAAATCGAACCCCGGGGCCAGGAAAAGTTTCCGGGCCCGTCACGGGTGTGACAAAGGCAAACTCTCCAAACTCTCGGCCAGATACTGGTCTTGCAAAAAGTGGTGATATGAAAAAGAAAAAGAAGAAACCTGGTTTGTGGGAAAACATCCGGAAAAAGAGGGCCAGGATCAAGGCCGGATCCGGAGAAAAAATGCGGAAACCGGGATCCAAAGGGGCCCCGACCAATAAGGCGTTCAAACAATCACAAAGCAAGAAAAGGAAAAAATAATGCCATACGGACCTGGAACCTACGGAAGTAAAGTCGGCCGACCGCCAAAGAAGAAAAAGAAATTTAAACCAAAGAAAAAGTAATGGCTCAAGGAATGTACGGAGGCCGAGATTTAGGGGCTGAACAACAAAAAGGATTCGGTGAATTTTTCTCCTTCCTGGGGGATATGTACACCAAGTCTGGACTGGGAATGTTGAACCCTGGAAACCCAATCCATAAGAAATCAAGAAGGGCGGACGAACTAGAAAAAAGCCTCCTCGCCCAGGGCATGGACCCGCTAAAGAATCCAGAATATATGAACCTTCTTATGGACATGGGAGAAAGTGCATCCCTGGATCCAGGAGGGGCTGGGTTGATGGTCGGGAAGATCGCAAGCAAGGCCACAAAACCACTCGCCACCGCCCAAGATGTGATCGAGGCTCGGGCGAAACAGATGGATATTCAAAAGCCTATTGACCGGATCCAACCCTCCGGACAAGACCCTTTATTTGAGTTGACCCCCGAGGCTTATGAAAGGACGTCTGGTCTTCTCAAGCAGGAAAGACTTCCAGGGACCCCGAGAGTCCAGCCTGGCGAAAAGTTTCCTCTGGGTGAAAGGATGAAACCCATCGAGGATAATATGGATGAAATAGCCGAAATTATTGCTAATAAATCCAGACCGGCTTTAGGGACTGAAACCCAATATTTTTACAATATGGGCCCGGTTTATGAGGGGTTGATCAAAAAAGGATATTCTCGAAATGAAATTCTAGATTTTTTTAAGGAATTCGGCGAAGGATACGGGGCGACGAGTCCGAGGACGAATACGGAATTCAATATGAGACACGCCATGCTTTTGAGAAGTAAAGAAGGTCGTGGCAAAGCATTAGATTCCATCGAGGGGCCTGGTAGTGGCGGGATCTCAGAAAAAGGTTTCCCGATGATGGATATGCATCGAAATCTATACCGGGATTTTGTAGACCAGGTTGATAAGATGAAGACCAATCCAAAACCCACACACTTTAAATCCGGGGCCCAGGGTAATCTCCTCAGTGTCACCGCCGACACACACGCCATCCGTGGGGCCCTTGTCGCTATGAATGACCTTAATCCTGGAAGTGTTCCCAAAGGATGGTTTAAGGCCCCAAAAGATTATAATGAATATCTGGAAAACCCGACCGAGTGGATGGCTAATTCAAAAAATATGGGGAAGATAAAAGACGGCCTACAATCCAAAACAAAGGACGGAGTTTCCGAGCAAGTGGAATACGGGACCATGCACGACCTCTATGAG
>Ga0208767_1004050_pt1 | contig 10433 bp, 5 predicted proteins | sample VirMetDEL_Mar_21_FD_184514 | JGI IMG/M metagenome (GOLD analysis project Ga0208767, IMG submission 184514) | Aqueous microbial communities from the Delaware River and Bay under freshwater to marine salinity gradient to study organic matter... | ecosystem: Environmental > Aquatic > Marine >... | reverse complement strand
GTTCTTTTAATGAAACACTTCCTGTGTCAACACCCATTCCAAGGTCAACGATAGCCCAAATGTAATCAGGGTCATCGGGGTCTTGATTCACCAAGAACCAATAACCACGACCATAAGGGTTAAATACTTTCACGACTGCATCTTGCTTGGATAAATCGCTTCCGAACTTATACTGACTTTGCAGTTTCTTTTGTTCCGCTTTAGTTAATTTAAGAGTTCTCATTTTTTATTCATTGCTCCTGCGCGTTTTACTGCGCTTGCCCAACTTTCTCCGTCTTTACGGATTTTGCTTGCCACGGTGAACACGCTATTTTCCTTACGCTTTGAAATGTTTGGATTTTCAACGACTTCAGCCCAAATGGTTTTCCAATTGTGCTTCTTTGCAACTGCAAAGGTGCTGTTACCGTCTTTGATTCTGTATTTGCCATTACGGGATTTGTAAATCGTAATTGGTTTACGTCTTTCCATCTTTCCGTCGTAGGCTAAACGCATATAACGCTCGGCATTGGCAATACCCTTCTCACGCGCACGGATGGGAATCAATTTATTCATTTCCACCTCGATTGTTCCTGCGGGCTTGGTAAAATACTTTTTCAGGTTGTGCGGCAAGTTTATCTTGCCCAATTCACCCCCTTCAGCCAATCCTGCGGCTTTCATTTTGGTGTAGTAATGTGAATCCTCATCCAAGTGGTCTTTAGCCGTTTGTGTGGCTTTAGCCTTGGTCATACCGTGTTCTTTCTTTTCGGTACGGATACCCATTTCCAATTCAGCATAGTCATACTTTTTGGTTTTGCCGCCTTTCGCCATTTTGTCCATAGTGTGAACTGAAGAGTAAGGACGCTTACCTACGGCTTTGTTTTCACCTTTGGCTTCGTTTCTACGGTCTTTAAGGGTTGCATCCATTTTGGATTCTTTACCATTCCTGTTTCCCATAGATTCGTCCAAACGGTCATTGAACCCTTGGTCAAGTTCACCACCTTCAGCCATTTTACCTGCTTTGCGCAGTTGCTGACGGTAAACTTTTGCGGCAACTTTATCACCTACCTCTTGGGCTTCCTGCTTGTCGTAAGTTTTACCATACTCCTTTTGATATTTAGCGGGAACTTTTTTGCCTTCGTAACGCTTGGCTACTTTAGCGGCAAGTGCATCGAAACCGATTTTACCACCTTTAGCCATAGATTCTTTTCTAATTCCTTTGTCTAAATTGACCTTTGCAAATTTTCCGTCTTTGTCTTTAACGGTTATTGCGTTTTCCCAAAACAGATTGTCCTTAATGGTATCGCCTTTTTTAAGTCCGTGTTCAGTCAAACCACCTTTAGCCATTTTATAATTAGAGTATGCCTCAACCATATCTTTTGGATATGATTTCACACCATCTTTACCTTTTAGGATAATTCGTTCTTCATCATACCCTTGACTTGAATCCGTTTCATATTTTACAAACTCATAATCATCGCCAAGCAACACAATTTTATCTCCTTTTTTCAATAGTCCACCTTTAGCCATTTTATAATTAGAGTATGCCTCAACCATATCTTTTGGATATGATTTCACACCATCTTTACCTTTTAGGATAATTCGTTCTTCATCATACCCTTGACTTGAATCCGTTTCATATTTTACAAACTCATAATCATCGCCAAGCAACACAATTTTATCTCCTTTTTTCAATAGTCCACCTTTAGCCATTCTTTGACCTTTGTGTGTCTTTTCAACATAGTCTTCCATTTCTTGAACCGTTTTATGACCCAAGTAATTTCCCATACTACGTTTTAAAACTTTGTACTTGGCTTTATCAAGTTTGTCACCTTCCTTTTGTTTATGCCACGCATCTACAAATTTTTTGAAGTCGTCTTGCGGAACAGGAACATTTGAATCAAAACGCTTGAATGTGTTTTTGTATTCATAATCCTCACCCTTTGCCATATAACCACCTTTGGAATAGTTTTCTTCAAGATAGGATGTTATTTCACCCCTAATACCCTCATATCCATACCTAACGGCTTCTTCTACTTCGCCACCGCTTTCAATTTCTTTCTCGGCAGTTTCATACCATTCATCAATTTCCCATTCTATATCGGGAAAATCTTTTATTGTTTGGTCACGGTATTTGCGTAAATCTGCCATCGTTTTTACTTCACCACCCTTTGCCATATAGCCACCTTTAGCCATTACTGACTTTTCATCAATAACGTCAGCAGTTTCTGAAGCGGATAAACCTTTCGTCCAAGACTGTTGCATATAAAACGGCTGTGCTTCAACGATTCCTGATGCATCGCCATAGTCAATGCCGAGTTTGTCAGCCAAGGTTTGCGTTACTTCCATTTCCCACTCTGCGTAGTTTTTTCCAACCTTGCCACCGTGAGCCATATAACCGCCTTTAGCCTTCATTGAAACCTTTTTGTAAATCACGTCGCCATCTTCATTCATCACAAAAACCGACTGTCCTTTGTTCAGGAAGTTTCCTTTCATCATAGCGAAAGTCATTGCTGAATCCTTATCACGATACTCACGCTCTTGAACGTCAACGATTTTACCGTCACGCTCGGTGTAAATGTTTACATAGAATTCACCACCTTCGTCACCCTTATGTGTATATCCACCCATTGCAAGGTATGGATACCCACCCTTGTAGTCAGGTGACTTCCTGTCGGAACGGTTTTCACGGTTTTCGTAATACACGCGACCTCCCTTGGAAGTACCGTGTTGGTTTTTCCAACCTTTCTTTGAAACCCTACGTCCCGCAGGCAATGCTCTACGACCTGCATCACGCTCCTTATCGGTTTTACCTAACCCTTTAAGTAACGGGTCATTCTGCAATGCCGTTGTTAGTGCGTTTACTTTCGTCGTCGTAGCCTTCACAGCCGTTTTTGTTGGCTTGGGCTTCGGTTGGGGTTTGGGTTTAGGTTCGGGCTTCGGTTTCGGAGCCGCCTTTTTGGGTTCGGGCTTCGGTTCAGGCTTTTTATCCTCTGAACGCAAAGCACTTGGCTTTTCCTTCTTTAGTTTACTATGTACAGCGGACACATAAGCGTCTGCTTTGTCGTTTTGAACGCTAAAGTCTTTAGTCGCCTTTTTAATTTTATCAAGCGTGTCGCGCGTCTTTTCAGGAAGCATCGACACCTTAATGTCTTCGTATTTTTCCTTGGTATTCATTTTTAAATTTCTATACTGTCTTCGTCAAAGTCGATGTCCAACATTATGTCGATGTCATCGGTATCTATGTCATCCCAATTAATTTCTTCTTCTACGTTTACGGTTTCGTCAACCGTTTCTACAACCACTTCAGGTTCGTCTTCCTCTTCTTCAACTACCTGAACCAACGAACCACCTCCATATAATTTTAGCAACAAGTCTTCAGCCGTTACTTTTCCTTCAAGCAGGTTTTTAACATCCGTGTTTTTCTTGAGTTTTTCAAACAAAGATTTCAAGTCGTTTACGACATAATCTGAATTGTACGATAGAAACATCATTATGTTTCCAAAAGATTCTTTACGATTGTTTATGTAGAAGGATTCGGGCAATTTTTTTTCATATTCTCCAATAAATTCCTTGAATCTTTTATACATTCCCTCATCTTGAGCAACCAATTGATTAAATCTTTCATTAAGTGCTTTACCTAAATTTACTGTTGGAACCTCCCAAAATTCATTTCTCCACGATTGCTTTCTTGAATTATTGGGCACAAACTTTTTGACAAGTTTTAATAAATTATCATAGAATTGATATTGCGAATCGAATACACGTTCTATTTCTGCTATCAAATTGGTCGAAATTGGCTCAAAAATAGCGGCTTCCATTAACCAAGTTCTAAATCGAATATCTGTTGAAATGTCTTCATACGAAACACCTACTCCGCTTTCCTCCATAAATTGATAATAACCGTAAATGGGAAGTAAGTTTTCTAAAAGATAAATTTTTTGGAAAAGCCCTTCAATAGAAAAAACCTTTTCACCAAAGTCATAGCAAGTGTCAAATACCAATTGGTCAAATTCTTTTGCTACAATAGGGTCTTCAAATGTGTGTATTTCTACTTCGACCTTGTAATGATAACCTATTTCAATTTTAAAAACATTCCAATCACGATAACTTCTGCCGCCTTTAACTAAAAATTGACCAAAATCCCTTTTGCCACGCTCCCACGCAAAATTTATGGCTGATGAGTAATTACTCATAAAGCCTTGAAGATTGTTGTTTATTGAAAATTCAACTTCTGTTTTAGAAGCAACACCTTTTGCTTTTTTAATGGAATTTTTTATAAATTTATGACAGGATTTCAAAAATTCTCTATGTTCCTGAAGCGTTAAACTGAAGTATTCTTGACTCCCGTAAACAGTTTTAATGTTATATGGATTCTCTAAAATTAATTCACCAATTTCATTATAGAATTTATTAATTTCTTCACCAATTGTTTGATAGGTTAATTCGTACCGTTTCCAATCTTCAAGGTTTCTTATGCTGATGGTGTTATTGTTGTTGGGCTCTTCGTGTGTCCGAAGATTTATATGAAGATTATTTATGAATAAAACAACATTAGAAATAGCGTCCGACTGTACTTTTGATTTTTTCTTCTTGGGTAAATTTTCCAAATACATTGTAATGGCTTTACCAACCAATTTTGAAATTTTCCAATACAATTCAGGGTTTTTGTTCTGAATTACAGATAAATTTTGATAGTCAAAATATTCTAAAATTTGATTACGGATTTCATCGTCACTTGATTTTTTAGAAACGGTTTCCGATATTAATGAATATAGTTGCCAAGAATACTCGTATGTATATGGTTGTATTAAGGAATCGACGACGTTTTGGTTAGGGCTACCCATTCTTCCTTCAGGAAAAACATAAGATGGATATGAAGTTGTAATTTCTTCAGCATATTCGTAAGGAACAAACATTAAAGGTTGCTCAAACTTGTCATCATAACTTTTGTAGTTTAAGGATTTGTTTGAAATGCTTATGGTTTTTTCTTTTTGTAATTGAGCCCTTGTTTTCACGGGGAATTGAGTGCTTCCTATGGGCTTATCTTCAATTGAATTAAATCCCTTGCTTTTACTCCCTGTCAACGGAAATTTTGAAATAGTTAAAAACAAATCCTTGGGTGAATTTTTGAATTCCTTATTACCACCTTGATAGACTTCAGGGTGAAATAAAAACAAGGGGTACTTTGCCTCACCCAATAACCTTAAATTTATATTTTTAACAAAATCATTTTTAACAATCGCTGTTGAACCAAAGGTTTGATAATTAGGAATAACTATCTTACCTACAACTATACCTTCATCTGTTTTTTTGAATTTAATTCCCGTACCTGTCGGAAATTCTGAATCTGTTTTCAGTTTCCAATCGGGGTAAACAGACTCATTTTCAGAAAGTGAGTATGATTGTGTCGGTTGGTTGTATATGTCGATTCTATTATAATCTCCAAGCCTAAAATTGACCAACTGTCTTTCTAATTCTGATGAATACCTTCGGGGATACCTATTGGCGGGCAATGAAATCGTAATGAAATCTGTATATGACAAGTTTTTCCAAAAATTAAATTGAACACCCACTTGTAAGTATTCAAAATAATTAGGTGGCAATTTGACATCCCTATCTGAAGCATTACTTGCTACAGGTATAAATTCAGCCTTTGCTGTAGTTTCTTCCTGAATAATGGGCTCAATTTTCGTTATTGTTTGAATTGCCCGTTGCGCAGGTGCAACTTCAAATATGACAATATTTTTGTCGCTATCAAGTGGTTGCTTGATGTTTTTTGGTAAAAGTAATTCTAAAGACTGTCCATCAAAATTGTCTTCAATGTCCATAATCAAGCCATCAATGTTTATCAAGTAAGGTTTACTTAAAACCATTGCTCCAAGTGCCAAATCCGCGTTTCCACAATACATATAAATTTCCTCACCATACATAACCATACTTCCTACTTCCGCAATTGAAGTGGTTGGTAATTCATTTTGTTGGGATTGATTTAAGGTTGCAACATCTGTTTTATCGTCAAGTTGAAATACTGCCGACTGCCAATTATCCGATAGTTTTCCTTTCAGGTTTATTGGTCTTTTAATGGCAATTATTTTATCCTTTAGAACGCGAGTAACGATAAAAAAATCACCGTTAGATGTAAAAACGTCTTTTGGTTTAAATCTATATGAAATCATCAGTTAAATATCACGCCTCCTAATGCGTATTTAGCATTTTCTAAACTCGAAATGAATTCGATACGAGCGGTTTTATCAGGAATTAACTGTTGTAATGGTTCTGCTTTGCCGTTTGATACCAATACCCACTCATCAATAGTTTCTGATTCCCCTAACCTTTGAGTCGTGTATTTTGAATGTACGACCTTTTCTTTTTGTTCAGGAACTGAATAAACTTCAAACTTATGAAGTTTAAAATTTGGATTATCCTGCCTGCGCTGAAGCGTTTTGAGCATATTGTCAATTTTATCCTCGTTCGTCATTTTTTCAATATTTCGTTTAAAGTTTCAAGTATTTCTTCCCTTTGTTCGTCCATTTCTTTAGCCGTTTTGGGGTCGGTAATAAATTCAGGTCTATCAACCATACTTTCGTCCACCGTAACAAGATTATCCAAAACCGTTTGCAACAAATAGGTTTTGATATATTTCTTTTTATCAGGATTGTTTTTCTGCCTTTCTTGTTCCCTTTGATAAATCGTTCCAAGTGTTTTTCTAATATTCTTGGAAAACATCAGGGACACATAATCACCTATGCGATAAATTTCATTCGTTATTTTTTCAATACTGTTCGGGTCGCTGATTTTGTCTGCTCCTGAAATATCACCCACACCCCCCAATATCATTAACCTTGGGTCATTTACTTTAGAAGTTTTTACTGCATTCTGACTTGTGTTCAAAGCCCAATTTTTTGCCATATTGAAAGCAGGTATAAGGGCATCATATTGGTCTGCTTCTGTTCCTGTTCTACCATATAAGGTAGAACCATATCCCGTTATATCAATATCGTCGATTTTTTTTGCTAATGCAGGAACCGTATTCCAAAGGTTTACTCTAAAAAATCTTTTATCGGAAGTAAATGCGGCTATTTGATTTAGGTCAAAACTTTCTCCGTAGTCTTTAATAACAAACGAGTAGTCCATTATGTACCTGCTGACAGTAAATGCTCTTTTTGCATAAATGCGTGTTTTAATACCCGCCTGATTTAAAAATTGACTTATAATAAGTAAAGGCAGGTTTTTTACCAACATTGACTCGGTAGTCATATCTCCCAATCCACCTACAACAATAAACAAATCAACAAAAGGCTGTAGTCCACCACCCATTTTTTCACGGTACATATAGACTTTTTTAGTTGTGGTGGAAAACCGAAGTTTAGACTTTTTGCCTGTTTCGGCATCTACTTTACCACAACCTATGTATGGAAGATTGTTTTGAAATGGCAGAAATATTTTTGCCTTATTGTCATATTTTACAACAATATCAGGACAGTTTTTTTCAACCAAATAAGTACCTTCTTGCTGAATTCTTACGGGACTTTCGTTTCCGTCTTCATCGTAGAAGAAGAAATTAGTTAACCCTTGAAATGAAGTTGAACGAACCTTTTCAGGCTCAATAACTCTTTTTACTTCAGTTGCATAATATTCAACAGGTCTAAATAGACCTTTTGAAGCCATACCAAAATTAAAAACCCCTTGTGGTATTGATGTAAATTTCAGTCTTGACTTTTCCAAGTTTCCACCGAAATCAATCTTCTGCGAAATGTCTGCAAACCCATTTAACGCTCGTTGTAGTAAATCAGGTTCACTAAACTTGGTTACGGCATCAAAAGAATACTGCTCTTCAATTGTTTTTGAACTATTGGGGTTATAACCATAAAAATCGGGGTTGTCTTTAATACGTCTTTTGCTCGTACCTTGTCCATAAGCATCGAATCCTGTTTGGGCAATATAATCTTCTGCCTCCTTGATAAATTTAGTAGGCGAAGACCAAATACCGACCTTCAGTTTATTTGCTATGTCCCTGTATTCAAACGATGACATTAAATTTCGCTCTGATTTTGTTGTTTGTAATTTTCGATAATTTGGCTTGCAATTAACTGTTCTTCTTCAGTTGCAGGAGCATCAGCGGGTTCAGAAAGTTTTTTATTAACTGTCTTATAGAATCCTTCTACGTCTACTGCTTGCCTCAATACATTCTGTTGCGTATCAGTAAATAAGGACAAAAACGACTCCGTGGCTATTTGCAAAGTTTTAGGACGTGGAATAGGGTTGGCTTCAACCATATTTATGCGTTGGGCAATGTAGGTATCCCTGAACACAATCATCAAACGCAGAGAAACAAACGCTCTTGATTCAAATTCATTTTGGAAAATTACACCACGCAACTGCGCCAAGAAGTTGAAAATGAATGTAAAGTCCATAATGGCATTTAAACGCTTGATATAAACATCCTGCATTTTTCCCTCTAATTCGGCTTTATAGTCAATGTAAACTCGATAACAACTACCTGCAAATCGGTCTTGAAGCGACAAGTCTTGCTTAAAGTTTGCTTCGTAATCTTTATCCGCTTCATTAAGCAAACTGTTACCTGTTCCGATTACAAACAGGTTTTTCATTTCAATTTGCTCACCACGACCATTCATAATTATAGGCTTCATTTCGCGCTCTTCTCCTGTAGCACAATCCCTAATAGTATCAATGGGGTCTTTAATTTTTGATAACGCGTCGTTTAAAATACCTGCTGTATTCGGGTCAAGTTTAGGTAACTCATCCAAAAGCAATACCGCACCACTATAAGGCAAACAAGTCCTTGGGTTAATTCCCAAGTTTATGTTTCCCCAAGCCTCTGTAACTCGACCTTCTTGGTATCCTTCGATGGTTTGACCACCAACAATGTCCAAGGGCGATGTAAATTGGTTACAGTTTAAGGTAATAAGTTTATAGTTTAGGGCTTTTGCAATCAAACCCGCCATAAAAGTTTTACCCGTACCTGCACCTCCATACAAATACACGTTATTTTTTGCTTCTACATCTGAAAGCAAAACATCAAACAACCGACGTTGCTCACCACCTTTAAAAGTAGTTTGAACCCCTTCAAAATTCACCACCTGTACAGATGCGGTTCTGTTAATTTGCTCCTTTACACCTTCAGAAAGTTGGTCGACTCCGACCTTAAACTTTTTTAAGCGTTGCGTTATAAGTTTGTTTGCTTCGGTTTCGTCAAAGCCTCCTCCACCCGTATTCCCTGCGGCAGTACGGATAAGGTCGTTAATTTCATTTACAACATCAGCAAAGTCTTTATCTACAGATACTTTTTCGCGCTCTCTGATTTTATCAATTTCCTGCTTTGCTATGTCAGCAATTACAGCGTCGCTACTTTGTGCTAATGTTTGCAATTCTTCTAAAGTTGCCATTTATATTATTATTTAAAAATTCCTGTTAGTTTAAAATATTTATATACCTCTGAAGCCAAAATATATTCATTGAATCTTATTGCTAAATCTTCGTATGTTTTGGAAGCGTCGTTCAAATTTTTAACATTGTTAAAATATTTCTGTACATAACCAATTTGAGAAACACCATCATAGTCAAAATACTGCGACGCTTCAACCTGAAACAATCGTCTTTGCTCATTGTAAAAAGACTCAAAATCATAAAAATATCTTACTGCTTTAAAATTTGTTATACCATCACGCTGATTCATTGCATCATTGATGAAGATTTCAAATTGATTATAAACATTCACAATTCTCCTTGAAATTTGTACGATTAATTTAGTGGGTTCGTAAGCCTGATTGCCGATGGTAATGTCTTGCTTGGACAAATACAATTTCATAAAATTCTTTTTTGCCTTTTCATAAGCACGTTCTGCCGCACAATTTTTCCAAGCATTTACTTTGATTGCAACAATCCTTTTACTTTCATTTATAACTGCTTTGGACGCTGAACCCATAAGGTTGTCGTTTTCTATTGTAGACTGTGCTTCATAAATAGCAGGGAGTATATTTTCTTCGTATAATTTGTTCAAATAATACGGAAGTTGAAATTGGCTTTCACACGGTTGGTCTTGGAGCATTTCTTTGGTACGCTCTGCTTCTTTTTTTAGGTTTTCGTAAGTTTCTTTTTCTTCAGGGTCGGTAGCGTCTTCAGCGGCTTCTTCGGCACGCTTGGCTATTTCATCAAGTTCGTCTTTGCGCTTTTCGTTTGGTGACTTTTTAGGCTCTTTTTTGCCTTCTTCTTCACCTTCACCTTCACCTTCGCCTTCGCCTTCGCCTTCACCTTCACCTTCGCCTTCGCCTTCGCCTTCGCCTTCACCTTCGCCTTCACCTTCGCCTTCACCTTCGCCTTCACCTTCTCCTTCGCCTTCACCTTCGCCTTCACCTTCGCCTTCTCCTTTGCCTTCGCCTTCACCTTCGCCTTCTCCTTCGCCTTCTCCTTCGCCTTCTCCTTTGCCTTCTCCT
>Ga0208767_1004045_pt1 | contig 10443 bp, 8 predicted proteins | sample VirMetDEL_Mar_21_FD_184514 | JGI IMG/M metagenome (GOLD analysis project Ga0208767, IMG submission 184514) | Aqueous microbial communities from the Delaware River and Bay under freshwater to marine salinity gradient to study organic matter... | ecosystem: Environmental > Aquatic > Marine >... | reverse complement strand
ATTTATACATCCTGACAAACGATACGACCTCCACCTACTTAGAAGTATTACCGATGGAGAATGACTTACAAGACGATAACGGATATACGTTGTTGTTGGACAGCAGGATAGACGGCAGTGCTTTAACAACTAGCTATAGCAATGGTACTACAACAATCAGTGGTTTCCCGTATGATCCAACAGGTGTAGATATATACACAAAGAACGGACATAGAGCAGCATTTACAAGGACGTCTGCAACAGCAGGTACGGTGAGTGGTGACTTAACAAGTACAGACTTCTACGCAGGGTTCCCGTACGATATGTTGTACAGGTTCTCCGATCAGACATTGAAACAACCAACGGAACGGGGAGGACGATCTGCATCTGATTACACCTTTCAAACAATCCGTAGCGGTAGTCTTAACTATGCAGACACAGGACACTTTATCGTAGAAGTAACACCTAAGTTTAGAGATACATACACGTATGCATTTAACCCTGACATCCTAGGGTCTAACTTAACACTTAACAGTTTCACACCACAAGACGGACACTTTAAGTTTTCAGTACAAGGACAACCAGAAGACACAAAGATTGAAGTAAAGAGCAGTTCTGCCTTGCCCGTCAAGCTGTTAGCTGCAGAGTTTGAATCCATGTTTATACCGAGGAGCAGAAGATATGGGTCTTAGAGTGGAACAAGCACAACCTGATATGGATGCCTTTGAGTTGTATGACGACTTACGGGAAGAGGACATGATGGAGTGTATCGGTCTTATGCATCACCCAAAAGACGCAGTTAACATATCGTTCCAAAACAGTACTAAGTGTTATTCACTACGGGACAACGACGGTTTATACTGTAGCTTTGGAGTAGTTCCTAACGATAACGTAGGAGTTGTATGGCTATTAGGCACACGTCGTTTAGAGGGTGCTAAGAAGTATTTTGTAAAGAACTCACAGAAGTGGGTAGACGAGATGATGCACGGTTTTGACTATTTGACTAACGTGGTAATGAAGACTAATACGTTGAGCATGAGGTGGTTGAAGTGGTTAGGTGCAGAGTTTAACGATTGCCAGTACGACGGGTATATGTCATTTATATTAGAGAGGAAGTAAACGATATGTGTTTTCCAGCAATAGGAGCAGCTTTAGCACCCGCAGCAAGTGCAGGTATGCAAACACTCATAGGAGCGTCTGTAGTTAGTGGCTTTGCAGCACCTGTAGTTAGTTATGTAGGACAACGTAAACAAGCTAAACAACAAGCAGCATATCAAGCACAAGCAGCAGCAGCGGAACGTCAACGTTTCATGCAAGAACAAACTTCTCTTCGTATGCGTCAAGCACAAGAGCAGGAAGCGGTAGGTCGTGAGTTGGAACAAGTTAGTCGTAAATCACAAGAAGCATTAGCAAGAGCTAGAGTGTCCGCTGGGGAAGCAGGTGTTGCAGGAGCTAGTGTACAAGCGTTGATGGATGACTACACACGACAAGAAGCAGGGTATCGTGCAGCACTTTTAAGACAACAAGAGTTAGGAGCAATAGGTACAGGACTTGGTCTTGAACAGGCAGGGTTTGCTACGATGCAACGTCAGATCGGTATCGCTCGTCCTATAGATCGTCCTAGCTTCTTAACAGCAGGATTACAATCACTATCAGGAGGTTTAGGTGCTATTGGTACTGGTTATATGATAGGCGAAAGATCAGGGAACACAGCATAACATGGCAGAACGAGTACAAGTACAAGGATTAGGGGGAGCAGTCCCCGGTATATCACCTACCATTCAACGGGGAGGACAGTACGCTGTACAGGTTCAACAAGCAGGACGTAACAAGTTGATGGACCTAGCGGATGCGTTAGGACAAGTTAATCCGTTGTTACAGCAGTACACACAAGTAGCCGATATAGAAGCAGAACAGTTTGAAGAAGAGTTAGCAGGGAAGAGTCCTGAAGAAGTTCAGGCTATGCTGAAACAGACGGAAGGAGAACTAGACAAACAAGTACGTCGTGGTAGTTTAGGTTGGCTTATGTCTCCATTAAATCAGAAGCGTAAGCTGAAAGCGGTAGGACAAGCAGCTAGTCGTTTATTGATGGAAGATGTGTACAACCGTTTAGAGAGTCCACAAGCTGGTGATGAAGAGTTAAGCACACGTGAGATAATTGCACAGGTACAACAGAACTTTGTAGGAAATAATGAAGCGTTAACTAATTCAGTATTTGCACAGGAAGGACTACAACAAGCAGTTAATCCGCAGATACTACCACTGGTTAGACAATACGACGCACAGAAAGCACGTTTAGGAAAAGCTGAAACAAGTTATGGAACTTCGAGTGTGTTATACGATCAAGCTGAAAACATCGGTAGTATAGGTGAGTTCAATGAGGAGTCAGCTCAAGCAATAACAGACGCATGGAGTAACTTGTCGTCGTTTAGTGTTGATGAGCAAAGAAATATAGTAGGTGGTGTTCTTCGTAAACTAGCTAATAACGGTCTCAAAGAAGAAGCTGAAGATTTATTAGACTTTGCTAAAAAGAATTTAAAGTTTGGTGCTGCTTCTATGTCTGATATGGACTACGAATCTTTTGATGAAGAGATAGAGATTATAGCTAAAAGAGCAGAGGATAGACAGGAAACAGAAAGGGTTGAAAAAGTAAAAGAAACAGCTGCTGATGCTTTTAAAGCTTTACTGGATATACGTAACCCTAATATTGAAACAACTACCTTTGACGGTAAAACAATAACCACTGAAGAAGAGTTAAGAAATGCGGTTCAAGTTTCAACAGTTTTTGCTGATGATAACGAAGGTCTTAGAGACTTTGTAAAAACATTTGAATCAGATCGTGTTCAATTAAGAGACCCTATTGAATACTTAACGCAAGCAGCTTACCAACAAGTTGACGAAGATATTGGAATGTTTATAAAACAAACAGACGCTGAATTTCGTGTTGGTGATATTTCTACAGCTTTCATTGAAAACCCTGATTTGTTCACTGAATTTAGTAATAATTTAATAATTGATGTATACGAGGAATCAGAAAGGCTTGCTAGAGAAAGTAAAGATAGCGATCCTTTTAAACTAAAATTACAGCTTAGTCAGTTTGCCAGAACAAGAGGACGAGAGTTAAAAAATCAGTTTAAGGCAGATTTGAGAAGAACGTCTTTAGAAAAAGAAAAAGAAGCCGTAAAGATAAAACAACAAGGATCAGCGGTTCAAGCTTCCACTCCTAATATTATTCCTAGTTTTATTTTTCCTGAAACATTAGACGGAAAACAGGGTAAGATACAAAATGATTTATCGGTTTTATTTAATACTACCGATATTCCTGAACAAAAAGCTATAGCATACAAAAATATAATAAACGTATCAAACGAAGATTTGGATGCAACGATAGACGAGATAACAGGTAGGAAACCTAAAGTAGCAGAAAGTGTATCATTCGGTAATGTACCCGCTTTAGGAATTTCACCTAGAATATCAAAAGCTCAACAATTCAGTAGAGAAGAAATACAAGCAAAAGAAATCATAGTTGCTGGAGTTTTAAATCAAAGGGGAGACTTGCTGGATATTAAAGCATTAAAGAGAGGTTCAGTACGTGGTTATGGGTTAAATGTAAAAAGACTCACAACTGACCAACACTTTTTATTAACAGACGAAGAAGTGGAAGCAGCTAAAGGTTTGAGTAATAAAGAAATAGAGCAACGTAAAAACGACCCGCTTATTAAAAATATATTAGAAGTTAGTAAAATTATAGGCATTGAAGACTATGCTAATTTTGTTATAGATCAAGATAAGCTGTATCTACTTCATAAAAAAATAACAGGATTTAAAACTTTAGAAAGAAAGTAAAATGGACGAAGATCAAAATATAACACCAGAGGAGCCTAATATGTTCCTTGATTTAGTCGCTGCACCGTTTCGTGGTATAGAGGGAGCATTGCAGGGTGTTTATAATTTAGCGGACTATTTAGCTTTTGATATACTTCCTGATTACGATACTAAGTTTTTAGGTAAGTCGAAGACTATGGCGGGAGGTGCTGTAGAGGGTATCACACAATTTATCGTGCCTTTTGGTGGTTTGTTTAAAGCAGCAGGGTTGGCGGGTAAAGCAGCTAAAGCAGGTACTATGACACAGAAAGCACTAACTGCTACCGCTCCTAAAGCTGTTATAGCTGGTGCTGCTACGGACTTTACTTTCTTTAACGGACAGGAAGCTAGGCTGTCTAATCTTATCCAACAAGTACCTGAGTTACAGAATCCAGTTACTGAGTTCTTAGCTTATGACGCAGATGAGGGCGAGATCGAAGGACGCATGAAGAATGTGTTGGAAGGTCTAGGTCTTGAAGCTATGGCGGGTGTTTTTATTAAATCACTACGCTCGATGAAGAAAATGCGTGAAGCTAAAGATAATAAAGCAAACGCACTAGAAGTTGAAGAGATAGGTAGAAAAAGTTTAGAAGAACAAAAAGCATTTGAACCTGAACCTATACTAGAAGAGCCAACGGTGAAAGTAGAGGCAGAAGAAGTTACTCCTAAAGTTGAAGAGGCTGTTGAACCCGCTAAAGTAACTAAACCAATCATAGAATTTACACCGGGCAAAACAGATGAATTTATTGATTCAGTTCCTGACAAGTGGAAAGATTGGACTAAGGCTGTCATTGGCGGTGAAAAACCTTCTTTACCTAGACTTGAGGTAGGCGAGGACATTGACTCTGCTCATAAGATTTTAAGTGCCGTATATAAAGCTGACCCTGAGAAACAAAAACGTTTTACTCAAGAATCTAAAATAGACTTTGCTGACGATCAGTTGACAGAAGTAATGCAGATGGCTGCTAACACAACCAAGAAGCAACAAGAAGTAAGAGTGTTTCAGGAGGTGTTCAAAGACACTTTAAAAGGTGTCAGTGATAATGTAATGGATGCCGTCAAAGAATTTGAAGCTACTGAAAGCTTACAGTCAGAAGCAAAACTGCGTAATCATCTACAGGAGTTCTTAGAGGTATACGACTACTACAGGCAACTAGGTAGAGAGACATCTTTGACACTAGCGATGCGTAGGGAGAAAGCTCCTATATCAAGAAAGGTAGGATTATCTAATACAGACATACAAGAGACGGCTTTAGTACGTGATTTCTTAAATAAAAATTCAGGCAGTATGCCTCCTAAGAAAGCTGTTAAGTTATTAAAAGATATGTTTGATCCTGATGATAGGGATGGAACAATTCGTAAGCTTTTAAAGTTTTCTAAAAAGGCACAAGGTAAAAGCTTGTTAGACATGACGATTGAATTTTGGGTTAACTCTATATTGAGTGGACCTAAGACACAGATGGTTAATGCATTAGGTTCGTTTATTACACAAGGTTTAGGAACCATAGAGTTAGCTGCCGGAGGTTTATTAACAGGTAACCCTGCTTTAGTTAAAGCTGCTTTTGCATCGTGGGCTGATTACGCCATGCTAAAAGAAGCATTCAGTACTGCAGGTACAGTGTTTAAGCAGGGAGAGGAAATGCTTGATGTAGGTAGAGGTACATTAGAAGGAGACGCACGTCGTGCTATTACCTCACAGAATGTTGAACTACTAACAGGCAAGAAACTTAGTGATCCTATGAAGAAAGCTATAGACAACATGAGTGCTTGGGGTGTTAGTTTACCAGCTAAAGGTTTATTAGGTACTGACCAGTTTTTCAAATATCTTGCATTCCGTCGGGCAGCTAGAGTCAAAGCTAGTATGGATGCTATAAGTAAAGGCATAAAAGACCCTGAGAAACTATCTGAATATGTAGAGGGGATGTTAGACAAAGTAACGACGCAAGGCGGTGCTTATATGTCACAGGAGACACTTATTAGAGAAGCATCTAAACTGGCTGACTCCAAAGAACTAAAAGGTGCGTCTAAAAGTTTCTTCATTAAAAAATACTTACAAGATAACTACGACGAAGAAGCTTCTGCTTTAGCTCAATATGCTATAGAAGAATCACGTTATTTTACGCACACTAGAGAACTCGAAGAGGGAACTATTGGTAAAAGCATACAAAAAGCAACAAACAATCACGCGGCTTTAAAGCTTGTTATGCCGTTTGTACGTACACCTGCTAACTTATTAAGCTTTGCTTTAGAACGCACACCGTTATCAGTTCCTATCAAAATACCGGGTACTAATAAAATTATAACTACACCGGGACTAAAGAGCGAAGCGGAAGGCTTGATGCAAGGAATGAAAAGTGCCGATCCTATAGTGCGAGCACAGGCTTATGGTAAGTTTACTACTATGGCAGGTATGGTAGGTATTTGGTATCAAATTGCACAGGATAATGCCGAGTTTATTACTGGCGGTGGTCCTAGAGATGAGAAGAAAAAAGCTGCATTGATGGCTACAGGATGGCGACCATACAGTATAAAGATCGGTGATACGTACTACAGTTATCAAAGGCTTGATCCTATTGCTTCTATATTAGGTATAGCTGCTGATGTTGTCGAGACAGGTAAAGCATCTGAACGTGGTTTTGGTGAATCAAATTTAGAACACATGACGATAGCCTTGATTACATCGTTGTCTCGAAATGCTGCCAATAAATCTTACTTAGCAGGTGTCCAGTTGTGGGCGAATGCTTTGGAAGACCCTGAAAGATTTGGTGAAAGATTAGGCAGGAATTATGTAAGTTCTTTTGTTCCCAATGTATTATCACAGATGCAAGATTACGATACACAAGCTATGAGAGAAGTACGTAGTATTGGGGATGCTGTGCTAAGAAAGTTTCCGAATGGTAGAGAACAACTTGATCCTCGCAGGAATTTATTAGGAGAAGAGATCATGGTAGAAGCTGGTGGTATACCAGTATTCAGTGCTTTCAATCCTATAGCTAAATCAACCGACAAGAAAGATTTAATAATGGACGAACTAGCTAGTCTAAATTATGCATTCAGAATGCCCGACCCTTCTGAGAAAAATATAAACTTTTTGGATTATACTAATGCAGCAGGAAGGACAGCACACGATAGAAGATTAGACTTATTGCAAAAAGTACGCATAGACGGTAAGACATTAAGACAAGCTCTAACATCTTTAATTAAATCTGCTAGTTATCAACGATTAGAAAGAGAGACTTTTGATACAGGTTTTCCTAGTCCTAGAGTACAGGAAATAAGTAAAGTAATGAAGAGGTACAGAAAGCAAGCTAAGAAAGAAATGTTGCAAGAGTTTCCCGAACTAGCTGGAGAACTTGATAACATGAATAGACTACAAGCACGGCTAAGAACTGGTATGCAACGTGAAGATGTGCTTGAACTCCTCACTCAATAAGTAATAATATAATATCATGGCTAACACCTACGTAGACTACACAGCGACATCTGATCAAGTTGCTAACGGCTTTTCTTTCTCCTTTCCGTATCTGTCGGACAACAACGGAGTAGCTCTAATAGATGTATTTGTACAAGGTTCTCTGTTAGCTACTTCTGCTTACACGATTTCTACATCCCCTAACAAAATAGTAATACCGAGCAGCAGTGTAGCCGTAGGTAATGCAGTACGTATTGTTCGTAATAGTTCCACCGTTGATCCACTGGTAGACTTTGTTAACGGATCGGTACTAACAGAAACGGAGTTAGATCGTGCGTATCTTCACAACTATTATCTGTCGCAAGAAGCTGCGGAAGGTGCTGGCGGTGAACAGTTAACGAAGAAAGGTACTGACCACTACGACGCAGACGGTGCTAAGATAACAGACTTAGGTGACCCTACGGACGCACAAGATGCTGTTACAAAAAGCTACGTTGATACTCAAGACTTTGCGGATCGTGCTTATATTGATGCATTAGGACTCGACCACTTTGACGGTAGCAACTTATCAGCTGATGTTGATATGAACAACCACCGCCTGACGAATATAGGTGAAGCACTCAGTCCGTCAGATGTATCATCTAGGTCGTATGTTTCTAATTCAATAGACGAAGCGACATTGGGAACAGGAGCAACACCCGGAGTTTCCCGCCACACAGGCACAGGTTCTGAGACAGACTTTATTTTATCTTTTGCTGCTAACCACAGTAATTCATCTTCTTACTTAGTAACTGTTAACGGTTTAGTACAAGACCCTGAAGACTACGCTATAGTAGGAGGTACAAATCTTATAAGATTCACAACGGCTCCTGCACTCTCGGCTGACATTGTTATCGTTGAACGTGGATACCGTAGTGCTTTTTCTGAAATACCCAGTGATTATGATTACGGTAGTATCGTGGGTGTAACTGATTCATTTTACGATTACGGTTCCGTAGCATAAACAAAACTTAATAACTATGAGTAACATACAAGTACAATTACGAAGAGGAACAACCGCTCAACACGGCAGCTTTACAGGAGCACAAGGTGAGCTGACAGTCGATACCGATAAGAACGCATTGGTGCTACATGACGGAGCTACTCAAGGCGGGATTCAGATTGCGAGGGAAAGCGTTGTAAATGTATTGGATTACGGGGCTGATAACACAGGAGCTACGGATGCTAGGGGTGCGATTCAAAATGCTATAACACAAGCTCAAAGTTCAGGCGGTATTGTTTATATACCCGAAGGCGTATATTTAATTAATTCAGTAAGCAGTCCCGATACTAAAGGAAACGGCTTATTACTACCTTACACAACAGCAAATGATCCTGATAATAGGGTTATTATTAAAGGTGCTGGGCGTGGTACTATATTAAAAGCTGGTAGTAATGATATGTATGTTATTAGGCTTTCCGATAGTTTTTGCAAAATACAAGACTTGACTATAGATGGTAACAATAAAACAAGTGTCGTAGGAATAGGTTTAGTACCTGAAGACAGGACACAGACGCTTACACTTGTAAATCAAAATTATAACATAATTACAGGTCTTTATATAAAATCTTGTGAATTTGGAAGTATTTATTCTACAGGGCCTGATGCAAGTGGTGATAGTGGTTGTTGGTATAATGTGTTTGAAAACAGTATCATTAATTTTTGCACTACAGGTATATTGTTAGACGCTTCAACAAATGCTTCAGGAAGTAATTCAGGCGTTAATCGGAACAAGTTTTTGAACTTACGTTTCGGACAATCAATGAATACAGGTGTTCAAATTGACGATGGTGACACTAATACATTTACTAACTGTGATTTTGAGGGAATTAATACAGGTACTTCTCCTAATGCTACACCTACGGCTATAAAGATTGCACAAACAGGTTCGAGTTCAACGGCTGATTGCAACCATAATACTTTTATCAGTTGCAAGCTGGAGGCAAATACTAGAGACATTGATAACGATAATAGCCTTTCGGAATTTTATGGGACTGTAGTCGCGGGTAGTAAGTTAAATTTCACAGCTAATCCATTAATAATGCTTGGGGGTAACGATGCTTCACAAGCCCCTCAATTATTACCGGGATACATATATCAAGCTAATTCTCAAATACCGGGTTCTCCTAATAATAAATCTTATTTCCCTAATGGTCTTGCTACTGATGATGCTCGTATATCCACTTATCACCATTTCAGATCAGTAGCCGTGGGTACTATAGCTGGATCAGGGACTGCTAATGCTACTATTGTACCAGCACAAAATAATAAAAGATACGCAGTTGAAGTGTTTGTAGTAGGCGACGATACAGGTTCCTCAAGCACTTTTCAAGCAAGAGGGTTTGTTATTGCTAATTGGGTTTCAACTGTAGGGCAAAGAATCGGAATTGGAGATACAGTTTTTAAACATAGTTTAGGGGTTAGTGATTACAGGGCTTATAGTGGTATTTCTTTATCTGTATCATGGTCTTCAAACAATGCTGTTTTAACAATAACTAACAATGGGGCAAGTAACTTAACTAATGTTAATGTTTTAGTCCGACACTTATGGAGCTAACATGGAATATTCATTTAAAGTAATTAAATTAAACACTACGGACTTTGATAATGTTAAAAATGCTGTTTGGTCTGTCGACTTTGAATATATTGGAAAAGAAAACGGACAATCCGTAAAACTTTTTGACAGTCGAGGTTTAGGGGATGTAGATGAAAATTCATTTATTGCTTACGACTCTTTAACGGAAAACAATATACTTGATATGCTTAAAGCTGAAATAACTGAAACTGATCTATATTCAATGCAAGAGCAGTTAAAAAATAAGTTAATTAAAAATTCGGATTTTAAAGAACTACCTTGGGTTTAAATAACAATGACCGAATCACTCTCCCATTTCTTAGATACTGCACTTGGTGTAATACTTGCCGTTATAGGTTGGATGATAAAGAAACTGTCAGATAGATTAGAGAACGACGAGAAACGCCTGACTAGGATAGAGGTAGAGTTGGCAGCACAAAGCGAGAGAGACACTGCTGTTGAGAACCGTATGGGTGGTCTTGAAACAAATATTAAAGAGATAAACACTAAGCTTGATCGTATGATGGAGCTGCTAATGAAGAGATAGATATGCCCAAGAAAGGATTATACGCA
>Ga0208767_1004043_pt1 | contig 10448 bp, 30 predicted proteins | sample VirMetDEL_Mar_21_FD_184514 | JGI IMG/M metagenome (GOLD analysis project Ga0208767, IMG submission 184514) | Aqueous microbial communities from the Delaware River and Bay under freshwater to marine salinity gradient to study organic matter... | ecosystem: Environmental > Aquatic > Marine >... | reverse complement strand
CGCACTGGGGGTGCCGCCCCCGAACAAGCCCCCCCCCTACCGCACAGACTGTTGCCTGGCTGCCACAGTGTTGCATTTTTGCCACACTATGATAGGCTCGGCATGCAAAGCCGCAGGGAAGCTGTTAACGCTTCGTGTGTGTTGAGATATGCAACCACCATCTCCAATCCAATACAATCAATTGCTTATTAATATATACACGCGCAGCCACAGTGTAAACTTTTTTTACATTGTTTGCTTTTTATGTGTTGACACTAGGCAATGCTTGCCTATATGCAGGGATATCAACAACGCAAACGGGAGACAGACAGATGACATATACCGAATACGTGAAGACATATGAAACAATGCTTTCTATTTACTTGAACGACTACAAGCCGCCGAACACGCCCTCCGAGGCAAAGCAGATGATTGAGTCGGCGAACAATCTAGCAAGCTTCGAGGAAGCATATCCAGCCTATGCAACAAAATACGAATCACAACTCTAAACACAACAACGCAATTCGGGAGCATTGCAATGAAACAACTTACCAAAACAGAGCTAGCAGTATTGGCTGGCAAATCCGTTTACCATAGCCTACGTGCCAAGAGTGTATCAGACGGCATGGGAAAGACTGAACGCGCATTAAAAGCCAGCACTAACACAAAGCTAGGTAAACGCGTCACGAAGGGCAAGCTTGCTGGCTTTCCTATCCTTACATTGACGCTAGAAGAACGCGCAACTTGTCCACGCTCATGTGCGCATTGGGCGGATTGCTACGGCAACAACATGATGAATGCGACACGCTATAAAGCAGATGACGCGCTCATTGAGCAAATCGAGCGCGACCTTACACATTACCAAGCAAAGTACCCGAAAGGATTCCTTGTTCGTTTGCATGTGTTGGGCGATTTTTACTCGGTCGCCTATGTGGCCCAATGGGCAAAATGGCTTGGCATGTTTCCGGCTTTGCATGTTTACGGATACACAGCAAATCAGCCGGACGCTATTGATAGCCAAGAGCGGGCCATAGGCGAGGCTTTGCTATCGCTCCGTATGGCTTGCGGCATCCGCTTTGCTGTTAGGTTTAGCGGCTCATTCACAGATAGCTTTGCAGCCCTATCTAATGACGATGGACGGAGTGAGGCCTTGTTAGCAAATAAACAGGCTTTTCTTTGCCCTACGCAAATCAGCAAGGAAACAGGCAAGCTAGCTAAAAAAGGCGAGGAAACACTAACGCCAGACTGTGGCGCATGTGGCCTATGCTGGCAGGCTTCTAAGCCGGTTGTATTTTTAACACACTAGGAGTCAGAACAATGATTAAAGAACGCAGCGAACCATTGGCAGATATCACGCTATCATATGCAGATATTGAGCTAATACTTACAAGCCTGGAGCATTACGTGCCTAGGACTAGCCGAGCATTAGAGCGAGATACACGCGAGCTGATGCAATTAATAAAGGGCCATGAGTCGAGGCTTTACAAAGCAATAAAGGGGGCAGAACAATGAAACCATACTACACAATCACCCGTGACGATGCACAGCGCAACGCTGACAGGTTCCTTACAATCAACGCATGGCTAGCAAATCGTTACGCCACCATAGACAAGAATGGCAGACGGTGGCTCGACCAATACAGAGGCGGCAAACCTACACGCTACAAACGCCTAGAACGTGCATTTTTCGATAAGTATTGCAAACAACACATGCGGAGGCAGTAGCATGGACAAGCTAGAATTATTCAGCAACACCATGTTTCTTCTTATCATGGGCCTACTAATCTGGGGGCTGATGGGTAGCGAGGCATGGCTATGGCAACTCTTTGCCTATTTTATCGGCCTGTGAGACTCACTGACAGGCTTTAACCGCTTGGCTGGTGTAACACCACCAGTCAGGCACCAACGCCCACACACGGGCCTTAAACGGAGGGGAAGACAATGGCACGGGCCAGCAATGGCCCTGCCTCTGCCTAGTTTGCCGGAGCGCGGCAGCCTAGGCGGTGGCATAGTGTCACCGATAACGCCTAAACCATAGGAGGGTTTACAATGGCTAAAGTAGGACGCCCAAAACTTGTTGAGAACATGGAACCTTGGGAACTGACAGAACACAAACGCGCCCAGGCTGCCAAACAGTTGACGCCGGAGCAGACGAAAGCAATTACTGAAACGCGAGAGGCGTTGCGGGAGTTTATGGAACAATGGTCGGAAAGCTTCGACATCCGCGACCCAGACGTACCGCGCAAACTACAGACTGCTTTTTGGCATTTGCACAACTATTTCCCACAAGACTAGCAGAGAAAGGGGCGGCGCAGTGTCGCCCCCCACTGACAGAGAGAGGGCAAACGAATGGAATATGAAGTACGCATCACAAAGCATTGGAGCGGTAAAACATTCAATGTGGATTTAGTGGCTTTTGACCGGCGAGGCGAGGGCGTAGCGCATGGGAAGGCCTTTAATGTACCAGAGAAAAAGGCTTTGAGAGAGGCGCAGCGTATATGCGACCTGTACTCAGCCACACTCATAGCGAAACATCAGGAGGCATAGAAATGGAAAAAGACTTTCTAATCACAATTCGCGGAACTGTAGAGCAAACCTTTCACATCAAGGCAGACAACCTAGAGGAAGCAGAGAAACAGGCACGCGAACAATTCGACATCGGCAACGTCAAGGAAGCGGAGAAATACACCGAAGAGGTAACGTCTGCGGCCTGGACTGACTGGGTTGGTAAATGATGGATGCCAGACGCTTCAGAGAAATGCGCGAAGAACTAGGCTACAGCCAGCAGGGTTTTGCCCAAAGGCTGGGCCTGTCAGAGCGCACAGTGCGATACTATGAAAGCGGAGAGGTGCCGATAAACCGCACAGTAGAACTGCTATTACAAGCAGTGGAATTAGATGAAAAATAAATCTAAAAAAAAACAGCTATGCATAGCTTCTATGCATAGCATCATTGCTTCGCTTTCTTTTTATCAAAAGATTTTGTTATATCATTGTAGTGCTATGAAGCTATGCACAGAAGCTATGCATTGCTGTTTGCGCTCCGCGATTTTAAAAGCCTGTGGATAACTATGTCAAGACAGAAAATTTGACACTCAAGTATCGTCACCATTCATCTCACCGCAGGCTATATGCACGATGGCAGAGGCGTTGTAGTCTCTGACCGCCTTGCTTATCATCTGCAATTCCTGCTCGTTACCCCAGGAACGGCAAGCCTCGTATGTTCTGAATACTTGGTCAGCTTGGCGCATCCAGCACGGATTTACCGCCTTACCACTAATCTCGTAGGCCACACACATAGCTATTACTGCTTCAAACATCGTCTAACCCTTCCGCTACCAGCATACACCACGTTTCAAAATCAATCTCAGCCGTGTTTTCCTTGTCGTAGTAATACGGAGAAATGGACGACAGCCTTACCACGCACCGAATCGGGCAACGGTCATACTTGTATATCAGAACAGGCTGATTCCCAGCAGCGTTAGCGGCAGAGAGGCACTGTTGCCACCAACTAGGCTTCCAAGTAACGCCGTTGGCGTAGCGTTTGCACTCTACTGTCCAGCCTGGCACGCCTATCAGGTCGCCGTGGTCACTAGCCCTGTACTGTTCGAGGTCGCGCTTGGCTTCGAGGCCCGTAATATCAAACAACATATTGGCGCAGGTGCGCTCAAATGCCGCACCTTTCTGTCTACTGTTCGTCATATCCATCCAATCTTTGTCTCTGTTGCGCTGCCTTCCCAAATAAACCAAGCATAAGCAGTTGTTCCGTTGCCGCTAGGCTTCTCATCGCCCCGCCATATGGTAAGCCTTTGGCTAAATACCCACACTTTTGATGGTTTGTTAAAATTAAAAAGAGAGGCGCGCCTGTTCTTCCCTTCTAAAAAAGAAAGCCGCAGCAGCCAGCAATGCTTTTTAGCCTTAAGAGAAATAGCTTTTTCAATAAATTGTTGAGCGTGTTTGTAGGGCGGGTTAGTTACTATATTTGGGGCAAGCAGCCTCGACTCCATCATAAAATCCACACCTGATTGACCGTAACCATAATCGTTTAGGTCAGTGCTAACTACGTTGTAGTGTTGAGAAAAGGGTTTAGAGATAGCTCCGTTGCCGCAAGCTGGCTCCCAAACATCACCGTCAAACCTTTCGGCATCCATCAATGCTTCAACAGCAACAAGCGGGGTAGGGTAAAAATCATCTTTCTGTCTACTGTTCGTCATCGTCCGGCCCTCCCTCAACATAAATGACACCATTGCCCTCACACATCCGGCACTCGCGCACCAGCCCGACTATCTCGCCGCCTCTGATGTGGTCGATTACCTCAAACTCGTATTCAACACGGCCTTCGCCGCCGCACTCAGGGCATTCAACCTCGTCATCGAATGTAAATATTATCGTTGTCATATTTTTAGCCTATATAAAAGTTGACACCGTGGCAAGCAGATGATACGACAGCTTTGGGAATTAAAAAACGGAGGAAATCATTATGGAATTTGAAGTACCCGCATACCGTGACGCATTTGGTGCGACACATAACAGTGCATCTGGCGGCACCCAGCCGTTAGACGAGCATATTCTAAAGCTATTCCTACGCAAAGAGTACAAGATGAACTTCCCCTTTGGTGCGAGGCCAAGGGCAGGGCAGATTGTGCAGGAAATAGCCGACCATGCATTAGGCTTGCACAACTACAGCCCGATTTATGGGCGTAAAGAAGGCATCGGCCTACCAGAAGCTATCCGCTACGGCACCACAGAGTTTATCAACTACATGCCACGCGACTGGGATAATGGTAAGGACGCTGAGGAATACGATGAAATCAAAGAACACCTTGGCGAAATGGCTAAACACGCTGTCGATGGCCTCAATGAATACTATGGCGATGGTGAGATAGAGGGCGAGTATCAACGTTGGCATACAGATGACAGGATAGATGTGCCTGTTATGCTGTTCCAAGATTACGCTGGGGGCGGTAAACAAATCGACCTTAAATGCTCTTTCCCGCTACGCAACCCACTAAAGAAGGACGGAACACGCACTTGGCGTGTGCCTAAGCCGCGCACAGAGCCTACTGAGCAGCAGTTGATGCAACAGGCGGTGTATTGGAAGGCTACGGGTGACAAACCCGCCCTACTGTACGTTACAGGAGTTGGCTATAACATCGTTGACGAGACAAACTGTGAGGCTATGAAGCCGGAGAACCTAGAACGCAGGTACGAAGAGATAGTAATGCGCTGGGTTATTATCCAGAATTTGTTGAAGGCAGCTAATGGTTCATGGAGGACGCTATTCGGTTTGGTTCAGCCGGATTTCGCGCAGATAGCGCAGCGACACGGGCCGGAGATAACCAAGATTGCAAAGGAGGCTTGGAGAATATGACAGAGACAGAACAGTACCACGCGCAGGCAATAGACGAGTTGACTGCCAAGATGGAAAGGCTTGAGAACCAGGTTGAGTTCCTAAGCAAGCACATTCGGCTGATGGACGGCATCCACAACAAGGAAATCCGCACCATGAGTCAGGTCTTTGAAAAGGTTTATGGCATGGAGAACAAGCAATGAGTAGTTTCGATGCCGAAATGACGCAACAAATAATGAACCGTGTTTTGTTTGCGGCTGAACAACATCTAGACTACATGAACAGAAGCATTGCCTCAGAGTCAGGACGGTACACTCAGGGTGAACGTGATTTACTCATAAACGATGTGTTTGCGATGCGCTCAGTAATCACAGAAGCAGGAGAGACAAGTGAATAACCTAAAGCAAGCAATGGCAGAGGTGCAGAAGCTGCACGACAGCCACGGTATAACCCAGCGCGGCGGCAAGAAGTACACGCAAGTGGTACACCGAATGGAGGCCATGAGGTCTGTGTTTGGGCTAGACCTTGGCGTTGAGACAAAGATACTCGTAGACGATGGGCAGAGAGTTGTTGTCCAAGCGTTGATAACCTTGGCGCAAGGCGGGGTGGTAGGCTCCGGCATGGCTGAAGAAATCAGAGGCCAAGGCAACGTCAACAAAACATCTGCGCTAGAAAACTGCGAGACATCTGCCATTGGCAGAGCCTTGGCTAGTATCGGGCTTGCTGGCGGTGAATACGCATCAGCAAACGAAATAGACGCTGTACCTCGCAAACAGGAAGCGTTAAACTCACAGAATCAGGGCGGCGCGCCTGCTCCCACACAGTCCCCTCCGTCTGTGAAGGCTGCGCCCCCTGTGTCCCAACCAATCACCACACAAAAGGAACTGGATGACGCGGATAATCAGGATTCGCGGGACATCGACTTGTACAAGGATGTGAAATACAAGCTAACACAGTGCAAGATGAAGTCCCACGTTCACGAAACCTTTAATCAGTACAAGGTGGTGATGAAGCAGGTGAAGGAGCGTAGTCCAGAACGGGCGCAGCACCTTATGGCACTATTCCAAGAAGCAGAAGCCAAATTCAACTAGGAGATAATCATGGCTCGTAAATACAACAAGGTAACTACAATGCGCATCTTCCCAAACGAGGATGGTGGCGCGAAGTTTAGCAACAGCAAATGGACACCGTACAAAGACGGCTCTCCGGCTGACGTTCACTTCCGGCACGATGGCCTGTACTCTATTCGCGCTTTCGAGAATGATGACGGTTCGCTGGGTGTGCAAATCTCAGAGATAGTTGAGCATCACGGCACAGATAGCATCACCGATGGCATATCGCAGCCAGGCTTAAAGAAGGTGGGCGAGGCCATGCAAGAAAAGCATGTGCCAAATACGCCTAGCCCAATGAGCCTAGACGATGACATTCCGTTTTAATGGAGCCAACAGAGGAAAGGATACTGTTAGCGGCCCGTGATGACGGGCTGCTAATATCCATAGATGGTGCGTGTAGCTACAAGCACATGACATCAAAGCAATATTTTGAACTAAGCCTTGAGTGCCAAAAGGCAGGGCTAAAGGTTTTACGGAGGGAACAAAGTGTCACAAACACAGCTACATACAATGAAGGCAGAGAGGGTTATTAATAACTGGGAGAGAAAGCGTATGCGCTCACCTCAGTTTTGGAAACAATACTGCCGTGAATTGGAGATGTTTGACATCATCCCAATTGTAACAAAGCTCACAGGCTACACTCTAGGGCAGCTACGAAGTCGCGCCCGAAACAGAAGCAAGGTTGAAGCGCGGCAACTGTTTGTGCTGCTGTGCTTGGAACATACGCCGTACAGCTTTGTCCAAATGGGGATTACCTTAAACCGTGACCACAGTAGTGTGGTGTGGCTATCTGCAAGGAAGCACAGTGATGCCTTTAAAGAAATCTGGGAAAAGGCCTGCGAGGAAATCGACACCCTCAAGGAAAAAGAGTTCGGGCCTGAGATATACTGATTGTGACTACTGCGCCACCCGCGTCTGCATTGATACGGGTGGCTGGGTTATTTTAGGAAACAAGAAGACAATCTGTATTGGATGCTACGAGAATAAAATACACCGTATCTTCTAACGCTTTTTCATAATCTTCTTTTGCAAAGCAGGTGGCAAAGTCTTCTGCTTTGCAGTCAGCCCCTTACCGTTAGCCGCTTTCTTCTTTGCTGGACGGCCTCGCTTGGAGCCGTATGTACCTTTGCCCATTGGCATTACTTTCTTCCTTTCTTTGCTTTGTTACGTCTTGATATTGCTGCTGCCTTCGACTTTGCGTCAGCCTTGCTACTGGCACCCCATGCCCGTAGCGATAGTAACAACCTTGTCGGTTTGCCATTCTTTTTTTCTGGCCCCTTCATCCCACCCATACGCGCTAGAAAAGATGCCCTACGGGGGTTGTCCCCGCTTTTTACAGGGCGTTTTAGGTTCATCCCCTGCTTCTTAGCAGACGCACGGCCCTTGGCGTTTAACCCACCCTTCGGGTTCTTGCCTTCTTTTCTTTGCCATGCTGGTGTTCTAGCCATCAATCAAACCATGTCTATATCCGTTAGCCTTGTCGTATGTCAGCTTCTCGTTGCGCGGGTTCATGGCGTAACTACAATGTATCCACCCTGTATTGCCACCAGTATAGCACTCAAGAATAAGCTGGTCGAAGTCTAAGTTGTCTGCAATCCACTGCGCTACAACCATGTTAGAGACGCCTGCCACCTCAAAGTCTGCCGCCTCGCCCTTGGCATGTTGTGAGTTTACAGAACTGCCGATAGCCACGCATAGCTCAGGGCTGCGGTAGCCGGATGTAACAGTAACCGCGCCAAACTCGTCCCGCACAGGCTGGAGAATCTTGTCGCATAGGTCAATCATGTTATCTATCTGGTCTTGGTCAGGCTCGTTAGGAATGCCCTTACGTTCTGCGGTTTGGCTTTTCGTTAGTTCACGAAGCGTGAAGTTTTGTGAAAGTTGCATGAATTTACTTCACCTTTCTGTAGGCTTTAGTTTTTTGGGCAATCTTCTTTGGCTGCTTGCTTACCTGCTTACCCGCTTTCGTAGCGCGTCTCTTTGCCCTAGTGGTCGCCGCGTATTCTTTTGAAGAGAGAGACTTAATAGCAGCCGTTGGTAGGTATCTTTCGCCCGTAGCTTTCGCGCCCTGCGTAGACGGTTTGCCGCTTTTTGTCCTCCATTTCTGCTTAGTCCATGCACGAAGGCTCCTCTGTGACTTCTTCATAGGCATTAGTTTTTATAGCCCCCGCCTTTAGCTTTGTACTGCTTGGCAAGCATCTGCGCTTTACGGGCTGACCACTGCCCAGGCTTGCCGCCCTTGCCGCCAGCCTTAATGCTGTTAAACAAATTCTTTCGCATGGTAGGCTTAGTGTAGTTACCCGCCTCGTTTACCCGCGATTTTGTTTTGCGTTTTACTGGCTTTCTCATCGCTTTAACTTATTCAAGCCTCTTAATCCGAATGACGCACCTATACTAGCATACATCGCCCACTGGAACCAATCCGGCGTGCGGGAAAGGGCATCGAATCCACGCTCAACATAGGGCTGTAGAGGGGGTATGAAGCACATGGCGATGATGGCTATGAAGAGAATAGTCCACGCCTCATCTTTCCAGCTATCTTGACTGCCTTGGGCCATAATCTTTTCCCAGCCAGCCTCATGCGTAGCGGCTACCTTCATAACCTCTGCCTCAGCTTCTGCCTTGGCTACCTTTGTACGAGCAACCGCAGCTTTTTCATCAGCCTTGCCCTTGAGCCAGCCCGAAGCCAACTCAGTCACTGCTGGTATTAGCATCTGTATCACGGCAGGCTCTCCTCTGTTACACGAATGCAAAACGCATCTTGGTTAGCTGGGTGTTCTTTCTCCCAATCAACCATCGTCTTTTCAAAGTAACACTCTGCTATTGTGTCTCTAACAGCGTGTATCTTGTAGTCCAATTCGCCTGGCCCCACAGCGAAAACAAGCACCAACATCCACTTCATTACTTTTCATGCCCCATCCACACAGCAAATGCGCCTGTCATGGCACCAGTGACTACGCTAACCAGAGCCGACTGTTGCGTTGTGGGGTCTGGCAAGGTCATAAACCACTCCACTACCCGCCAAGCCGATAGCGACATCATAATCATCATCAATCGGGGCAGTATCTTCCACGCTAGTATTCTTTCCATTGCTAAGGTCACGGTTCTTCCTCGCTTGTTCCTCTGTTGTCCTGTCGTGCAAGCACCACATTCTCATCTTAACCTACCCTGCACAATCTGCACCGCCCTATCCCAAGTATCTTGCTCAAAACACGGCGCACAGGCGTAGTGCAACGGACGCCTTTGGCTGTACTTACGCACCTCTTCGGCGGCGTAATACCCAACCCTTCTGTCATCCAGAAAACAGTGTGCCACAATGTCTATCTCCCCTGCATTTGGTAGTATCTTGTTTTTCGAGCCGCTGCCGTTTTGAAAGTGGTAAGAAGGATTCCTGCCGTCTGTGTCATTATTTATCCTGCTAGTCTTAACGCTAATGCGCAAGAAAAACGCATCATCAAAAGCCAGTACGTCTATTCTATCTTGCGGGGTGTGTACTATTTTCCAATTGCCATTTAATTGCAGTATCGAGGAACAAACTATAAACTCCCCAGCCGCACCCGTCTTAGTAGACACGCTACTTCAAGCTCTTTAAGAACGTAATAAAGTAAAAAATAGCAGCAGCACCAGCTATTAGCACTATGGGCAGGACAGTCCACAGTATTATTCTGTCACGCATCTTGGCCCGATACTCAAGCTCTTCCTTTTGCAACGCACGTTGATTGGCTATCTCTGCTTGTAATCTTTCCCATTGCCCAGGTTTGCCGTAAAATTGGAAGATTTTTCTTAAATCATTCCGCATCTGGTCAACCTCTTCCTTGCGGAAAAACTCGTCAATGCCAGCCTGTTCTGCGCCTGTCATCTTGCTAAAGATACTGTTCTTTTTTCTAGTAGCGCCAAAGTTGAGTTCTGCTTCAGCTTTTGCATACTTGGCTATCGGGCCACCTAGTGATGACAGGTCACGACCAGCTTTAATGGCTGACGATATAGCACCACTCGCCGCGCTGACTGC
>Ga0208767_1004041_pt1 | contig 10453 bp, 21 predicted proteins | sample VirMetDEL_Mar_21_FD_184514 | JGI IMG/M metagenome (GOLD analysis project Ga0208767, IMG submission 184514) | Aqueous microbial communities from the Delaware River and Bay under freshwater to marine salinity gradient to study organic matter... | ecosystem: Environmental > Aquatic > Marine >... | reverse complement strand
TCGATAGGCAATAGCTCGGCTTTAGCTTCGAACCAAATCTATTGCAATGCCAACGAGATTGCCTACCATACTTTATATTTTCTAAGGTTTGTTCAATAAGTTTCATTACGAAACCACTTGTTACTTCCCCTTGAAAATTCTGTTTACCACTTACTATCAAAGTATTTTGATAAGTGTCTTTGTAATTTTTCATCATTTTTTTTCTTTTCATCTTTATAATATTGATACCCAAACACAACTACCCATACTAATATAATTAATATTAATTGTTTCTCGCTACTCATATTTCCCTTCTTGTTTTTTTCATTAATACTTTTAATGATTGCTCTATTTCTTTTATTTCTTTTTTATCGCTATTAAAAATATTAATATAATCATCTATTACTTCATTAAGTTTATCAATAGCTTGTTTTGTTTTTGTCTTTGTTTTTAGTTTCTCGCTGCTCATTGTTTATCCCCCTTTTTTTTATATTCTTCAACTTTTATAACTGTCTCATCATCATATTCTAAATCTAATTCAGAACCATTAAAATTTTCACTCTCAAAATTTTCTTGACATTCTTCCATAGTGTACTCTCCGTCTAAGTCATCTCTTATATAGGTTCTTTTAACTTCTTGTACTGTTGTAATAATATATTTTTTACCCATTATTTCTCCTTTATATTTAGTTTTTTACAAATAATTTCTCTAATCTCGTCATCAACTTCAAAATTATAATTTTTATTATTGCCTTTAATAAGTTTTAAATCTTGAAGTCTGTAAGTTATTTCTCTAGCTAAATTCATAACATCATTTAAATCTAATGTGCCAAAATTAAAATCAATAGAAGAATAAGCTTTGTCATAATCTGAAACTTTAATTGTTTTTTTTAGTTGTTTATTTTTCTCATACATTTCCTTAGTCTTTTTTTTTCTCCATTTTTTATATCTTTCTTCATACATTCTAGCTTTGTTGTTATCTTGTAACGCTGCTTTTTGTTCGTATATCATTATTACCTTTTGTTTATTGTTATTTTTTTAATTGCTTTGATTATGTAATAATCTCCGCTTTTTATTTTACTTTCTGTACCCATCTCATCTATATTATTTGTGACGTCATCGTTCCATTCTTCAAACTCTGAAACATTTGGTGCTATTGCTTCAGCATTGTCCCATAATTTATCTAATTGTTTTTTAGTTACTAACAATAAATCGGGTGCATCCTTTTCATAATAATAACTCATATTACTTTTCTCCTCTTTTAAGTTTGATTTCATCTATATAGTTATCTACTAATTCTTGTTCTTTTTGTGTTGCTTTCTTGTCAGCAATAAACTTTTTAACGTGGTTAGGTAAAATGTTTTTACCGGTGTACCCGTCTGAGCATATATTTTCAAACGGGTTCATATGGTTCAATGCGTCGTCTATTTCTTTTTTTATATCATCAAACATTTTTATTATCCATTATTGCGAATATATCATTTATTAATTGAGATATTAGGTATTCAATACCTAAATATCCCAAAAATAAAATAAATGTAATCATTATTGATACAATCATTATTTGCTTAATCATTAAGCAACCTTTTTTTCTTGTTGTTCTTGATACAGTTCCCAATTAACTAACGATACATAATCAAGATTTGCAAGATATTTTATATCCTCATCAAGCCAAGCTTTTCTAATTTTATCGCCATAATTCTCAACGATTGATTGAGCATATAAACAAGATTTTCTAATATTTAATAAATCTTTTATTTTCCATTTTTCAATAGTTAAAAGATTTTGAGCAATATGTTTAACTGTAAACATTTTCGCACAATCGCTAATTGATGCTGCATCTTTGTGATATTCAGACCAATCACCAACTCTATGCTGCTTTTCATCTTTTCTATTCATTTTAAATAAATCATCTCTATATGGTGTCCAAGTTATATTGCTTAAAACATATAATTTAGAAAATGCTTTATTTATTCTTTTTACTATTTCTTTTTGTTCTTTGTTCATTGTGTCCCTTTTGTTAGTTGTTTATTATTATTATATGGCGTGTTAGATTTATTTCTAATCATCTTTATATATTTCAGTTTTTTCAAACTTTGTTTTATGCTCTTATCTGAGTTTGAAACCATATTTTTATTCATTGTTTGTTTTTATTATGCTTTTTATTGTGTCGTAATTTAGGCATTATTTGTTGTTATTTTGTTAGCATATAATATTCCTAAACCCTGATATACATTCCAAAATTCAAAATCTACATCGCAAATATAAGAATATTTATTTAGCATTTTTTTAGCTTCAACAAATTTATTTTGTTTAGCTAAACTTCTAACTTGTTTTAATATTTGTTTCCCCTTGTTTGTCATTGTTTCCTTTGTTGTTTTTGTTGTCATTGCCAAAATGGTATGAAATAAATAAGGCAGAAACAAGGCAAGTATTAATTTATTTTACTGTGATATATTTGCAACAGTTAGATTGGAATAGTTCTAATGTTTGTTTGGTAGGTTATAAAGTTAGTATCCATTTACATCAACAACATTTTTTTTCAATGCGTATGTGTACGGCTTATATTACTAGCGATAATCATAAGTTATCGGTAATAATAAATGCCGGTAAATTGTAGGAATTTGACTTTGTTAGAGGGGGGTATACCCCAGCAGACGCCACACTTTTTTATTATATATATATTCCGGATTTTCAAACAGACACACAGACAGCCTCTAAAGTAACCCACACCCAAATATAAAAGCCTTTATACTTTAATTTTTTTTTTATTTACTATATCTAGTAGTTAATGTGGGATTACATACAAGATGATTTAACTTCAGTCGTATTCGTTAGCAAAAAAGACAAGAGTGTAACAATTAAGATATATGGTTTTGATGAAGAAGAAACAGCAGAGACGTTTGCACACTACACAATGACGTTACTAAACTTTGATTACAACACTACTGGCTATAGTATGCCTAGCAAACTGATACACTAGATATGGATATTAAAATACCTTACACCCCTAGAAAACACCAAGCCTTTTTGCACAACGAAATTTCTAAACATAGATGGTCTGTATTGGTTTGTCATCGAAGGTTCGGCAAAACAGTATGTATGATTAACCACTTGATACGATCTGCTCTACTATCTAAACAGAAGAATCCTAGATACGCATATATATCGCCAACCTTTAAACAAAGTAAATCAATCGCTTGGGATTACATGAAACAGTTTACCGCCAAAATACCTTACACCAAGTTTAATGAAACAGAACTAAGGGTAGATTTACCCAATGGTGCAAGAATAACCTTGCTTGGTGCAGAAAACTCTGACGGGTTACGGGGTATCTACCTAGATGGATGTGTAATAGATGAGTATGCCAATGTCCATAGCAAGTTGTTTCCAGAGATTATAAGACCAGCACTATCTGACAGAAAAGGCTACTGTGTCTTTATAGGCACACCACAAGGAATGAACAATAACTTTTACGAACTATACCAACACGCACAAGGTGCTGACGATTGGTTTAACTATATAGCTAAAGCAAGTAAAACTAAAATTGTAGATAGCGAAGAGTTGGTCAAGGCAAAAGAAGTAATGGGAGATAAGAAGTACCAGCAAGAGTTTGAATGTGATTGGATAGCTAACATAGAAGGTGCAATCTATAATGATGTGTTAGTTAAGATGGAAGATAACAAACAATTAACTAGAGTACCCTACGATCCTAGCCTACCTGTATCTACAGCTTGGGATTTAGGAGTGGCGGATCATAGTGCTATTATATTTTACCAGCAACTAGGAAGAGCCATTAATATTATAGACTACCATGAAGAACGTGGACAGGGACTACCGCACTACATACAGATGTTAAAACAAAAAGAATATGTTTACAAAGAACATTTTGCACCACACGACATCGAAGTTACGGATTTTGGTAATGGTAAAACCAGAAGAGAGGTCGCCTATCAATTAGGAATAAGATTTAAAGTTGTTCCAAAATTACCATTAGAAGATGGCATACACGCAACCAGCATGACGTTACCTAAATGTTGGATTGACACAGACCATTGCAAAAAGTTAATAGATGCGTTAAGACATTATCATCGGAAATATATTGACAAAAATCGTATGTTCCGAAGTAAGCCGGTTCACGATTGGTCATCTCATGCGTGTGATGCGATGAGGTACTTAAGTGTTGGCTTAGAAGAAATTAAAACTGGACAAACTGCTCCACAAGAGGTAGCAGATAACGAATACAGGATTATATAATTATGAGTTTTTTAACACCAAAAATGCCACCGCTACCATCAATAACACCACCACCAGCAATGCCAGAACCAACAGTATCACAAGAAGAAAAAGATAGAATTGCAGCGGAGCAAGCAAAGATTGAAAGAAAAAGAAAAGGTAGAAAATCAACTATCTTAACTGGACCTTTAGGTGTTGAGGAAGAAACGGAAGTTCAAAAGAAAACTTTATTAGGATCATAATATGGGAAGTGTATTTAGACCACCAACACCACCTGCACCGCAACCACCTGCTCCAACACAAGCAGAAGTATCTCAAGTAACAGAGACTAGCATGGATGGATATGATTCAAGAAAAACAAAAGCTAAAGGAAGATCAATGACAATTATGACAGGCTCTCAAGGTTTAGAAGATAAAACATTAACATTAGGTAAAAAAAGTTTATTAGGACAATAATGGCAAAAACAGAACTAACATCAAAATTAATTTCAAGATTTGATAGACTATCAGGTAGAAGAGAAAACTGGGAAACACATTGGCAAGAAGTTGCTGATTATATGTTACCAAGAAAAGCGGACATTACTAAAAAAAGATCAAGAGGTGATAAAAGAATGGAAAGAATTTTTGATTCTTCTCCATTACAAGCATTAGAATTATTATCATCATCTTTACATGGTATGCTTACAAATCCATCTACACCTTGGTTTACTTTAAGATTTAAACAAATGAATCAACTAGATGATGATGAAGCAAAACTTTGGTTAGAAGAAGCTACTGAGGTTATGTACAAAGCATTTAATAGATCAAACTTCCAACAAGAAATTTTTGAATTGTACCATGATTTAATTACATTTGGTACAGCAGCAATGTTTATAGAAGAAGATGATGAAGATTTAATTAAATTTTCTACAAGACACATTGATGAAGTTTATATAGCTGAAAACTCTAAAGGAAAAATAGATACTATCTTTAGAAAATTTAATATGACAGCTAGAGCATTGGTACAAAAATTTGGCGACAATGTTTCTCAAGATGTTGCAACAATGGCAAAGAAAAATCCTTTTGAAGAAATAAGTATTATTCATGCGGTATACCCAAGAAATGATTTTAACCCTAAGAAAAAAGATAAAAAGAATATGCCTTTTGAATCTGTGTACTTTGAATACAAAGGCGGAAATGAATTATCAGTATCTGGATTTAAAGAGTTTCCTTTTGTAGTTCCTAGATATTTAAAAGCATCACAAGAAGTTTATGGTAGATCACCTGCAATGACAGCACTACCGGATGTTAAAATGTTAAATGAAATGTGTAAGACAACAATTAAAGCTGCACAGAAACAAGTAGACCCACCTTTATTAGTTCCGGATGATGGTTTCTTATTACCTGTAAGAACTGTTCCGGGTGGATTAAATTTTTACAGATCAGGTACAAGAGATAAAATTGAACCTTTAAACATTGGTGCAAATAATCCATTAGGTTTAAACATGGAAGAGCAAAGAAGAAATGCTATTAGAAATGTGTTTTACGTGAATCAACTTATGATGCAAGATGGTCCACAAATGACAGCAACAGAAGTTATCCAACGTAACGAAGAGAAGATGAGATTGTTAGGACCTGTATTAGGAAGATTACAATCAGAATTATTACAACCCCTTATTGATAGAGTATTTAATATTCTATTAAGAAACAACCAGTTTGCTCCACCACCAGAATCTTTATCGGGTGTTAATATAGATATTGAATATGTTTCTCCTTTAGCAAAGGCACAGAAATCCACAGAACTTCAATCTATAATAAGAGCTGTTGAAATACTTGGAAGTTTAGCTAATGTAGCTCCTGTATTTGACTACGTAAATTTTGATAATTTAGTTAAGCACGTTGCCGACATTGTTGGTATGCCACAAAAATTATTAAAGTCTCAAGGTGAAGTACAAGAAATGAGAAACCAACAAGCACAACAACAACAGGAGCAAATGCAGATGCAACAAGCTCAACAAGTTGCTAAGATGGCAGGAGACGCAGCACCAATGGCTAAAGCTCTACCAGAAGAAGCGAGAGCTATTGTAAATGCTGAAGAATAAAAATGGGTCAAGCAAAAGATAAAGAAAAAGATTTTACAAAATATGTTGAAGGTTTAAAAAAAAACTATCACTACATATTTAATACAGACGAAGGTAAATCAGTTATGTCTGATTTAGAAAAGAGATGCCACCATCATACTACTACTAATGTTAAAGGTGATAGTCATGAAAGTGCATATATGGAAGGTCAACGTAGCATCCTTCTATTTATAAAAGCAATGCTACAAAATGAAAAGGATAAATAAATATGTCATCAGAACAGATAACGGAGCAAACAGCTTCGCCTGTAGAACAGACAACAACTACAGAAACACCGGCAACAATAGCTAATGTTGCAAAAACAGATACACTTATATCACCAACAACAGAACAACCTAAAGTCGCTACATCTTGGAAGGAAGCAATTTCTGAAGAGTTTAGACAAGACCCCAACATAGAAAAGTTTACAGAGATAGATGCACTTGCAAAGTCATATATCAATGCAACTAAAATGATTGGACAAGACAAGGTTGCTGTACCAAATAAAAATTCAACTGAAGATCAATGGAATGAAGTTTATGATAAATTAGGTAGACCAGAATCTCCTGATAAATATGCACTTGATGTTAAATCTGATGTTGTTCCATTAGATAACGGAGCTGTAAAACAATTTGCAGAAAATGCACACAAGTTAGGTTTAAGTAATAAACAAGCTCAAGGTGTTTTAGAATTTTATAAAAACAGTATGGAAGGAACTGCTCAACAAAGTAAAATTGATACAGAAACTGCTCAAGTACAAGCTGAACAAGAGTTAAGACAAGAGTGGGGTAGAGAATTTGAGAACAATGTTAAAAAAGCTGGAGCATTAGCTAAAGCTAACATTAATTCAGATATACTTGACCTTGAACTTAAAAGCGGAATAAGAGTAGGAGATCATCCAGAACTTATTAAAGGTTTTGCTAAGATAGCATCTATGATGTCTGAAGATAAAATAGTTTCACCAGAAAGCGATAGTGCTAGTAAAAGTGCAGATATTGAATCTGAAATTTCTACTATTACTAATAATACTGATGGACCTTACTGGAACAAACAACATCCAGACCACGATAAAGTAGTACAACAAGTTTATACATTAAGAGAAATGTTAAATAGTTAAATAATTTTAACCCCTTGTATTTTTTTTAAAATTAATATAAGGGGTTATTAGTAGGACAATTCGCAAGAACCCTACTGACCAGAAGGAATAGACTTCTAGTCTAAAAGACTTTAAATCCAAGAATTGCCTACTTACTTTAAGTGGATAACCTTTCTGTTTAACTTAACAATAACAATAAAATGGAGAGACAATTATGTCATCACAAATAACTACAGCATTTGTACAGCAGTATTCTGCTAACATACAAATGTTATCTCAACAAATGGGATCGTTATTAAGAGACAAAGTTCGTGTTGAATCTGTGGTTGGAAAAAATGCTTTTTTTGACCAAGTAGGTTCAGTAACTGCTCAACTTAAAGTAAGCAGACACTCAGACACTCCGCAAATAGACACTCCTCACTCAAGAAGAAGAGTATCTCTTGCAGACTATGAGTTTGCTGATCTAATAGATCAACAAGACAAAGTACGTCTTTTAATTGACCCAACTTCATCTTACGCTCAAGCCGCTGCTATGGCAATGGGAAGAGCAATGGATGATGTTATTATCGCTGCTGCAACTGGAACTGCCTTTACTGGTGAAACAGGTGCAACAAGTGAAGCTGCTCAAACACCAATCGCTGCTGGCGGTGTTGGTTTAACAATAGCAAAATTAAGAACTGCAAAACAGACTTTTGATTTAGCAAGCGTTGATCCTTCTATCCCTAGACACATTGTTGTAGGACCAGAACAAATCAATAACCTTTTAGGAACAACTGAAGTAACTTCATCAGATTTCAATACTGTAAAAGCATTGGCTAATGGCGAAGTAAATTCATTCCTTGGGTTTAACTTTACTGTATCAAATAGACTTAGCAAAACAGGTAACGATAGAACTTGTATTGCTTTTGCACAAGATGGTATCACTCTAGGAATTGGTAAAGATGTAAATGCAAGAATAGACGAGAGAGCAGACAAATCGTATGCTACTCAAGTTTACTACTGTATGAGCATCGGAGCTACTAGAATGGAACAAGCAAAAGTTCTTGGTATAGTATGTCAAGAAGCATAATAGGAAGGATATATATATATGGCTAATTCAGTACAATATGCAAAAACATTAGAAACTCCTTCTGTTAAAATAAGCACTACAGAACTACATGGTAGAGTAAGAGTAGCTTACGCAGATTTTACTGCGGCAGGCGCTCAAGAAACTATCAATATGTTCAAGTTACCAGATGGTGCTAGAATAATAGGTGGAAGAGTAAACCATGCAGCTTTAGGTTCAGGCACAACTCTGTCAATAGGTCATGCAGCATACGATAATGCAGCAGGAACTACTGTGGCAGCAGATGTGGATGAATACAAAGCAGCAGCTGCTTCAACATCACTTACATCTTTTAACATTGCAAATACAACAGCATTGGGTGAAAACTCAGTTGTAGATGCACCAGATGGTTTGATAGTTACAGCTACTACAGCTGGAGGAGATGCAACTGGACTTATAACAGTTCAGATGACATACGTTCTAGACTAGTAAATAAAATTTTAGGCGGTGGATGCGAGAGTGGAAACCGCCTAGAGTGCTAACAGTAAAAACATAACAGGAGAAACATGAGCTTATATAAAAATATAAACGCAAGAAAAAAAGCGGGAACATCAAGACCAAAATCTAAAAGTACAATTACAAAAAAAGCCTACGCAAATATGAAAGCTGGTTTTCCAAAAAAGAAAAAATCATAATCAATGGCATCAGTAGTAGACATTTGTAATGGAGCATTAAATCAACTAGGTGCTACCACTATACTTTCATTAACAGAAGATTCTAAAAATGCTAGACTTTGTAATGCAAGATATACCCAAGTAAGAGATGGAATCTTTAGATCACATCCTTGGAATTGTTTACAAAAAAGAACATCATTAGCAAAAGACGCAACAGCTCCAGCTTGGGGTTTTACTGCTCAATTTACATTACCTGCGGATTGTTTAAGATTACTTTATATCATTGACTATGATTCAAACTATAAAGTAGAAGGAAGAAAAATCTTAAGCAATACCTCTACAATGAAAATTTTATATATTTCAAGAGTTGAAGACCCAAATGAATATGATGAACTATTAAGAGAAACTTTATCTTCTGGATTAGGTGCAGACATAGCTTATGGAGTTACATCTTCTAACCCAGTATCAGAAAAAATGTATACACTATTTCAAGAAAAATTAAGGGATGCTAGATTTGTAGATTCAACTGAAGGTCAAAACAATTCACCTGATCTTGGAATGTCGGATTCAATAGATGCTAGTACTTTTATTAACGCAAGGTTTTAATAAATGGCACGAGTTGCAGTACAGCTTACTAACTTTACAGGTGGAGAACTTTCACCACGACTAGATGGTCGTAATGATATAACAAAATATTCTGCAGGATGTAAAACATTAGAGAACTTTATTGTTTATCCTCATGGTGCGGCAGCTAGAAGATCAGGTACAACTTTTGTAGCTGAAGTAGCTAGTAGTGCTAACAAAACAAGACTTATACCTTTTGAATTTTCTACAACTCAAACTTATATGCTTGAGTTTTCTAATCTTAAAATAAGAGTTTATAAAGATAATGGTTCTGTTTTAGAAGGTGATAAAACTATATCTGCTATTACTAAAGCTAATCCAGCTGTAGTAACAGCAACAGGTCATGGCTATGAAAATGGTGATGAAGTTTCAATTAGTGGTGTAGGTGGTATGACAGAAGTTAATGGCAAAAGATTTTTAGTTGCAGGTAAGACAACTAATACATTTCAATTAACAAATAAAGATGGAGTTAATATAAATAGCTCTTCATTTACGACTTATACTTCTGGTGGTGTATCTAATAAAGTTTTTGAAATTACAACACCTTATACAACTGCACAACTATTTGATTTAAAATTTGCTCAATCTGCAGACGTTATGTATATTACGCATCCATCACACGAAGTAGAAAAATTATCTCGTACTGGTCATACCGCTTGGACATTAACTGATGTTGATTTTACTAATGGTCCATATCTGGA
>Ga0208767_1004040_pt1 | contig 10456 bp, 21 predicted proteins | sample VirMetDEL_Mar_21_FD_184514 | JGI IMG/M metagenome (GOLD analysis project Ga0208767, IMG submission 184514) | Aqueous microbial communities from the Delaware River and Bay under freshwater to marine salinity gradient to study organic matter... | ecosystem: Environmental > Aquatic > Marine >... | reverse complement strand
AAACCAATAAAGACCCACTTCATTTTCATATCATCCACGATCATTTTAATGCCGATCATTTCATTTCCCAGAACTCTAAACTGCAGTTCCATTTTACCCTCAGGGGTATCTTCATCTCTAACTACATTAGGTAATTTTTCTTCAGCCATTTCATTCTCCTACATATTTTTATTATTTATAAAAAAAGGCTCTTGACATTATGATAAATATGAAGTATAGTAGATTCGTAATGAGCAGAAAAACAAACATAATAAGTGGAATAATGTCCATGGCAGTATTGACAGGTGTTGTTGCTGCAGCTATCATGAGCGCACCCATTGTAGATGTTAAAGAGCATGAATGTCTTGCTTTGAACGTCTATCATGAATCTAGAGGTGAACGTGTAGAAGGTCAGATAGCTGTTGCTCAAGTCACGATTAATCGTGTAAAGCATGAAGAGTGGCCCTCTTCTATTTGCGAAGTCGTTTACCAACCATATCAGTTTAGTTGGACCCATCTAATCAAAGACCCATCTCCAATAGAAGCTAAAGCGTGGAATAGCGCCAAAGTTATTGCTAGAGATGTTATGATAGGCAATGTTGAAGATCCTAGTTTAGGGGCAGTCTTCTATCATGCAAATTGGGTAAACCCTGATTGGGCAGATCAAATGGATCTATCTAAGGTTATTGGTAATCATTTATTTTATACATGGGATGGAGTTTGGGATGACTGATACAGTTCCTATTGAACTGGAATGTTGGATGTTAAAATGGGGTATATTGTCTACAGAAGATAGATATAGTATATACGGTAGCAACGCTGATGTTGTATGGCCTGAGGTCAAAGAAGATTTAACTAAAGTATCACAAGGATGGAAGCCAAGTTATGACGGAGAAGAACCACCCTTCTGATATGTTCGTCTCTCCTTGTCAAAGCAAATGTCAAATAGATGCTTTTACAGGTGAGTGTATAGGATGTGGCAGAACTTCAAGAGAGATTGCCACATGGACTAGAATGTCGCACTATGAGCGCATGCAAGTAATGAAGAGGCTTGGCTATGGAAAACGAACTACAACGCAAAATAGAATGGCTAGAGAAGCGGCACGAAGAAACGCACTTAATGGTAGAAAGGATTGAGCAAGATCGTAGGCTTGATCGAAGTACCAAGGCACAAACTCTCCTTCGACAAGCTAAGAAAGAAAAGCTTAGATTGAAGGATCATATCGCATGGATGAAAAAACTAGAAAAGAAGCTAATAGACTCAACTGGATAGTCAAGGGAATGCTTATTCCTGAATCCGAAAGTGACTTTGTTGTAGAACAAATATATCATTCTTATTTCAAACGAAAATGGGGTAACCATGAGAATGGAGTTCACACAGATGGTTTTGAAGAAGCGTATGAAGCTAGAAGAGCGGAAAAGGGGTAAGTGGGTTCTCTTTGATTCTAATGGTAAGATTGTTGTCATAACAACCGATAAAAATATCATAAAGCGTATTATATCCAAATAGCAGCGCAAGGGGGTAAAAGCCTTGCGTTTTTTAGTGTGAGTGATGGGGTAAATCCATCAAACAATAAAGGAGAACTATATGGAACTGCTCACAATGTGGAGTCTTATCGGATTCCTGCTTGCTGCATATGCAGTTATAGCAAACGATTCAGTGCAGACTCTTGGCACATGGATGGCATCAAACAATGAGAGATTTAACTATAAAGTATTATGGGGAGCCGCAAGCGCAGTACTGCTTGCAACCTTGTGGTATGGCTGGAGTGTAAATGGTGGCGACATCAGTTACGGCAGACTAAACAAGATTCCATGGCAAGAAGTACAATGGTATCACGCCGCCGCACCTGCAATCTTGGTTGCACTAACAAGGCTTGGTGTTCCTGTGTCAACTTCATTCTTGGTGTTATCAGTATTTGCGTCAACCTTTGTGTTGGAAAAAATGTTGATGAAATCAATCATGGGTTATGGTGTTGCAGCCGCATTTGCATATGCTGTATGGTTTGCAATACACAAATACTTTGGACAATGGTATGATGAAACAAAACCTGTAACAGAAAGCAACAAGAACTATTGGCGTATTGCTCAGTGGGTTGCAACAGGTGGATTGTGGTGGACATGGCTATCGCATGATATTGCTAACATTGCAGTGTTCTTGCCACGTATAGTACCAGTTGATTTGATGATAATGATTTCTGTGGTATTTGTAGCAGGATTATTCTTCATGTTCAGAGAACGTGGTGGTAAGATCCAACAGATTGTATTAGAGAAACACAACACACGTTATGTGCGTAGTGCGACACTGATTGACTTGTTCTATTGGCTATGCTTGTACTTCTTCAAAGAGCTTAATGATATTCCTATGTCAACAACATGGGTGTTTGTAGGCTTGTTAGCAGGACGAGAACTAGCAATGGCTACTTACTTTGGTAAGAAGAAAACAAAGAGTGTGTTTCCATTAGTCGCAAAAGACTTTGGTAAGATGATGGTTGGATTAGGCGCAAGTGTTGCACTAGTGCTCATGATTCATTATATGATTGTACCTGCAGGTCTGTGACATAATAGCCACATAAAATAATAAGTAAAAAGGGGGGTTGACTATACTCCCCTTTTTTGATATAAGTATATCTGTAAACGTTGAAGCAACGTGAACACATACTGGACTTGGGGGCAGTACCCAACGCTTCCACCATAAACACACTGAGAACGTGCAAGCGTCAGTAAGTCTATAAAGGGTCGCAACCTTGAGCAACAGTGTGTTTATGATGGGAGCGAACTAGGATCGACAGGTGTGAAAGTGAAGTGGAGTTTACCGTGGTGACTGACGATATTAGGTCAAACAAACTAAATGCAAACGATAACTTTGCACCATCTGGTTACGCACTAGCTGCATAACACAGGGGGTTGGCTACTTACCTAGCAACAGAAAAGTAGCAGATTAACAACTAAGGGAACGAAACATATGGAAATTCTAACAAAGGTAAAATCGTGGGCAAGCAATCTCGCTGATGTAGGTATCAGCATTGCAGCTTTGATGATCGTAGTAGAAGTACTAGGTCTTGGGGCTATCCCCTTTTTCCCTGAAACAAGTGTAGTCGCTAACGTAAGCGGTATGCTTGGTACTCTAGGCGCTGAAGGTCTAATGGGCTTGATCGCTATTTGGGTTCTATATGCAATCTGGAACAGATCACAAACTTAAAATAAGGAAAGAAAAATAATGAAAATTGCAGCAATCACAGCAGCAGCACTATTAGCAGCAACATCAGTCTCAGCAAATGAGATTGGCGCAACAGGCATCACTTGGGGTGTAGAAACAGAAGCAGCATACACAATCAATGATGCGGCTGGTAATTCAGTAGAAGATTTTGGTGTAAAGGTTACTCCTGAAATCGGATACACAATGTTCGGTATCGGTCTTACTGCTGATATGGATCTGCCTGTGTACAACAACGAAGAGTTTAAACTGGACCAAGCCTTCGATAACCCAAAAATCAACTTGGGTGCAACATACGAAGTATTCGGTGGACTTGAGTTGTTTGGTGAAACAACATGGGATGTAGATGCATCAGATGCGGTAAGCTCAAAAGTAGGTGCTACCTTCGCCTTTTAATATGCTATATACTTAGGGTCACTACTTAATAAGTGCGTGAGGGGCCATGGTTAGCCCCTCTTTTCAATTTAGAGGTATATGATGCACATAGAAGTACTAGAAGAAATAGACCATAAAAAGATTTTAGAAGAAGCCAACACAATCAAGGTAATGTTGGAAAAGGGATGGGCTAATATTGGTCAAGTAGGAATCCAAGGACACAAGCCAAACCTAGATCCTATGACTGAATACAAATCTTCTATTGGTAGGGTAAGCAAGTTGCAATACCCTGAAACTTACTTCAAATACTCTTTGTTCGAGATCCCAACAATAAACAGATTGATGGAAAAGTATGGGATGTTACGCACAAGGATTATGCAGAGCACCCCTAAGACTTGTTTATCATTTCATCAAGATATGAGCAAGCGCATACACATACCTCTCATTACCAATGATGATTGTATGATGATAATAGAAGATAGGATTTATAACCTTGAAGTCGGGAAAGTATATTTAACAAACACAACTCTACGTCATACTGCAGTAAATGCATCTATGAACCCTAGAGTTCATATAGTAGGATGTGTTTACAGCTAGGAGATTATTATGCTAAAGAAAGTAGCGTTAGCATTAGGGCTAATGACAACAACCGCAAATGCGGATATGATACAGATACAGGTTCCTTGTGATCCATCACCAGTAGTGTATGACTTAATGAGGGTGTATAAGAACGGTTTACTCCTTCAGGGGCAAGGCACTATCAAATCTGAAAAAGGTGCTACATTCACATCTGCCACACAGATTTTTGTCAATCAAGAGACAGGAACTATGGCAGTTATTATTTCTTTTCCGAATGGAGATGAGCCGCCAATGTCTTGTTTGATAATCGCAGGGTCTGAGTTTGAACCTTATGGTGGACCACAACCTTGGGATAAAAAGAAAGAAGACCTCTAATGTGGGTTTTGTTGTTTGTATATCTTTATGATACAATTCCGTATGTAGAAGTACATAGTCAACATACTTCTATGATAAAATGTTTTCAGGCCAGAGAAGCTTTAGGTGCAGAGCTATCAGGATCTCCGGGATACTTTCCTGATGGTCAACAAGCTTTGTGTGTTAAAAAAGTATAAATAGCAGTAAACATGGAGATTATATAATGCTTAGAATGACTATTATGATACTTGCGTTTGTTGCTGCATGTGCTCCTGCACACGCACAAGAGGCTACTGATGATGTTATCTACACAGATAATAATAACACAAGTACTGTGGATTCTACTTCAGACTCAACAACTAAAGTAATCTCGCCACCACCTTCTGCCATTTCTCCTTCTATCAATAGTGCAAACTCTGATCTGTGTACTGTTGGCGTATCGGGGGCAGTGCAAACTCAGATACTTGGTTTTTCTACAGGACAAACAGTAAGAGATATGAACTGTGAAAAGTTGAAAAATGCTAAGACTCTTTATGACATGGGCATGAAAGTTGCAGCAGTATCTGTGATGTGTGGAGATCCTAGAGTATTTGAAGCGATGATGAATGCAGGTACTCCTTGTCCATATGATGGTATGGTTGGAGATGAAGCAAAGGCAGCATGGATTGCAAATAAAGAAAATCAACCTACTGAGGTAGACGAAAAGAAAGGTCTAGATCTAAGTGAAGACGAAAAGTCAACTCTTTGGGGCAGTGGCGTTGTTGCTGGTCTCTTCTTCTTACTGTTACTCTGACGTAACATATGGAGTGACCAACAACGCAGCAATCAATGGACTATCTTGGTCCATGGGTACAGTGTTGCCCGACTCGTCTGCACCCTATGCAAGTCTTGATATTAATGGATTGACCTATCAATACACTATGGAGAAAGATCCTACTACTGATGCAAAGGTTCATGTGAGAAACGAAGATCCTATAAATGGTGGATATGTTTTTGAAGAGACTGACGATTGGTCGGGAAGACATGGTGCAACTATTCGTAAGTATTTTAGGTTTCCTTGGAGTAGTTCGATGTATTGGGGCGATGGCGAGTTTGCTTTAGAAGGTGAGGGTGAAGTCAAAGACCCTATTATGCTATATAACTATCGGTTAGATATTGATGAACAGATGATGAAGTGTATGAATCCTTTGGCAGATCCAAGTTGTCCTGGTTTTGCAGAGGCTTTAGCAGCATACTTAGAGAACTTAGAAGATCCTAGTGCTGATGATCCTTTTTATGATGAGTGGGTACAGGCTAATCTTTCGTTAAATGATCAAGCCGAAGAAGATGATTTAGAATCTGAAGATAATAGTGTAGATCAAGAGGAAGAAGGGCAAACACTTGAAGCACGATTAGGTGGTGATACTACAATAGAAAAACTTAATACGAGTAAACAAGATAGTATATTGGCAGAGTTAACATCAGTTACTAACCTGCTTCCATATTATCAGGTGAATATTGACGGTAAAGAGTATAAAGACGTTTTAGTTCTACAAGATAATGTTATATCCGATAACAGAAGAGCGTTGAGTAATTTAGCATCAGATGCTAATCATAGAAAGATGGTTCGCTCACAGTATGATAGAGAACAATAAAGGAATAAGAATAATGTTCAAATCTATTTTAACAATGAGTAGCATGGTACTAATGACTACTGTAGCATTTGCAGAAAGCACTCCTATTGTAGGCAATGTATCGTCAAAGTGTACAATCTGGACAGACACTGCAGGTGTTTATGGTAACCCAACTCCTGATAATCTGAGCACCGCTGCAGGTGACGGTGGTGTGCAGCCTATCATTAGATATGATGTATCCATTGCAGATTACTACACTGCAAAAATATCTTGGCCTAACTCATTTTCATCTAGTCCAAGTCTAACAGACTCTCTTACATGGGATGGCGAAATAGAAGTGCATAACACTTCAGATGCAGGTATGTCAGGTTATGAAGCAGCAAAGGTAGAGTATGACAACCATACTGAATATGATCTTAGTGTGGCAGGTTCTACATGGTTTAAAGTCACTTCAACAGTTGACTATGGGCAAGGTAAATCTTTGCCTGGTGGCGAATATACAGCAAACGTAACTGCTGAGTGTATTGCAGATTAAATATGAAGTATTTTATTATTGCTTTGTTATGCGCCTCTGCAGTTAATAGTCATGAGTTTACACCTACTTACCCTAAGTTCACATCATCTTATGTAGACAATGTTGTGACAACAAGAATGAAGTTGTTTAACAAAAGAAAGGAGATTTCATATTATGAGATTGGTGTCTTTGATGTAGAGTGGAATCCACTTTCGTTCGCTTCTGAAATAAAAATAGTTAATGTCGAATATTTAGGCACAAAGAGTATAGATATATACATAAAGAACACTGATTTGGATAGAGTGGAATATATATGCTCTGTATCTAAAATAATAAAAGGAACTGTAAAATCTTCAGGTGTAAAATCTAAGATATGTTCTAGAGTAAAGTGAGATGAAATGTGAGACTTTTACCGTTGATATTTTTGGTGACAGGATCAGCAGTTTTTGCTGAGTCTAGTTCATTGAACTTAGCACTTCCAAGTGTTCCACAAAACTATCAATCAGACAAGTTTCGTGCAGGTGAGTTGGACTGTTCAAATGCGATTGGATCTGCTACAAATCTAGAGTTCGGTGTTACAGGTCTCATCAGAGATGACGATCCATATAATAATAACAGAGATCCTTTATATAATAGTAACTCTACAGATGTTGGTGTATATGCTAGGATTACTGTTCCACTAGGACAAAAGGCAAGAAGCCGTATTGATTGTAATGAGTTATATGAACTTGAACTTAAGAAGAAAAGGTTAGAAGTTCTGAAACTAGAAAGAGAACTTAGACAGTTAAGGAAACTACAGTTTGAGGATTAAGATATGAAAACATTACCAACACATGGTCAACCGTTTGAGATGTATCAGGCCATTCAAGCACAGAAATATGGACACCCAAATGTGACATATCCTAATAGCGAGAATATTACTCCACCTATGGAGAAAGAGCGTATCCGTATAGTGGAAGCTGCGACTCGTACTGAAATCAAGTTAAATCAAATCAAAGAAGTAGAAGAACGTGCCAAAGAAATTCAATCACTAAGGGAACAGGCAAAGAATAGATATTCTGCAGTGATGCCTTACACCGAAGGTGAGTACGTAGACATAGAGGTTTGACATGGCAGAAGTAGAGTTTGGTGGATTAAAGTTTTCAGGTGGTAAGATGGTTGCACTTCTTACTGCACTATCGACATTGGGTGGTGCAGCATGGGGTGGTTTTGAAATCTATAAAGACTACATGGACATGAAAGAAATCATTCAAAATATTGACACTGATGCCATTGCTGCACGTAATGATGTTATCGAAACCAAACTAGATGAGGCTATCGATTATACTAGAGATATCAAATCAGGACTGAAAGATGATATCTTCAAGCTTGAAGAGAATATTGAACGCATGGAAGATAAGGTAGATGAATCTGAGAACAGAATGAAAGACACTCAGGCATCTATTGAAACTACTCTTGCTGGCGTAAGAAAAGATCTAAACGATCAGAGTAAAGATGTAACCTCTAGCATCAGAGAAGTAGAGGCAACCGTTAGACTATCTGAAAAAGATGTTCGTAACGTAATGAAAGAAACTGTAAGTGAACTTGAAAATAAAATGGATAGGCTAGACACTAGGCTAAATGAAAGACTACAAGAAGCACTCGACAACCCTCTTTCAGACTAATCCCAAAAATAATACTTGACTTTAAGTTAAACAAATGCTATAGTGATTCTGTAATAAGGAGATTCGCTATGTTTGACTATGATACTTTTTCAGACCTTCACAAAGATGTTCATGGGTTTCGCCCTTCAGCAATCTTCATGAAAAATGTAAAACGTTTTTCTGATCAAGAGCGTGATGACCTATGGGAAGCCCTCTGTATTCAACTTGAAGAAAATACTAAAGCTGAGAAAACTCAAGAAGAAGCTGATGTTGCTAAGTTTGAAGCACGTGTTCTAGATGTAATAGACTTAGGCGCAGGTGATCGTGAGACTGCTTTACAGTGGATCACTTCTCAAGAGACTTTTTATCACATTCAAGATGTTGAACATTTCGTTTGGGAACAGGGAGTTTTGTTTACTGACTACGGTAAGCAGCTAGTTGAAGAGATCGCAGAGATCGCAGAATATAAGGAGTATGATTATGCATGATGTGTATTGGAAAGTTGAAGCTTTCTTTTTTAAGAATGGTGAGTATCAACTACAAGAGTTTATTTCTGGCATGACTTACAGTAAAGCTAGAGAATATTATTGGCAACTTCATGATACAAATGAATATGCAATGATCAAGATGAGTCGGTTAGACGGTAGTAGTGTGTGGAGTATAGAGCAGTCAAAAGCTGCTTGACATCAAGTTAAATATATGCTAGAGTGATTCTGTAACCAGCGAGAGGTACTAATGCTTATATATTCTTCAAATCAAAAAAATCTTGTCGAAGCTCTTAAAAAAGACCATTGGCATAATGATTTGATTCAGAAATATTTAGACTATACACAGTCTAAGCAGCGTGTGATCAAGACAGGTCGAACTGCTTGGAATGATAGTGGTAAGTCTAAAACCTACAAAGCGGAATGGAAGTTCCAAGCTAAGTTCAAATATGACATTGTAGATTTCGACAACGCTAAAGAAGCACAGAAATATATGAAGCGTATACTGAAGTCTAAGCTTTGGGCTGAACTTTGTGGGGGTGATGCAAAAATCCCTGATCTAGAGGTTGTCGGTTTTCGTGGTCGTACAGCAGGTCGTGCCTATGGCTACAAAATCCAACTGTGTGCAATGAACGGTATGGATGCCTACACTCTACTTCATGAGATGGCACACTGTGCAGGTCACATGCACCATGATGTATCGTTTCGTCAATGCATCTTGCGGCTAACAAGTCGGTTCATTGGAGTAGAGGCTGCAAAGTTTCTCAAGAAGTGTTTCAAAGAACAGGGTCTGAAAATGACAGTTCGGCAAGGACTGAAATCCCCTGAGGAATGGTTGGTAGGATACCAACGGTTGGCAGCAGCTAGAGAGAAAATAGCTGCTTGACATCAAGTTAAACATATGTTATTATTAATATGAAGTCAAAAAGGAGTGATTCGATGACTGTTCAACTTTGCCAAGAAATTTCAGTTTTAGAAGATGCGGTTATTAACTTGACCGAAGGTGCAAGTGATGAACGCCGTAGTGCTATTTGGGCATTACAGGCTCTATTGGAGCGTAAAGAGGCTCAACTTGCAGAGTTTGAGGCTCAAATGATTGAAGATGGTTACGCATGTAATCAAAATATGGTTGCTTAAGGAGATATATTATGGCACACGAAGTAGAAATTATTGATGGTCAAGCACAAATGGCTTACGCAGGTGAGCGCCCATGGCATGGTCTAGGTGTAGAGGTTCGCAATGACATGACGCCTCAACAGATGATGGAAAAGGCAGGTCTTGATTGGACTGTCCATGAAGTTGAGTCCTATGTTGACTTTGAGGGTGACAAGATCCCAACAGGTCAGAAGTCTTTGATCCGTTCATTGGATAAGAAGGTCTTGACTAATGTAGGCGAGGGTTGGAACCCTGTACAGAACTCAGAGGCATTCGACTTCTTCCATGAGTATGTCATGGCAGGTGATATGGAAATGAATACTGCAGGATCTTTGAAAGGTGGTAAAAATGTATTCGCACTCGCAAAAATCAAAGAGTCTTTTTCAATTCTTGGTGATGATCAAGTGGATAGCTATCTTTTGTTTAGCAATCCTCATCAGTACGGCAAAGCCATCGATATTCGTTTCACCCCAATCCGAGTCGTATGCAACAATACTTTAACATTTTCTCTTAACTCAGCATCTAAGAACTTCGTAAAGATC
>Ga0208767_1004039_pt1 | contig 10460 bp, 7 predicted proteins | sample VirMetDEL_Mar_21_FD_184514 | JGI IMG/M metagenome (GOLD analysis project Ga0208767, IMG submission 184514) | Aqueous microbial communities from the Delaware River and Bay under freshwater to marine salinity gradient to study organic matter... | ecosystem: Environmental > Aquatic > Marine >... | reverse complement strand
GTTGCCTGATACTGTACCTGCTACACCTTTACCTGCTAGGCTGATGTTAGCATCTGACTCAACTACAACTTCGTCACCATCTACTAGAAGTGAGTCAGTGATAATCTCTAAGCCAAACCCTACAGGTTGGATAGTAGGACCAAACCCAGCGCTTACAGTGATACTACCAAGACTTGCAGTAAATGCTGTAGTCATTGTGATAGTAGGTGTAGTACCCACACCACCGTCTACTGTGATAGCACCTGCTGCACCTGTAGCTGTTACTGCTGATGGTACAACTACTGCCTCTGCTGCTGCTGTTGCACTACCTGCTGCACCATTAGCTTGTACACCTGTAAGATCAACATTAGTACGAGAGCTAATGTCTGGTGTGCCTATAGCACCTGTACCTGCTATACCTGTAAGGGTAAAGGAAGCATCGGCCTGTTCATAGCTTTCACCAAAGGTAGCTACGGAGAAAGGATTAGTTGAGTAGGCCATGCTTTACTCCTTATGCAGCAGCGTCAATAGACTGAACGCCGTACCATGTTGTGCCACCATCACGTGTCCAGAAAACGTAAATGTCAGTCTCACCGCTTGCGGGTGCATCAGGTGCAGTACCACCCGCCCAATCTACAGAGGAAGGCCATGTGACTGTTGAGCCGTTGCCTGTCAACTGTAGGATGAAGCCTTGTGACCAGTTTGATGTTGCACCACTAAACGTAAACGTGGTGTTACCTGTCATAGTCAAACTAAATGCGCCACCAGTTGACACGTTACATGTTACAGATGTACCTGACAGAGCATCATAGTCTTCTTGTATACCTGCATCATTACAGCGAACAAAGTTATAGCCAATAACAAACTCTGTGGAACCGCCAGTAACTAGATTGATAGTGTCACCACCAAAACCTAGATACGTATTTGTATCACCATCGTGGTACAGCTTGTCACGCAGGTAGATGTCCTCAACATCGTTGATTACGTTTGCGCCTAGTGTAAGTGTACCGTTAACTGTAAGACCTGATTGTACAATAACGTTAGTATCATTTACCTCAAGCATTTCTGTGCCGCCAGTAACAACACGCCACTCGTTGGCATTGTGGAACTGCATGTAGGTGTCAGTGTCGCCGTGGTGGAAGATTTGATCTCCGACCTGAATATCACCAGTAAATGAGATAGTTTGTGACGTGCTATCCGCTGCGTCACTGCGCAAGAACTGTGAACTGTCTAAGCTATCAAGTAGTTGTGAGTTTGCTGCTGTACCTGATGTGCTTAACTTACCATCCAACGCAGTCTGCAACCCATCTACGTTTGAGATAACGTGGTTGTGGCTATCGTCTGCAACCGTTGCTGTAATAGACGCATTAGCTGTGCCATTAAAAGAAGCAGAACCTGTAACATCTCCAGTAAGACTAATTGTACGTGAAGTTGCTAATGCAGTAGCTGTACTTGCGTTACCGCTAAGATCAGCAGTAATAGTACCTGCACTAAAGTTACCTGATGCATCACGTGCTACAACTTTAGATGCTGTATTGTTTGGTGTAGCATCTACTCCAATTGTAAGAGCAGCACCTTCGGAACCTGCAGCACCACCTGTAATGTAGTTGCCTGAAGCCACAGACTGAACGTAGTTACCTGTAGTATCTGTGCTTAGTGCTACAGAGTTAGCAGCAATAGTAGTTGCAATAGTTGCGTTACCTGTACCATCTACACCTGTAACACTACCAGTGACATCACCTGTCAAGCTGATAGTACGACCTGTTTCCCAAGCTGTTGCAGTAGCTGCATTGCCTGTTGTATCTTGGTTACCTGTAGTGTTAACACCTGGTAGGTTAATACTTGCTGTACCATCAAATGATACACCACCAATGTTACGTGCTGTCTGTAGGGCTGTAGCTGTATCAGCATTACCTGTTACATTACCAGTGACGTTACCTGTCACATTACCTGATAGACTTGCTGTTACACTGTTAAATGTTACATCAGAAGATGTTTCTACGGCCTGACCAATATTAATGCCTGTACCGTCTACAGTAACACCTGTACCTGCATCAGCAGAAAAGACAGTACCTGTTAGTGTAATACCGTTACCTGCACTGTATACAGCAGTAGAGGCTACCTGTGTAAATGTAATATTAGTTGTACCAAAGGTAATAGTACCTTCAGTGTTCATCACATATAGTTCACCTGCACCTGCCGCACCTTCTAGTACAAAAAATGCGTCACCTTTACCAAACGAGTTAGGGTCAGATGGGGCATAGCTATCTGTGTCTGTTGATCGGGTTAGTACCCAGTTAGTGCTTGCAGAACCTGTGTTAGTTACAGTGTATACACCGTTCTGTGTAGCATCTGTTTGTTCATAAATAAGTACACGGTCATTTGTGCTTAGTGTAACACCATCAATGACTAGTGCAGCTTGTGTACTGTTGTTAGTAAGTGTAGCACCTACACCTGCTGTACCATTGTCGTAATCAGCACTTAGGTTACCTTCACGCTCAACACGTACAGGATCATGGTAGTGCAAACCTGCAGCAGCAATCGTGTCTACGTACTCTTTTGTTGCGGCTTGTAATGCAGAAACAGGATCACGATTAAGCTCAAGATCACCGTCAGCATTAAAGAATGCAGCTTTACCTGCAGGTTGTGAAATAAATACTTCAGCTTGTGCAGTAAGGTTAACGGCACTTCCTGAGTTAGAACTTGCTAATACGGTAGTACGAGCTAGGAGAGATGAACCTTCTGTCCACGTGCCTAGCCCGACTTCCCAGTTATTAGTGCTAGGCTCAAAGATACTATAGTAAGTAGTATCACCGTCAGACAAAGCAGCAGCAAAAGTCTGGAAGCCATCTACTGTACCATTCAGGGTAAGAGTACCCGTACCTGTAGTGGTAGTAGTTTGTTTTACTCTGTCTTTAATTACGAGAGCCATAGTCTATGCTCCTATTATGCGATGCGGATAATTGCGTTAGATGCGTCTGCAGTTGGGAACTGGATAGTATAGTCACCATTTGTTGATGTCTGTGTACCACCAAAGTCAATTACTGCAATAGCAGCATTAGAAGCAGAAGCATTGTAGATAATACAACCGTCTGCTGAAATAGTAGAGGATGTGAATACTTCGTCATCAATATCTACGATAGCTGTTGTACCGTCTACAGAGATTGTAACGTTATCTAATAGTTGTCCACCTGCTGTGTAACCTGTACCTGTAGCTTCATCAGAGTTACCTGTTACATCAGAGTAGTTAGTAGTTGCAGCACCATATGTGCCTGTAGGTGTAGCTTTAATTAGTGCAAGATAGATATTGTGGGTATCCAAATCATGAGTACCACCCAATAGTTCCGACTTAAAGCTTGTACACATTGCTGTTGTGATAGCCATTGTTTGGAGTCCTTTTTAAGAGAAAGTAGATGTACTAAAGGGCCAGCCTCTTGACAAGACCAGCCCAATAGTTTATCTAAGATTAAGCAGCGTTGTAGTTCGCTGTGACAATTGCCTCTGGACGCAAGATTTTGCGACCGTATAGGTGCATACCACGAACGATGTCTGCAAAGCTGTCTGGGTCACGGTAGTTCTCAACTTTGTTGATTTGCTCCGCTGAAGCTACTGCTTCGTCTTGACCAGCTACGATAACACCGTAGTTAGCTTCCTGTGCAGTCACGCCTGTTGTACCTGCACCTGTTCCCAAGTATGGAAGGTTATTTGAAACATAAACACGGAAGCCGTGTAGGTTGTTCAATACCAAGCCATTCATTAGGCCAGTGCCGCCGAAATCAGCGTTAAGTACACGTGCGTCTTCGTCTTTTAGCATTTCTACAAATACTGGGTCAAGAACGATCCAACGTCCACGTGAGTCCACGTTAGCTGTATCCATGATACGTGCCATACGTGCAATAACTGTTAGTGGTGACACTGTAGTTGCTGACAATGCTGTTGCGCCTGGAAGACGTGGTGCTAGAGGAATAGACGAACCTGCACCTGCAGTAGCAGCGATTGTCAAGTTTCCAAAGTCTGTAGCATCTAGACGGTTAGCTGCCAAAAGTTCAGCACCGACTTTATCTGCTGCAGAACCATTGGAGGCGGCTGAGTTTGCTTTGTCACCTGAAGCAGTTGTGTTTACTGCCCATGAACCTGCACCACCTGTGTAACCAGATAGGTAACCAAGAACTTCTTCGTCCATTGCATCAGCCATCTTATACGCTGCACGATCAGCAGCCAAAGATGTGAAGTCAACGTGCGAGAACTGCTCTTCGATGTCATCCATTTTGAAAGCAAAGTAGTTAGCTTTGTCGATGGTCAAAGAGAAGTCTTGGTCATCTAGCTTCTCAACAGAAATAGGTGTGTGACGTTGTAAAGAGTTGACTGTTACGTCTGGCTCTTTTTGGATACGAACTGTATCGCCTTGGTTTGCGATCTCTCCGAAGTAGGAGTTGTTTGTGATCGCATTTACGACAGCAGTTTTGCGTAGAGCAATCTGTGCCTGTTTGGAGTAGATGATTGGGGAAAAGTTCCCGTTAAATCCACCCGATGCGGATGTAATAGCCATAGTTAATTTCTCCTTATAGATATGGCGTGAAAGTAGACACTACATATCCACTAAAGAGGCTCTTCATATTAGGGTAGTCAGCTTAGCGTCAAGGGTGGCCGCCCTATCTGCGCTGGGCCTATACGTTGAGGTAGTTCTTTTTTGTGGCTAGTGCTTAAAAAGCATACACACTTGTATTTGTGTATATACTATAGTTTTACTTATGAATATTCATTTGTCAACTATTTTCTTGACACATCATAAATAAACTTTCCTTGGCGCTGGGCTTCAAATATTTCTTCCATGCGCTTCTCATATTCTTTCATAGACATCTTAGCTACTTGTGATTCACTAAGATACTTAGATGCTTCATCGTGTTCTGGCGTAGTGTTGCGTTTTGTCTTCACTGAAGAAGCAGCACCTTTGTCACTACTAGATTTTGCTTTACCAGTAATACCCTTGTCAACTTTATACAAGTCAATCACACGAGCTACAGACTTAGCATCATCTACATTCTCGTACAAAGCATCTTGTACCCACTTAGGCTGATCTTTAGCCCATTCATGGAATACATCATCTGAGCGAATCTCACCAAAGTCTGGGTGTAGTGCAGCTAGTTCAGCTTCAGCTTTCTCACGCTTAGCTGTGATGCGTAGCTCTTCGATCTCTTTCAAGCGAGTATCTAGTGATGCAGCTTTCTCGTCAGCTTTCTTTGTAGCAATAGCTTCTACGATACCTGCTACGTCTGGATACTTCTTAGCCCAAGCTTCGATCTCTTCGTTTGACTTAGGTAGTACAAGCTCATTCTTAGTAGCAGCTTCTAGTTGTTGCTCTAGCTTTTCTAGCTTAGCAGCTACTTCCTTGTCTTTCTCTTGCATGTGCCGACGAAGATCGCCATAGCGTTGCTTAAAGGTTTTCTCTTCAGCGCTTAGGTCTGTATCATCCGCTTCTTGTGCTTCGGCTTTAACTGGCTTTTTCTCTTTTTGTTCAGAAACACTTTCTGCCTGAACTGAGGTGTTCTCAGAGCTTTCGCTATCGGATTCACTATCGGTGGCTTCTTCCTGCGTTTCATCTTCTTGCACCATGCCAGCTTGTTTCATAAGCTCACGTAGTTCTTGTTCATCACGATTAACTCGTGCCATGTTACGTAAGTGCGATGCTGAATGCACCTCTACTTGTTCTACTTCAGCCATTGTTTACTCCTTATGTTGGGGCCAGTCAAGTTATAACTGGGTAGCCTTATAGTTATGTGGATTATTCTTCGTCTTCTTCTTTTTCTTCAGGAGGACTAAAGAAACCTGTCCACCCTGATTCAGCTTGTGCTGCTGCTGTAGCTTCTCTACTTGCTTCCGACTGAGCACGTATAGCTTCATGGTAAGCGATAGGATCGTCACTAGCACTTATAGAGTTAACAAGATTTGTTGCGTCTACCCAGTTATTAAGAGAAGCACTTTTCCATTCTTCATTGCTAAGCCCTTCAGGTTTATTATACTGCTTAGCTTCTGTTTCTTCACCAAAACCAAGGAAGTTCTTAATACTGTCTACTAAGCCAAGCTTTTCTGTTTTCTCTTCATATGAAGTCTTCCACTTATCTTTATCTTCTAGAAGTTCTTTCTGTGCTTCTAGCTTAGCTTTTGTAATAGGATCATCACTTCCTTCTATTGCAGCATTGATACCTTTTAGTAGATTATTCTTTTCGTACTTCTTAATACCGTAACTAGCAGCTAAACCAGGAAGACCTAACACTGCTGAAGCACCTGCCTGAAGTAAAGGCTGGGAAGAGTAGTGCGTATTTACTGCTGTTTCTACAGATTGTGGATCAGTAAAGTCTATTTCTTTATTTGGCTTTTGTTCTGCAATACGATCTCTAGCACGTTGAGCAGATGCTGCATCAAACCCATCATCTTCTGAAACCTGTGGTGCAGCTTGTTCTGTAGTAGTAGGTGCATCACCTTCTGTGTAACCTGGTGGAATCATACCCATAGGTTCACCATTAAAGAATGGGATAGTAATAGTCATACCTGCATCGTTAGTAAAGGTACGATACTCTAGTCCACCTTGGAAGTCTGGACCTGCCATGCCGAACTGTGTTAGGTCAGGCTGTTGGATGTATGCTGGATAGTTTAGACCACCTGCTTGGAAGCCCATAAGCCCACCACGGTTAGCCATTACTTGTTGTTCTTCTTGCGGGGCTTGAGCCATGATGACCATAAGCTCTTGATCAGAAATACCAACGTCACCCGTTTCTTCTTCGATAGGCTCACCGCCAATACGACCATTAGCTTCCATTTCAGCCAAACCCATCTTAGCTTGTGCACGTAAGTCCTCAAAGAACTTAACACCATAGAAACGTAGAACATCAGCAGGGACAACATATTCACCCTCACTTAACATTGCAGGAATATCATCACGTACTTCTTCAGGTAGAGAACCAGGTGGTACTTCATTGCCTGACACAGGGTCTATATCTGTACGGCTAGACTTAAATACCGCTTCTGTTTGTTCATCTTCATTTAACGCCATTAACTTTATCCCTTAAGTATTTTAGTCTACGTAGTATGTGTATACTACCCTGCGCTCTGTGTATTTCAACAGTGTTTTCAGCTTGCTCTAATCTACCCTGTACCATAGATATCATTTCATCTAGCTCAGTACAGAATGCATCCCATTCACCTTTATTATTTACAAAAGACTTAAGCGACACCAGAGAATCCTTCTTCACCTGGTGCTGGGGCTACGCCTGTGCCAATAGTACCACCACCTGCGCCTGTCTGATCTGCTGGGTTGGCTCCTGCTGGAACTGGTGCTGGACCTTCTGGTGGAGGCGGTCCCATACCTGCAGCTTCAGGAGGTGGAGCAGGTTGTTGGAATCCTTTGAGAATCTCAGCTTGGATAGCTGCATCCTGCATAGAGTTAGTAACTTTGTTTGGATCAAGGTCCATGCTCTTAGCAATCTCACGAATGATGTAGTCCATCTTAGCGAAGGGTGCTAGTGCAGGGTTCTGTACGACACCCAAGAACTGCATTAGGCGCTGGGAGCGTACTTCGTTAGCCATCAAGCTTTCAGTACCGTTAGCTGTAACTTCTAGGTCACCTTTGATGTCTTCATCGTAGTCAAACTGCATGTTAAATGCGAAGAATGCACGACCCATAGGTGCTAGGAGATAATCGTCTACGTTCTTTACTACAGATCGAATAGAGCCATTAGCTGCAGACATAAGCATAGAAATGCCACTAGCGGTACGACCCACTCCTGATACTCCTGTTTGCCCGTGGGCGAAGCTTGGGAATCCAGTACTTTCGTCAGCCAAGACCCTAGCTTTATCAAAGAGTTGCATGTTCTCTGCAGCCACATTGGGGAACTTAGTACCAAAGATAGCTTGACCCGGCGCTCCACCTTGTCTACGGAACACCTTGCCTGGATACACGGATAAGTCTTGTCCTGGTACGAGGTTTGTTTCATCTATCTCAATCAGTAGGTTACCAGATAATACAGCATTGTCAACAGCCATTCGCATGAAACCGTTCATCAATGTTTGTGTATCATCCATATTCTCTGCAATACCTACACCGAAGAAGCTGTATGGGTTATGCTCATACGGTACAGCATAGTAAGGAATACGTGATGGTTTAAATGGGTTTAGTACACAACGGATGATCTCACCGTTAGACACCCAAATGTTAGCATTTACTTCAGCTAGGTTACGTAGTGAACGTGGAATCTCAATGCCGTTCTCTTCTAGAATGTCTGTATCAACAAAACCCCAGAACTCTAGTACTTCCCAGCGCTCAGTATCAGAAGGTTGACTATCATCGTCTTCCATCTTCATTTCCCAATGCTTACGCACATAGTCTGGACCCTTATCAATAACTAACTGAATAGAGTCATCCATGAAGTATGGTCTTCCACGCAAAGCACGTAGCTGATTACGTGACATCTTATGACGTTCTACTACGTACTCCGCATCATCCATGCTTGTAGCTTCTGGGTCTGGGTAGAAGTTCCACACGCTTACGTGGTTAGTAGATGGTACAGTCTTGATTAGCGGATCGTAGTCACCTTCTTCATCCCAGTTAGGATATTCTTTATCTACAGCAAACGGGCCTTTCATTACACCAGTACCTAGCAATGCCATCTCAAATGCCATACTACGTAGGTGCTTAGAGGCTCCTGATTCGTTTAGCTGATCGTGTATCTTCTTTTCCATCTTCTTAGCTGCTACCATAGCAGGATGGAATGTAACGCTTGTAGGTGTAGTACCATCACCTTCAATGATCTTATCGCTTACAGGTGCTAGCTTATTCTGCATACCGCCTAAGCGTTTCATTAGTGTAGTACGTGTCTCACCTGGTTCTAGCTTTGTGTCAGGACCAATCAAGTAAGGCTTAGGTGGTTCTGTACCAAACGCTTCTGATAATGCACCCTGCGCTGGGCCAGCATTAGGATCAACGTTGATGTGTACTGATTCTGCTACACCATCTGGCAGAACTGATGGTTCAACAGATAAGGGGAACTTATTGTTACCGAATAGTACATCTACAATCTGTCCGTATGCAGCAAGTGTTTTAGTCTTAGTTACTTTAACAAATACCTTAGACTTTTCTGTAGAAGTAAACTGAACTTCTGGTCCGTATATACCACGGTAGTTACGATAGGAGCGTAGCCAACGTTCTTCGTCATGAAACCGTGCATCTTCGGAACGCTTAAAGCGCTGGGTAACAAAGCTAACGATACTGTTTAAGCTGCCAAACAGTTTATCTTCACTTGATTCGGCTGCTACTACTTCGTCTGTCTCGAAGGAAAGATCGTCTATTTCTGCCATTTACTTAGTATCCAAAAGTTGAGTCTGACATCTGAAAGCCAGAGTTTTGTTTTGCTGGGTTAAAGTCCCAGATGGAACTACGTGGTCTAGTCATTATACCATAACGTAGTGCGTCATACAAGTGATCTTCAGCATTTGTATCAACGTCTTCAGGGTTCTTCTTGTCTAGCGGTATGCTAGGTATCTGAGCTATTGTGTTGGTGCAGGTGGAGAAGAACACCAATCTAGGTTGCTCAGTGAACTCATCCACCTGCAAACGGCGGTGTATCTCGTTCTTACCTGCAACCCTTGAGCCACGAGAGCGATCAGAAGGCCTCCAACGACAACCTTTCATGTTCATTTGCTCTGCTAGTGACGGGCCAGTGTCTCCCCTTTTATGCCAAAGGGACGAGTCCAACACGCCGTACCTTATTGTACCATCTTCTGACTCTGCGTCTAGAATCATATCTGCTAAATCTGTAGCTGTAACCTTAGAACAATAAAGCTCTCTGTAGACAACCAACTGTTCAGACGGTGAGACAGCGAACCATAGTACTCCTGTGTAGGAGCCGTAACCATAGTCGCAAGCTCTAAACTTAGGCCATCCATCAGGTATGTCGATAGGTTCCACAACGTGTATGCTTCTGTTAAATTCAGGGAACGCTGCTCCTTCATTAATGTCCCAGTTACCTTCTAGCAACTGCTTACGCTGATGTTCTGGTAGAGATAGAAGCATTGCTTCGTAGTCACCAGTGTCTGCTAGATAAGGGTTGTCAAACAGACTAGCAGGAATAAACCTGCGCTTAAATAGTGGATCACCTTCACGGCTATGCCCTTTAGGGAACGTGATAGTGTCACCTGTCTCAATGTTCGTAGCCCAGAAAGCCTTACCAGATGGCGCAGGGTCAATGAACATCTTCTTAACCCATTGATGCCCAGCACCGCCAGGGTTTGTAGTAGCTCTCATGTAAAGCCCTAAGTCCTTTGATGCAGACCTCAAACGGCTTCGCATGTAATCCCACGCATAAGGCGTAGGCCACTGTGTTAATTCGTCGAACCCAATCCAGTTAAACGCTTGACCTTGGTAACGAGTAACGTCCATGTCTTTGTCCAAGTACGACATCCAAAGTCTACCACCTCTTGGACTAATC
>Ga0208767_1004038_pt1 | contig 10460 bp, 6 predicted proteins | sample VirMetDEL_Mar_21_FD_184514 | JGI IMG/M metagenome (GOLD analysis project Ga0208767, IMG submission 184514) | Aqueous microbial communities from the Delaware River and Bay under freshwater to marine salinity gradient to study organic matter... | ecosystem: Environmental > Aquatic > Marine >... | reverse complement strand
TTTGTGCTAGGTCATAGGTTACTACACCGGTTGGATTGGTTATTGTTACTGTTTTGGTAACAATGCCATGATTTTCAAATAGTAAGTCACCGCCAGACACATTTAGTCCTAGGTTGTGTTGAGTAACACCAGTAAATGTACTTGTTCCTGTTACAGCAAGTGTACCACTCATGCTCACACCTTCAGCTGAATTAGTACTATCAATTTTTAGTATGTCTGCTTTGCCTGAACTTGCATAACTGTAAGCACTGGCTGTGTTGTCTATCACAGTGTGTGTTACTGCCTGCGGAGTACTGTCTATTGCAGGTGCTTCTAAAATCAATGTTGGTGCTTCCACTGTCAGTTCATCGGGACGCATGTCAATTTTACTTTGTGTATTCGGCGCAGTGAATGCACTACCACACAGTAATTGTAATCTACCATCTAGATTCCCAGAGTCAACATGTGCATAGATAGCAGCATTATCTAAAGTAGTGTTCATATGTAACACATTGCCGCCAATACCGTAACCATTGGTCAACTGAACTTCTGATCCTGTATCATTAACATTACCAAATATAATTGAGTCACCGTGCCCCAATGGGCTAAGACCTACTGTGTCTCTGAGTGCATCATTGGCGTTTCCTTTGATCATATACATTCCAAATTTATTGTTTGTATATGTGCTGCCAGTTAAAGGTGACCAAGGAGCAGTCAGTGCTTGTGATCCTAAAGCCGCTGCTTCTGTTCTAGCTGTGCCTCCTGCAAATTGACTATATGCTAGACTATCACTATTAGCAATGCTGCCATTTTCGTCAAAGTCTAGATCAGTCGAAGGAGCATAACCATTCAGTGTCAATGTTTCTCCACTACCGGGTGAAATTGCACCCCATGCTGTTCCATTATAACCCTCAAATCCACTGGTGTCTATATTGTATCTAAACATACCTGCAGCAGGTGATCCTGGACGTTGTGCTGTTGTGCCATCTGGAACTTGGATTGCATCAGTTGTAGCAATATCTAGTGAAACAGCAGGAGAAGTTGTACCAATACCTATCTTGGGATTATTTGAATTTACAACAATTTTTGCTTCACCTGCTGAAATCCCACTGTTTATTTGTAGACTCCCATTGCCTGTCTGAAGATTGTTAGGCTCAATAGTAACAGTATCTTTAAATGTTGTATCAGCAAGGCTAGCAAGAACAACTTGTTCTTGGAATACTACACCATCAATAGTTGTACTAAAAATACTAGCTGATGCTGAATTAGACCCGTCAATCTGTATATCCCAAGCATCTCCAACAAAGTTTTTTCTGAGCTTAAAATAACTTTCATCGGCATCTGTAGAGATAAGATGCAGTTCAGGGTCATCGTTTTCAACAACTAAATGACCGTCACCATTGATTAAGCTACTACTGCTACCACTTGTACTTTGTGGCACTGCATCGATCCATGCACCGCTATAGTAAACTTTTAGTACACCTGTATCACTTTCCCACCACAAGTCGCCTTGTGTTGGAGTACCCGCAGGTGCATCGTCGCCAACACTTACAGTGGCACCACTTGTATTATCAACCCATGCATAATCTGCACCATCCCATTGTAGCAACTGTTGTGGTGTTGCGGTGCTTGTATTTAGGTGTGCATCTACTTCGTTATTGCCATAGTTGCTGGCTACAATGTCACTGGTAAATGCAACTGTACCGCTAGCATTTTTAAATGTAATGGTGTTGTCTTGTGTTGGTTCTTCCACTTGTAATCTTGTTTCAAATGCATTGTTCACACTGCCTTCAAATTCAATATCGCCTTGTGTTCTCAGAGATGTATCACTGCTGATTGTACCTGTGCTGGTAATTGTGCCCGAAGCTGTTAGTGATCCTGTAATACCAATATCACCTGTTGAAGTTACGCCTCCAACTGTAATAGCATTTGTTGTAGTACTGCCTCTTGATGTTACTACGTTTAAATCATCTTGATCAACACCTGTGCCAGCTGGATTAGCGTCAACCCACTGACTTTGTACACCATCGTTGTAGTAAATTCTCAGTTTACCTACATCACTTTCCCACCATAGATCACCTTCTACAGGAGTAGCAGGCTGTACATCACTCACTGTGACCACCGCAGTACCTCTAGGAACAAATCTTTGTAGTGCTTCGTCCCATGCTAGAACTTTGTTCTGACCATTTGAACCGTCCAGCGTAATACCATTGAAGTCTACATCACCTAAAGCACTAATACTAGCTATGCTTAGATCACCACTAGTAGATCCTCCAGTACCTGAAGGTGCAGCATCTACCCACACATTGTTATAGTAAATTCTCAGTTTACCTACATCACTTTCCCACCACAAGTCGCCTTGTACTGGTGTGCTTGGAGCACCGTCGCTTACAGTAACATTGCTGCCACTGCCGCCTGCACCTGTTGGGCTAGCATCTACCCACTGACTTCCGCCTGTGTCTGTGTAGTATATTCTCAGTCTACCTACATCACTTTGCCACCAAAGGTCACCAGCAGCTGGCCCTGCAGGTGCGCTGTCTCCTATTGATACACTAGCACTCACACTGCCAAGGTCAACACTGTTTCCGTTGCTTATGCTAAGTGTAGTTCCGTTAAGTGTTAGCGTTTGATTATCTGTGTCAGTGGTTTCTAACACATTCAAGCGACTGTTGAGATCAGTAAAGTTGTTGTCCAACTCCTGAAACGTTAGTTCGCTACCTTTATCTAATCTTAATGTTATGGTCATGATTGTTCTTCCTTAAGATTTATTCCTCTGTATATCCATCCTCAACATATCCAGCAGTTACATAGCCACCGCCTACTAGACCGTTGTCTGGTTTTGGTAGTATAACTTTGCTCATGCCTTGCTGTGCAACATATTCTCTATTATCAAATATTGCAGTTTCTTCTTCGTTGAAGATATAATCGCTGGCATTGTATGTTTGTTCTGTCCAAGTCTTGTCAGTGATATTGTCGTACAGTCTGTGCCACTTGGTGCCTCTACGTACAAACAATCTATTAGGTTCAAAGTCATTTCTAATAAAGTATTCGCCTTCTTGTGGATTGCTGGGGAATTGATCGCCTGTGGCAATTGTTTCTCCGTGGTTCCAAGTGTTGTCTTTGTTTACAATACCACCGCTGGTTGGATAATCGTATCCAAATAGATGATCTCGTAAACTTGTGCCTGTAGGATCTTCTTGATCTGCGGCAGCAACAATAGCATCACTGATGTTGTATTCTGCTTTGTATGTGCTAACATCGTTTTTGAGGCTGTTGGCATCTGCACTATCTCCAAGTATATCGTAGTATTCTTGGCTGTCTGTTAGCGGACTTAGTTTTACACGCCAAATGTGAGGATACCATGTTTGGCTGAATCCTTCAGCACCTCTGTTAGCATCATTTACCACATAGTATTTGTTGACAGCTGATCTTTCATTGTTCAGCAACAGTGCATCTCTGAGATGTGGTAATTCTAATACGTCTCCAGGCATCAAGCGTCTGCCCATGATTTCTACCATTTCATTCATGTGAAATGTCATGTACAGCATGTCATTGCTTAAAAACAGTCCAAACTGTGTTAGGTCAAAGTCAGTATCTTGAACATTATATACGCCACGTAGTTCATAGATATCTTTGTCATACTTGCGATCTCTGTTTTCCATAAACAGCAAGTCTTGGACTTTTGTTTCGTTGAGTATGCCTTCAACGTTGATAAATTCTCCACTTAGTGGATCTATTTCTCTGCCATCGATGTAGTTGGGTTGACTGGGATCATTCTTATCATTGGTTACTGCTGGACCTACATATTTGTGAACATGTACACCTGTGCCGCCAATAACAAACTGTTCGCGAATTTGGCGATCCATAAAATGGTAGTCGTTAGTTTTTGTTGGTTTATATAAACTTAATCGTGGCATACGTATATTTATGTGAATCATAGCTCTTGACAAAACTGTAAAAGATGCTAAATTAGTGTAAACAGTTCAGGAGAATAGTATGGCAAAGAGTGTAGTTAAACGTAAAAAACCCAGAGCGCAACGCAAAGCCAATGCATGGGATCAGCTTCCGATGGAAAAAGGATGGCATGCTGTACAGTACCATATTCATTATTTGATTGATGCAAAAGAATGGTTAAACAAAGTTAAAACTTATATCAAAAACAATTATGATAAAAAAACAGTTTCTAACATCAACAAATTGCCAGACTGGAAAGTAGGGGGTAAAAGTCATTATGCTACCGCTGCACATTTTGAAGAAAATGCACCTAACGAAATTCACAGAGATTATGTAGGTAAACTGGATGCATGGATCAAACGTCTTGCTGAAGAAGGTGCGCAGGTTGTTGAACTTAAAAAAGCTGAAGAAAAAACCAAAAAGCAAAAATATATTCCAACTATTCAGGAACGTCTTGAAGAAGCAACCATTGATAAACTAGAAGAACTGGACAACTGGTTGGATAATTGGATGCGTGACAGCAAAAAGAATCCTCTGATAAAATGCAATCCATTAAACTATTTTAGAAAACAAGAAATGAATTTAGGACATTTACGTTTCGTAGATCAATTCTACAGAGGACAGTATGAAGAACTACAAGAACTGAATGATCTCCCTACTGCTAAAAAGCAAGATGACATGCAACAACAACTTGCAGAAGGTTACAATACCTACAGTAAAAAAGAAATCAAAGAACTAACTGATTTCTACAAACGCATGTTTGATGGCATTGAAATTATCAAAGCAGAGAAAAAACAAACTCGTGCAGTGCGCAAACCCAAACAAAAAAGTGCAGCAGAGTTGGTCAAAAAGCTCAAGTTCAAACCCAGTGACGGAGATTTTGGACTCAGCAGTATTCCTCCGGCAGATATTATCGATGCAACTGCATTGGTTGTATTCAACACAAAAAATCGCAAGTTGGGCATTTATTATGCACAAGAACACACAACGTTTACAGTTAAAGGAACTACACTACAGTTTTATGATGAAAAACGCAGTGTGCAAAAAACAGTACGCAAACCAGACGAAGTATTGCCTAACTGGAAAAAAATTACCAAACACAAACTCAAACCACAGTTTGGATATCTCAAAACTACTGAAACAAAACTCAACGGTAGATTCAATGCTGACACTATCATCTTAAAAGCATTCAAGTAATAAATACTTGTATGGCACTAAAAGATGATCTAATTAAAGAAATTGAACTGCGACTTGGTGGACAGATGGTTGATGTTGAACTTGACCCTGAACACTATGACGTGGCTATCAAAAAGAGTTTTGAAAAATACAGGCAGCGCAGTGAAAACAGCGTTGAAGAAAGTTTTGTACAACTACAAGTTACCAAAGAAGTTGCAGATTATACACTAGATAATGAAATTATTGATGTGTATGACATCTATAGACGCAGTGCTGGCACATTAAGCAGTGGTGGTTTAGGAGATATCGAACCATTTGAAACTGCTTATCTTAACACATATCTATTAAACAGTGGTAGAGCAGGTGGTATGGCAGTTTACGATGCACTGGCTCAACACAGAGAAACACTGGGACGTTTGTTTGGTGAAAATGTTACATTTACTTGGAACACAGTAACCAAAAAATTGTTTTTGCACAGAAGAATCAAAGCAGACGATGTTTATTATTTGCATGTTTACAAACAACGCAGTGATGAAGAACTACTACAAGATCCTTATTGTGCTCCTTGGGTTAAAGATTATGCACTAGCACATGCCAAATTGATGCTGGCAGAAGCACGTGGTAAATTCAATACCATTGCAGGACCACAAGGCGGAACAAGTTTAAATGCAGATGCATTGCGTATGGATGCACAAGCAACTATCGACAAGCTAGAAGATGATCTCAAGTACTATGCTGAAGGACAAGCAGGTTTAGGAATAATTATTGGTTGACAATGGGTCCTGATCCAATTATAATATAAGCATGAAATTAAAATTGTTAGTGATTGGTCATGGGCGCCATGGCAAAGATACTGTCTGTGAAATTTTGCGAGACAAGTATGGTTATAGTTTTGAATCAAGTAGTCAGTTTTGTAGCAAGTTGTTTATCTACAACAACTTGAAAGACAAGTATGGCTATGCTAACGAAGAAGAATGTTATGCAGATAGGCATAACCATCGTCAAGAATGGTATGATGCTATTTGTGACTACAATGTTCCGGATCCTGCTAGACTTGGCAGAGAGATGTTTGCAGAATATGACATCTATTGTGGACTACGTAACAAAAAAGAATTCCATGCAATGAAAAATACAGGTGTGTTTGACTATTGTATATGGGTTGATCGTAGTGATCATCTTCCTCCTGAAAGTAAAAATAGTATGAGCCTTGAACAGTGGATGTCAGATTTTACTATTTGTAACAACGGTACATTAGAAGATTTAGAATTCAATGTACATTCTCTCATAAGTCATATTGATAGTTACAGTGCTAGTTAATTAACTACTAGGTTAACTCTCATATCCCCCCTGATATATAGCCTTTCTGGTAAATATTACTAGCAATTACTATTATCAGAGGAGCAAAAACATGGCATTAGTATCTCCAGGTGTAGAGGTCCAAGTAGTAGATGAAAGTGCATATGGCGCCCCGGGTGCTGGCACAGTTCCGCTACTATTGTTAGCTACACAACAAGACAAAACAGATCCTACTGGTAGTGAAGCAGATGGTATTGCCAAATATACTAAATCAGCAAACGCAGGCGAAGTGGTAAAAGTTACTAGCCAACGTGAACTAACACAGTATTTTGGTAACCCAGAATTTACTACAAGTGGAACAAGTGTTGTACAAGGCAGTGAAACCAGCGAATATGGTCTTATGGCGGCGTACAGTTACTTAGGACAAGGCAGTCAAGCGTACATTGTACGTGCTGATTTAGACCTTGCACAATTAAATTCAGCAACCACAGCGCCAACAGCACCTTATGCTACAAACGGCGGTTTGTGGTTAGACACAGATGGTAGTGCTTTTGGTATCCATCAATGGAACGACACTACAAGCAAGTGGGAAGTAAAAATTCCTTCAATTGAAATCAATGCAGACGACGGCAGCGATATTGTTGGCAATGTTCACACACCAACAGGCGGAGGAAGTCCGACGATAAACGGTACATTCCGTGTTGTTGTACATGTTGACAACGAAACATCAACAAGTGCAGATCGTCAACTGGGCATTGAATACGTGTATGGTGTAAGTGGATCCTGGCAACTTGTAGATCAGTCAACAGGCATAAGCACAGGCGAAGCAGTAACATATGCCCCTCACTATAGTCCACCAGCGGCGCCTAGTGCAGGTGATATTTGGATCAAAACCACACGCTTAGGCAATGGTATTGATCTTAAAGTTTACAGCTACGATTCAAGTGTGGGTGTTTTTGTACAAAAAACAGTACAAGGTGTTAGCACTACACAAGCAGATGGCATTGCTGTAATAGGTGATTTTGTGCCACAAGATGGTTCAAGTACTACAGTATTAACAGCAAGTTCAGCTACAACTGGTAACTTGTTGCTGGATCAACAAGCAGACACAAAATCATCAATTGTTGTGCGTGAAGTAGACGCCAACGGCGCTGCAGGCGCACTAACAGCAACAGACTTGAACGCTTCAGCAGCTCAGCCAACAGCAACAACAGCAACAGGTACATACTGGTTTGACAACACAATCAACAGTTTAGACCTATATCGTCAAGTTGGCGGTGCATGGGTTGCAGTGGCAGATGTTGTGTATTCAACCACACAACCAACCACAGATGCAGCAGGTAATGCACTAGCAGTAGGTGACATTTGGGTTGACACAACACTAGCAGCTAGTGGACAAGCTAACGAGCGTGATTATCCAAAAATCAAAGTATACAACGGTAGTGCATGGGTTACACACGATAACACAGACCAGACAACCACAACAGGTGTGATATTTGCAGACTTTTTTGATACAGCTGGCGGAGGAGCACCAATTACAGGCGCACCTAGTGCAACTGTTTATCCAGCAGGAATGGTAGCGGTTAACATGGCACAGAGTAAAAACACTGTGAGAACATGGAACGGCACAGCATGGAGAAATGGCGCAAGCAATCATGCAGACGGCAGCGGACGTTTTGGACGTTATGCACAACGTGGTGTTATTGCAACAGCGATGCAAGCCGTAGCAGCAGGCACAGATCTCAGAGATCCAGGCAACAGATTCAGTCTAATTGCTGCACCTAACTATCCAGAACTAGTGGATGAAATGGTCACACTAAACAGTGACAGAGGCGAAACAGCATTTATTATTGTTGATACACCAATGCGTAAAAATCCAACAGATGTTATCAGTTGGGTACAAAACAGCAACACAGCCAGTGAAAATGGCGAAGATGGACTAGTAACCAACAACACTTATAGTGCAGTTTACTATCCTGCAGGTGCAACAACAGAACCATTAAATGGTAATACTGTTATTGTTCCGCCAAGTCACATGGCACTTTACACATATGCATACAACGACAACATCAGCTTCCAGTGGTTTGCACCAGCTGGTACTACCAGAGGTGTTGTACAAAATGCAAGCAGTGTTGGTTATATCACAACAGAAAATGAATTCAAAGCTATTGCATTGAGTCAAGGACAGCGTGATGCGATGTACACAGTCAAACTTAATCCAATTACTACATTTGTTGGACAAGGTACAATTGTATTTGGTCAGAAAACACTGCACACAACAACAAGTGCATTGGATCGGGTGAATGTTGCTAGATTGGTAGCATATCTGAGAGATCGTTTTGATGAACTAGCTCGTCCGTTCTTGTTTGAAATCAATGATGCACAAACAAGAGCAAGAGCAAAAATTGCATTTGAACGGTTCTTGGCAGACATACTAAGCCGCAGAGGTCTCAACGACTTTGCAGTTGTATGTGACGAATCAAACAATACACCTGCAAGAATAGATCGCAACGAATTCTATGTAGATGTTGCGATTGAACCTGCAAAAGCAGCAGAATTCATTTATGTCCCAATTAGACTGGTGAATACTGGTGCATTGTCAACAACAAACTAAAAAAAATTAACTTAATACTTAATTAGGCGCTCAAGGGCGCCTAATTTTTTGACTGAAAATCATAAATACTACTAGCCGGTATTACAAGGAGATAGAGATGGCAGTTATAACAACACTTGGTGTTCCAGACAATCAAGGCAACACCACAACTATTATGCCCAAACTTGCTTATCGTTTTAGAGTGAACTTTATTGGTGAATCATTTAGCGGTGTACCCACTAGAAGTGTTATTAGTGTAACAAGACCAAGTTTAACTCATGATGAAGTATTAGTAGACGCATATAATTCAAGAATTTATCTAGCAGGTAAACACACATGGGATCCTGTAACAGTTGTACTCAGAGATGATGTAGACAGTGCAGTTCTTAGAGAACTAAACAATCAACTTAACAGACAAGTTGATCATGCTAACCAAGCAAGTTCAAGAGCAGGCAGCGGTTACAAGTTCCAAATGGTAGTAGAAAGTTTAGATGGCGCAAATCCAACACCGGGTGTATTGGATACATTTGAACTAGCAGGTTGCTACATTGCAAATATTCAGTATGGTGACATGGCATACTCAAACAGTGATCAAGTACAGGTTACTGTAAGTATTCGTTACGACAATGCTGAAATTTACGATGCAGCAGGTAACGCTACACTGACAGGCGAAACACCTGATCAATCAGTTAGTAACGCTACAGGCGCTGGTACTTAATTAGGATAACCAATGGGACTGATTAGTAATACTGGCCCGTATAATGCTGCCGCTGATAAGTTTGGAGTGCAACACGGAAGTAATGTGCTTACAGGTATTCCAAGACTAAAATATAATTTTAGCGTGAGCTTTATACTAAATCCTACAGTTCCTTTGATTGATGAAAGTTTTGGGAGAGCCTTTACATTTGATAGAGTTTCGAGTGTAGGTCTCCCAGACTTTGATTATGGTGTGGTTAGACTAAATCAATACAACAGACCTAGATATGTTCCTACTAGAATGGATTCGCCACCCATTAACATTCTATTCTACGATACCAAAGACAATCAATTTAACTTTTTGTTAATGGCTTATGCACAACATTACTTTCACGGACATCAACTTGACAGTACCACTGCAGGTGCATATGATGTAATCAATGGTGGTTTTGCAAGTGGCGGAGCAAGTCCTTATGGTGCAAGAACTATACCAGATGATCAAAGATTTTTCTTTGAAGAAATCATTATTAAACAACAAGACACTGCACAAGGCGGTAGAATAATTAGAATGTTTAACTGTATGATGACTAACGTCAATCATGACAGACTAGATTATAGTGACAGCAATCCTCTACAATATACAGTACAGTTTCAACCAGAACATGTTAATATCGAACCTCTGGGCGCAAGTAGCAGTCAAGCAGCAGATGCTCAAGCAGTTGATGGTGGCAGAGAAGCAGCAACAGTTTCGGGTAGAGCTGTTGCT
>Ga0208767_1004036_pt1 | contig 10461 bp, 12 predicted proteins | sample VirMetDEL_Mar_21_FD_184514 | JGI IMG/M metagenome (GOLD analysis project Ga0208767, IMG submission 184514) | Aqueous microbial communities from the Delaware River and Bay under freshwater to marine salinity gradient to study organic matter... | ecosystem: Environmental > Aquatic > Marine >... | reverse complement strand
CGTGACGAGCGAACGGTTGGTAAATATCGGCAGCAATTGCTTCGCTACCAAAAGATAGTTGGGGATTATCGTATAAGGCTTCACACCTCACAACTGACTGACAAGTTCGTCTTGGCTTTAAGAAAGGCTGGACTGAATGACCATAGCTGCAACAGTTATCTCAGAGCAGTTCGAGCGATTCTTAACTGGTCTTGGGAGCAAGGCCAAATTCCGGCAGCAATCAAAGTCAAAAGCGTTCGCTCGTCCAAACCTTTGCCTGCTGTATTTTCTGCTCAACAACTCGAAGATTTGCGGCAACACCTAGAACAAGGCTGGAACGAAACCAGACGAAGACGGTTTCTGGTTCTGCTTCGTGCTTGGTGGTTTTTGCGATTCACTGGAATGCGTGGTGGCGAGCTGCTGGCCTTGCGTTGGGATAATGTTTACCCAGATCGAATCGAACTGCGCTCAACGCGAGATTGGAAAGTCAAAGGTCGAAAAGACGCAATCGTCCCAATCGCTGATGATTTACAAGATTTTATTCAGGCGCAGGAGATTCAAGGCGAGCGTTATGTGCTGGACAACGGCAGAGGTAAACCTCTTTATAGTTCGCTTGGGGATTTGACCAAATCCATGAGGAAGGCGCTTCTAAAGGTAGGAATACAAAACGCGAAACCGCTGCACTCGTTTAGAAGTACGGTTGCGACTGAGTTGCTTTCCGGTGAGTCTGCGAATCCGGTGCATGTTCAAATGCTACTTCGTCACGAATCAATTCAAACAACGATGAGTTATTTGAATTCAGACCATTTGCAACAGGTGGACCTTGTGAATAAGTTAGGCAACACTGGCGAAAACACTGGCAAGAAAAAATTGAAAGAATCCAACAAGCCTAGTATTCGTCTAGCCTACAGCCGAAAGACCAAAGCGGACTGTTAATCATTGGGTCGCTGGTTCGAGTCCAGCTTGGGGAGCCACCTCCAGAGGATTTGCCACACTTCCGTTAAGTGGCGGTTTTGACTATCCGCCAGTGATTGCCTCTTTCAGCTTCTTTGCCTTCCTGACTTTTCGATAAATTCCTACTCCAGCCGCTGCCATTGGCAAACCTGCTGCCGTTAAAATTAACTCTACCCCACCAGACTCAATAACAGAATTAAATATTTCTAAAAATCCTTCCATTAATAACTCCAGATCATTAAATCTTCTCTGTCATCTAAATGTAGAAATCTTTGGCTACCTGTGAAACTGAATCCGTATCCGCCAAAAAGATTCATCTGAATAGCAATCTGAAGAAGTCGCGCACCGTCTGCATTCCAAACCGCTAAATCAGCGGCTCTTCCAAGACTATGATAACCCGTGCTTTTGGGTTTCCCGTCTTTCCATTTTGCTTTTTCAACTGGGTGATCTAGTGAGCGATAGGCTGAAGTCAGTCTGATTGGCTTGCCGTAGTGCTGTCGCAATGTTTCGAGCTTTGTAAGAAATGAACTCGACATAGAGCATTCACCAGTAAATTTGCACTTCAGCTCGTCCCTCGAAAAATGCTGAGAATGGTCAATAAATTCCATCAAGTCTCCTTTTCTGGGTAATCAATACATTCTTGACTGTACATCTCGCCAAACGCTTCTCGTTGAGGTAACGGCATAAGTTGCAAATCTACATAGCGATGATTTTCGCGGTAATGGTCAATGACACAAGAACACAACTGAATGGCGGATTGCATGGCAAGATTTGAAGACATGCCTTGAAGCTGGTAGGTGGGAGCGAGTCGCAAAGAACACTGGTAAGCCCAAGAAACTAAATGAATCGTTTTATACTCAACAGGCAAAGCCAGTGCTGACGTTGAGAGCAGCATAGCAAAGCCTGTGAGAAGCGGTTTCATTTTTTTAGATTGTCCATTTTTTGACTTAGTTCGCTAATCGCAACCGTCATGTTGGTTAGCGTTACGTTGAGCTTCTCATGTACGGCTAAAAGCTGCTGAGACTGCGCGGCTTGCAGGTTCGCAAGTTTTTCTGTTGTGGCCTGTTGAAGTTGTGAATTTTCCCGTAATAGCTCGCTGACGCGAATATCGCTTTCAGAGTCCTTAGTTAGCCAAATATTACGCTCCTTTTCAAAACCTCGCAAAAGAAACACGATCAACCAACCGCTGAAAGTAAGAGAAGCCATGCCAAAACCTAAATCTTGGACTAATTGAATCATTGTGTTGGGTTCCGCTGGCATATGCTCGGCCTTCGTTACGGTTTTGGAAACTGGTCTTTGATCGCTTGTATATCGGCTTTCCAGGCATCAATCCCGTTGTGGAAAATGTTGTCTAACTGTTCTGCGATTGATGGATAGCTGTTTTTTCTGTCAGTTTTGTATTTTATTAATTTATAACCTTCATTAGTGCCACCAGTCGCCAAAAATACTAAATGATCGAATTCAGGTCTTTCACCACTTTCAAAAGTACAATTTCTTAAATATTCTTCTTTTGTTTTAAAATTTCCAATAATTGAAAATTCTGCGTTTGGATTTGCTTTTTTTATCTGTTCTTTTAGATCCATTTAAACCTTTAAACTTTTACTTGCTGGATGGCGACAAAACTTAAATTTTCAAAAGCACTACCTGAGTTGTTAATGTAAAGCGTATTACCCGCAGTTCTGGCGAGACTAAACGTAAATTTTAAATCATTACCTGTCGAAAAACCTGATAAATTACTAAATGGTTCATAGACCCCTTCATATAATGCCGCACTTGTATAGCTTATCATCGTAACATCAGAAAGAGTAAGGCCACCAGTACAGTCCAGTCGAACCCTTGGATTACTGGCAGTACCAGAAAGTCGAAAATTGTAAATAAATCTAATTTTTGTATTAGAAAAATCTGTGTTGATAATAGCCTCTGGGAGCGTGACTTCAAAAAAATTAACAGGAGTTCCCCCACCAGCACCGTAAGTAACTGATGTTGCTGCTGTAATTGAATTCTCATTTATTAAAAGTCCTGTTACTCCAGATCCAAGTACAGCATTCGTAATGGTTTTATTATTAAATGATGAGTTACCACTGGAATCAATCGTAATCCCAGAAACGCCTGTTCCACTGTTATCACCTTGAAGCGTTAGGCTGGCGTCAGCCGTGACGGGCCTGACGGTGTCAACTTTGATCGTACTCATAAGACTTCGCTGATTGAAAAGTTAAGGTTTCGATAGGTTCCGGTTGGGGTTGCGTAAGCATCTGTTGGAATTGTGATTCCTCCGAATACTGCTTGTAAATCTCTTTCCGTTGTCATCGATTCGGTGATTTGAATGGGCACAGGTTCGCCTCTTTTCGCAGCCGCAATGCCGATTAAGTCATCAGCCTGTGCTTGCGTGTAAATGCCTTGTGCATTGATGGTTTGAGCGATCCCTCTTTTAGTGACTTGACGAAAGCCAGAAGTTCCGGTTCTGACTGTGCTAAAATCTTCGTAATTTCGGTTTAAACTCTGAGGATTCGCAAAGTCTGTTGAATTGCCAACTCTTAATATTCCAAGGCTGATTGGTGGTGCTAATTCTTCAACGGTAAAGCTTGCTCCTGGTCTATTTGCGCTTATTCTTACAGCTCCATCCGTTGTGCCATCCCCAACGATTGAAACAACAGTATAATTTGTTCCACTCAGCTTAATAACCGTGTTTGGAAAAACATAACCATGTTCAATCAGATTGACGCGAATGTTGCTGGCATCTCGAAAATTTCCTGTTGCAACGTCAAAATTATTGCACTCCCAATCATCAATCGCGTTCCCTTCTAACTGCTGATCCATGAATTTGCCGGCAGTGATCGTTCTGTCTGTGTTTAATGTTAAATCCAGCGTTGACGAAAACGATAATCCAGAAACATAAATCGGCTTTCTGCGTTTTGAGAGATTGACACCCCACGGTTTGAATTCAAAACGGTTTTCTAATTGAGTCGCTGAAAAGTTGACGGCAGCGCCACCATCCAATGAATAAGAGCCGCTGACAAAATGCCAACCATCCAGAAAAAACGAATCGCTAGCACCAGAAACATTGACGCGAATCGTCACACTTGCGCTCGTTGAACTGAAGCGCTCTTGCGGTTGGTTTGTTTCAATATTCGATAGAGCAAACCCACTGGCTGCGCTGCCGCTCGTTAGGCTTGAACTTGAATAAGTGGATTCGGTTAAAATCTTCATATTGAAAGAGGCGTTAAAGTCGAGTCGCCTGAAAAAGTAGTTGTCTCATTAACAAAATCCCAAGCTCGCTTGCGAACAATCATGTTTCCAGTAATGCCCAAGGTTTTGTTGTTAACGTCGATTCTTTCGCCTGCCTGAACGTCGAGATTTATTCCGTCAATGGTTACGCTCAATCTGGGCTTATTTTTTACGGCAATAATATCTGTTAGAACTTCAGCCGCGACTTCAATCGAAGGCGAAAACGTTCGTATTGTGTCATCCCGTCCAGTATCAATATTTGCGACTCTCACGGCTCTTTCAACCTTGAGTAACTTATAAGGGTTTGCGCCCAAACCTGAACCAACTGCGGTGTTGTAACTATTGGAAGAAAGCAAACCTGAGAGTGGCGCTGGCAAGTCGATCTGGCTTGCTAGAATCTCGTAATCCTCCAGTGTCAGGCTTGCTGTACCTGGGACATTCTCGCGGTCAATCAAATGCAAAATATCATTCTCGTCATCTAGATAAAATTGCATGTTCAGCGCTTTGGCAACTTGATCGGCAAAATCTAGAATCCTTTGTTGATTGGTTTCAAAAATTGATACTTTTCTATCGTCGTTATTTGCATTACTCGCTAGGCTGGAATCGTAGCTATAACCGATTGATTGCGCTAACCAACCAAAAAAATCATAAGCGTTTTCATCCCCATTCGTTGTGTCAAAGTGAATGCTGATTCCAGAAATAGAAGCCTCACCTTCTACGCTACCAGACTGCAAAGTAAACCTTGGAACTTCCCCATCTGGGACAGTGTAGAAGTCATAACTCAGCGAAGCATTCAGCACTTCGTCTTGTCCGTCATCTTGCACAGAAGCACTTGTAGTTCTCAGGTTAGGATTTCCAACCTGAGTTTTTCCAGCGTTCAGAATCGGCACAGGTTCTTGAAGGGTGACTGTTCCAAAAGCAAAAGGTAATTGGGTGTCTGTGGCTGAGGCGTTGCCTATGTCATACGCATTGATCCCGGTGACTGATACGGTTGAGCCAAAAACAATTGTAATTGTGTTTCCACTGCTGACCGAATACGTCTGCGGTAGTTGTGCTTCCCCTTGGATTGCCAAAATGACGGACTGAGCAACAGTAATCGTGATTCCTGATGAGATCGTGCAGGTAGATTCCAGACTTTGAGAAATCGAAAAAGTTTCTGTTGCTGTTAGTTCCGTTCCGGAATCAAAAGAATAATTTCCGCTGCTTGGGTTGGTGTAGGTAATTGTGGAAACGTCAACGTTTATGTCAAAAGTGGTGTCTGTGACGTCAGTGATTGTGAATTGAGTTCCGGTGTCACTGGGGTTGTATTCCAACTCTGCGCCCACAATCGACATGCCTTGAAAGAATGCTTGTTCGCCCAATCCAAAATTGTGTAAAGCTGCGGTGGTAATTCTGATTTTTCCAGCGCCATTGTCTTTCAGTTCAATGAGTTCAGCCTTTGAGCTGGTTTCGGCAACAATCAACCGCAACAGATTGGTTCGTTGAACCTTCGCTTCTAACTGAAAGCTGAGAGACTCTGGCGTTAGGTTGTTTAGAATGGCTGTGCCATCAAGTAACTGCTTGCCGTTGTATCGTAAAATTACCGGAATTGCCGTAGCTGGTGAACTAAGCAGAGCCGTGTAGTTTGCGCCAGAAAACGGATGAGAAGAATCATTGGGCCGATTGACTAGTTGCAGATTGCCAACGTTGACGCTCAACCAGCCAGCGTCATAATCGCCCAACTCTATGAATGGTGGCGAGATAATATAAGGCTGATAAAATCTGTCATTTTTCCAAGTGCTTGGCGTATCTGAAACATAGTAGACTGCGTCTGTGAAAGGCGAAGAAGTCAAATCCATGTCTACTTGAAAAGACATTAGGCCACTGCTGGAAATTGATTGTTTCGGGCCGCTCGCTCTTTGATTTCTACTCGTATCGCTGAATCATATTCTCGGATTCGCTTTCCGGTTTCGTCGTAAATGTTCACAACGATATTATTGCGATCAACGCCATTGTTTAACTCGTTCAAGCGGCCTGCACCCAAGCTTTGAACTGCCTTTCGAGAAAAGATATACTCGCCACCTTCTGCGTTAATAAGCTGTCCACCTCGCGAATGAGATGCACCAACAAGCATTCCGGCTTCCGCCTTCGGAATCAGTCCGCCTTGCTTAAAGCCCAAAGCAGAAGCAACAGAGGAAACGCCACCTGAAACAAAACCAACCGCCTTGCCAATTACTGAATTGTCTCCTCCGGTCAGTTGGCTGCCAAAGTCTGGCAAAACGTCTTTAATTGCGGTTGCGATTGCATTAGGCAACTCAGTAAAGGCTCCAGTGATTGAATCGAAAATCATTTGAGGTAGACGCTCAATCACTTTGACCATGCTGTCGATGGCAAACTCCGTCAGCGAAACAAGAATGCTGTAAAGTGCCTCGAAGGCTTCAACCAGTTTTACAATCAGCGTCAAAAGTGGCCCAATCAGTTTGATGAGTTTAGCGAGCAGTTCAGCAGTGATTTCAACGGCAGGAATCAGCTTCTCAAATAAGGGACGGATTGCGTCAATGACGGGAATCAAGGCGTCAATCACTGGCACTAATGAATCAATGATTGGGTCGATCAGCGCAAAGATTGCGTCAAAGACTTTGGTTAAGGCTTCCTGAACTTTTTCATTGGAAAGCACCAACGCCAGTAATCCTTGTTCAACCCCTTTTTGTGCTGTGATTTGTGCAATATTTGCGGCCCTTGAACCGGAAGCCCCAGCCGCGCCAGTGACTTGCTGGAAGGTGTCATTGGCAACTAATCCTTTTGCGCCTTCCTGAATTCTCTCGCTGATCGTTTTATTTGCTTCTTTTTGGGCTTCAACAATCTTGAGCGCAACCTTGGATTGTTTTTCTAAAAGAGCCAGAGACTTTTCTTCTGCGGCTGCTCTTTTTAGTGCTTCCTGGGCGAGTTCGACTTGTTCCTGAATTTCTAACTGGCGAGTGATTTCTTCGACTTCCTTTTTGATTTTTTCGTAAGCCGCAAGTTCAACTAATTTTTGTTTGGCGAGTGCCAGAGCTTCCTGTTCTTTCAGCGCCTTGGTGTTTTCTAGATTGGTTTTCTTTTGGTCTTTGAGTGCTGAACTTTGATTGAGAAGGCTTTCGGCTTTCGCTCTCTCAACCTTTTCCTGTTTTCTTGCAATGTCATAGGCTTTGACGCCATTGGTGTAATTATCAAAGGCTTGCTGAATGTTCTTTTTGCCTTGCGCGAATACGTCTTTTGCGTTCTGAACGGTTGATTTTCCAATAATGTCAATTTCAGAAATTGCGTTCTTCTGCTGTAGATAGCTTTGATAGACCTTGTCAGATTCAGAGGCTAAATTTTTCTGGGCTTGAATCAGTCCTTGGGCTGCCTCGTCATCATCAGCAAATGGGTTATAGGTTTGTGCTGCTGCTGCTGCGACACTCAAAACGTCATCCAACAGCATTACCTTGTCAATCAGGTTCGTAATGTCCAAAACAATCGTTTTGAACGTCACCTGAAGAGCTCGGAAAGCTACCCCAATCACAGAACCAGAAATCAAATCTGTGAGGAAAATCAGCGAAGCAGAAAGCAACTCAACCGCTAACCGCACTGCGGCAAAGACCTTGGCGAATCCAATCACTGAATCGCCTTCGCCTATCATTTCGCCAATCTTGTCGATTACATTCGCAAAAGGCGCAATCAGCGCTTTGACGATTGCCGAAAGATTTTCGAAATAAAAGGCAATGTCTGCTCTAAGAATTTCATCCAGCGCTGAAGCCACATCACGCAGAACGCCACCTAGAGAAGAGTTCGCGCCTGTGACTTCGTTAATCACTCCAGCCAATCGAACAGCGGAATTTGAAACAATGGTAAAGCTTTGAGCAATCGTCTGGTTCGTTTTGCCAAACTCCTGCTCTAGTACGTCACTTTGTGATTTCAGCGCATTTAATACGGCTTCAGCCGTAAGCTTGCCTTCTTTTCCGTATTCTTTGAGCTGTCCAACCGTAATGCCTAAACCGTCCGCAATCGCTCGCGCAACTCTTGGCGTTTGTTCTAAAACAGAATTCAACTCTTCACCACGCAATGCACCAGCCGCGAAACCTTGCCCAAGCTGAATCATCGCGGCTTCAGCGCTCGCAGCGGATGAGCCGGAAATTGTGATTGCTTGAGAAAGGGCTTTTGTGACTTGTTCTAAGTCAGTATTCGTAGTGCCTAGTGAAGCAGTAGCACGGGCGAGGCGAGAGTAAAGATCAACCGTTGACTCGAACGAGTTTCCGGTGGATTGGGCGATTTTGAATAATGCGGATTGCGCTCTGGTGAGTTCCTGCGTTGAAGAGGTGACTAGCTTGAGGCGAGAATCAATGTTTGCCGCTGCATCTGAAAACTTTATTAGTTTGTCAATGGCAAAAGCGGCAATCGCAGCATTAAGCGCAGTTGTCAGGCCACCCACTGAGCGAGCGACTGCGGATGAAGTGCTTTGAAGTTTTTTTAGCGAACGATCAACGCTGTTGAACGCTGCCTGCGTTTTATCAACTGCGCTGATGGTTATGGTTGTGTTGTTCGCCATTACTTAGATTTTCGCTTTTCTGCCTGAATCGTAAAATAAGCCACCCAACCTCTAATCTCATCCACCGTCCAACTCATGACTTCCCGAATTGGTTGATGCAGTGTTTCAGCAAGCTGAAAAGCAATAAAAAGGTCAGGTGACTCCCTCAGTTTTTTTCAATCTCCTCATCCGTCAGTCCCTCGTCCTGATTCATTTGACTGACAATCTGAGCAATAACTTCAGAATCGACTTGCCGCATGAATTCTTGACGATTGACCAGCTTGAAGAGTTTTTTTCCGTCTTCGTCGAGCGCTTTTGCAATCAAAGTTGCAATCAAGGCTTCACCCACTTTGCCAGCCTGATTTAAAGCCAGAATCTCCTGTTGCTCTGACAACGTCATTGAAGAGCGATAGTAGATTTTCGTAGGATCGCCTTTTTCATCAGGCCACTCAGGAACCTCAACATATTGTAAAGGCGCTGAGAGCCTATCGCGATAGTGAGCTTTTGCTCGTGATAAAATATCAGTCATTTATTGTTATGCTGTGGTTTCTGCCAATGCACCGCTTCCTTGGAAGCTGATTGTTGCGTCAACAGTTCCGTCAATCGCACCACTTCGAGACACTCCGGTAATCACAACAGAGCCGGAATAGTAGGTTGAACTCGTTGCGGTTCCTTCTGGATAAAGATTCAGCGTGACACTAGAACCTACGCCCACTGAACTTTGCCCAGTATCGTCTGGGTCCCAGAAAACATCGCAACTGCCAGAAAATGAAGTCAGGCCAGCAACAAATGTCTGTGCTGAATCGCTTAGTTGCGTGGTATCTATCGTGTTGGCTGTTTGGTCGATTGAGTAGCTTTTGACTTCTCCGATTGTTGTTGCACCGGATTTGATGACTCCGGCACTTCCCTTTGTAACTGCCATTTGGATTCTCCTTGTAGGCTGTTAGAAATTGCCGGTGATTCTTCCGGCTTTAAGGCTTTCCATCCGTCCGCCTTAAACTCTTGAAATTGCGACTCTTCAATAACTTTCTTTTCTCTACCTCTAATGATTTTCATAGAATTTCGCTCGGTGTTCCGCTCGTCTGGCGATAGGTAATCAAGTAATCCATCGCAATCATTCCAACAGGTTTTTCGCCTTCTGTTGAAATGTTGATTTCAACATTCTGTAAGACTAATTCTTCGACACTCGCTGGACTTGTTTCGTTGAGAGCCGCTTCGACTTCTGCTCCGATATTGTCCAAATTGTCGTCGAGATTACTGGTTGCCTCTGCTACCCCTTCGACTCTTAGATTAAGATTTCTGACTAGGCTCTTTCCATCCGTCATCGCAGATCGCTCAACGGTTTCTGCGAGTGTGTAGATCAGCAGGCATGGCAAATCTGTCTGGGCCAGCCTATGAAACCTCGTTTGATAAACTCGGCTGGCTGTGGTCGCTAGTCCGGTGAGTGTGGTAGCCACCGCTTCTCGAATCGTTTGACGAGCGTGAGCCATCAGCTTCTTTCCATGACTAGAGTCGTCATTCCCAAATTGTCCGGCTCAATGCCTCGCACCACATACCCAATTGACTGAATGGTTAAGGCGTCACCATGCGCTAGGCTTGAAACGTCAGAAGTTCTGGCCATCAGTCGAGGTTCGGCTGATTCCAAGCCAATGGTTAATCCATTTGGTTGAATCAAGGTAAATCGCAAATCCCAAATTCCTGAAAAAGTGGTTGCGTCTGCTTTGGTCACGGTTACGCCAAAATCTGCGGTGTCGAGATAAATCGCGCGGTCTGCTTCG
>Ga0208767_1004035_pt1 | contig 10465 bp, 5 predicted proteins | sample VirMetDEL_Mar_21_FD_184514 | JGI IMG/M metagenome (GOLD analysis project Ga0208767, IMG submission 184514) | Aqueous microbial communities from the Delaware River and Bay under freshwater to marine salinity gradient to study organic matter... | ecosystem: Environmental > Aquatic > Marine >... | reverse complement strand
TAGCCATTAGTTAAATTGCGCTCCTCCCGTAGCTCCAAAGCTAGAAGTAAAACTAAAAGCTCTGTCTGTTGTTTGACCCTCTTGGTCTGTAATTCTAATTGTAAAATTATATTGAGTAGGTGTTGTACTACTACCGCCAAAATCTGTTGTCGTCAATGCGCCAGTTGATGTATTTAAAGTGACATTGGCAGTTGTAAGATTAGATCCTACTTCTGAAAAAGTTATTGCACTATCCGATGATCCAGCAATCGTTGCTACTGTACCAGAAAAATTCCCAGCAAAAGTTCCTAACGATCCCGCAGCTGTACTAAATGATGGAGCTGTCGATGCTGTAATAATAGCATTTGTAGATCTTGCTGCATTACCATCGTCTAGCTCTACTCTTACATAATAAGTTCCAGATGCTAAAGTGACATTAACTGCAAGCGTTGTTGCATTAGTTAAAGATATTGAGTTAGCCTGGGTTATAGCTCCAGTATCTGATTTAATAAATTCTACTTGTGGAATATTACTAAAGTTGGTCCCAGTAATATTAATTGATGTAGCAGTTGCTGGCGCAATAGTTTGCGATACATTTGCTATAGTTGGTTTTGTTTCTGAAACATCTGCAAAAGATAAAACTCCAGATCCGTTTGTGACTAACGCTTGACCATTTGATCCTGTGCTAGTTGGTAAAGTAAAACTTAAATTACCAGAATAAGATCCATGAGCTGCAGATTTTAATTCTGTATAATGGCTGTTCTGAGAGCAATTTAATCTTAAAGCTCCGTCTGCAGAAGATCCGTCTCCTTTAACTGATAATACTGGAGATGGTAATCGATCATTATTAATTGTACCGCTAGAAATATTTGATGCGTCTATAGATGCAACATTAAATGTTCCATAAGCTACAACATCTAATATATCTCCCGCAGCAGCTGCTGCTGCAAGCACTACAGAAGTTCCAGATGTAATTGTTATATCAGCTGCAGATAAACGCACCCCATTCAAATAACAATCTGCAAAGCCGCTATCATAAGAAAGAGTATTTCCCGCACTATCAGCACCAGAAAAAGTAGTTTGACCAGCTGTAGCTGTGTAATTAAATCTAGCTGATGTTCCATTAACTGTAGAACCAGCTGCAGACCAACCACTAGATTTATAAACTTTTAATTCATTAGCAGATGTATCAAAATATAAATCTCCAACATTTAATGATGTTGTTGGAGCTGATCCAGATATTCTATAAACATCTGCAAAGTTTTGAACAGCTGATAAATTATTATTTACATTGGTCACGGCAGCATGAGCTGCTGCTAAAGATGATAATCCAGAGATCCCAGCAAGTGTAGTTATATCACTATCTATTCCAGCTAGTGTAGTTAAATTTGCATTTTGTGCAGCAAGTGTAGATATATTGTTTGTTGGAGATATTTGACCCGCAACAAGATTTACATTTGTTTGATCTGCATTTGATAATTGTATTTGTCTCCATTGAGAACCAGACAAATCATAAACTTTCATTACATTGTTAGTCGTATCAAAATATAATGCTCCGTCTGTAAGAGCTGCTCCATCATTATCTAATGTTGGATCAGAAGTTTTAGCTCCTAAAAATCTATCATCAAAATTATCTAACGCTGCCTCCGCTGCAGCTTGAGCTGTTTGAGCTGCTGTTCTCGCAGTTTCGGCTGCTGTCTGAGCTGTCTCGGATGCTGTCTTTGCAGTTTCAGCATCGTTCTTGTGAGTGTTTGCTGTTGCTGCAGACGCTGCTGCATTTGTTTCAGAAGTTGCTGCATTAGTTTCGGATGTTGCCGCAGCTGCAGCTGATGAAGTAGCAGATGCTGCATCTACTAATAAATCCCATTTTGCGCTATCAGTATTTGTAGTTAATGGCTGAGAACCAGAAGAAGTATGACCAGTATTAGCCATAAAGATATTATTTGTAGAAGTGTCTTTTACAATATCTCTAACAGCGTATGTAGTTGAGGCATTCCAATTTCCTCTATTTGATCCAATAGTAGTAGTGACCGATAGCTCTCCAGAATTATCAAATCCTAAAATTTTTCCAGCTCTATCTGTAGATCCAACAATAAACTCAGTTGAGTTCATCGTATTAGTTCTTGATAATTTTAAAGATCTATTTACTTCTTCTTGCAGCTCTTGTTGTTGTAAAGTTAATTTATCGAGAGCTGCCTCATGTGTTTCAGCAGGAAAAGGATCATTAGCGATATAATCCGTTTCTTGAGTTAAGTTTGTATCTCTTAATAATACTACTGCAACACCCGTAGCTGGAGCCGTCACAAAATTTACTTGTCCACCAGCTGCTCCGTTATCTACAATAGAATAATGCGTTGTTATAGTTTGTACTGTTTCAGTTCCATTAGCAGCTCTTAAAATTACTTGTAATTCTGATGTACTATGAATTGGAAAAGTATAAGCAAAACTTGATGTGCTATTATCTCCATTATAGGAATTTTTTACCGATAAACTCGATACTGTCATTGTATTTACTCTTTCAATTGTTGGGAAAAATTTTTGTAGGCGTTATAATCCTACTATATTTTTCGTATTAGATTAATTTGTCAATTCTGTCTATTGTTATTTTATGGCGACCACCAGTATTCTTGACCAGTTTGTCTCTTCAATCTATTAACATTTCTCCTAGTATCTCTTGCATAATTAGGATTTAACAGCTTTTCTAGCGTGTCAAATATCAATCTTTCCACAACTAACCTGGTGTACCAGAGATTAGATCCAGGCGTATATCTTTGAATAAATGCTGCAAGCTCCTTACCAGCGTTAGTTTTTTCTCCACTTGCAAGCTCTAAAGTGTTGCCAATTGTTAATCTTACTAAATCATCTAAAAAACTAATTACTGGTCCAGCCATAGTTTTAGCCATAGATCCGCCATATCTATTTTGATCTGCAAATAAGAAGTCTCCAAAGATACCTAATCCACCACCATAAATAGCAGCATTAATCCAATACCTAACTCCCATATCTGAAATCTTAGTTGGCTTTTTACCAGCTGCAACTTGCTTTATCTCATAAGCAAAAGCTCCCATAATAGTTCCACCAATAATCATTGGTACTAAATATTTAGCTTTACCCATAAAACCAACTTGCTGAAAACCTCTAGCTAAATGTGTCATGCCTAAAGTAATTGCAAAGTTTTTATACATCAAACCAGAATTGACTATTTCGCCTTTTAATGTTCCTGGCTTAGAGTTTCCAGACAAGGTTATTCTACCTTTTGCAGATGCAGTAGGTACAGCAAAGTTTGTTTCATTTGCTAACCAAGTCATTAATCTTGTTGTTAAATATTCTCTTGTTGCCTCATCTAAATCAGCTCTAGCATGAATATCATCTGGTCTTAAAAATGTTAATCCTTTACCAGCCATAGACGGATCATCTATACCAGCATCATATAATTTTGTTTCTCTAATTATATCCCACTCTTTTTGATTTATTCCATATTTACTTAATTGTTTTTGTAAATCTGGATTTAATTTTTTAAATGGTGTTTTAACTTCTTCCGCAAGTTCTCCTAAAGCCATCATTCCAAACGCCCATTTATTAGATTGTGTAGAATGCGATAATCCAGATCCTCTTAAAATTGCATCTGAAATTCTTTTAGTAAGCATTGGAGCATCTATATCCATTAAATATCTTTGTTGTACTGCAGAGACAGCACTCCACATTTCTGCACCTAAACCAAGTTTAATAGCTAATCTTGATAATTTTTTATCTTTCTTCATACCCTCTGATAAAAATTTTAAAGAGTTCATATTAGCTCTATGAGATTTTAAACCATTAAATTTAGCTGTATGTCTCATCCAATGCTGATCGGTAAGTGTCATAATAGCAGCTCCTCCTAACTGTGCGGAAGTTAGGATCTGTCTTAGACCAGCAAAAGTATTACCAAAAAAACCATCTACGGGTCTATTAAGATGTCCCTTATGATAAGCTAATAAATTATCTGTATTTTCTAAAATTGCATTAGCTCTGTCTTGTTCAGTTCTAAAAACTTTTTGCTTACCTTTAAATTGACTATCTTTAACAATAGTTTTTTTTCTTTTAAATAATCCTTTAGCCTCGTCAGCTGCATCAATTGCAGCTTGTTTTCTAATCATACTTTTAGCCCAGGTATGAATAGCATCTGGATTTGGTCCAAGTATTTTGATTGTAGCAATATCCCTAGACATAGAGTTTATATGATCTAGCATTGTTTTATATGGATCTGCATCTCCAAATCTTGTTTGATATGCCATCCAATCATCTGCACTTTTAAAAGCTAAAAATCTATGATCTAATCTTCTGTTGTGTAGAGCTTTACCCATTCTATTAACGCCAGGCTTAAAAGTTGCCATTCCCTCTGTAGCAATATTATCGTACACTTGCTCTAACGCTTTTCTTAAACTTTTATCTGTAAATGGAAGACCCGTACTTTCATCAACCATTTTATCTACATCTAATTTTGGTAATATAAAATCTATCCAGGTATCTTTTGGAGTAGATCTAACAGCCAAAGTATCGTGCATTTGTGGTAATCCCCAATCTTGTCTTGATTTGATTTTCATACCATAAGAGTTTGCTCTTACTCTTAAATGCTCAGCTACTTTCTTCCATGTCTCTGCTAATTCTTGAGCATTAACATTTCCAGTTCTTTCTCCCATCAACTCTCTAACCATTAATTTTTTGTTAGCTTTTTGTTTCCTGGATTGTAATCCTCCCCAACCATATCTCATTTGATCCATCATTTTTTCCATCAAGCTATGAGCTTTGTTAGCCTCTATTCTTGTTTGGTTTTCAATGTTGGGTTTATAAGACCAGTTGTCTTGAGCTAGATAAGCTCTGTAAGCATTAGCATAATCTACTTCGCCATTTTCATTTCTAAAATTTTTGAAATCAAATTCTATTTCATTCATCTTAGCTCTCATCTGCAAAGTGTATCTTAACTTCTCTGCCTCTTCTATTTTCATAGCATCGTACACTTCTCTTGCAGATCTTTTTTCAGCGTCTGGTTTTGTTAAACCTTTTTTGTATTGATAAAAATCTCTAACTTCAGAAAAATTGTCATATAGTCTTCTACCTTGATCTTCAGAGATAAGACCCTCTTTAATACCATTAATGATACATTTAGAAAAACCACTCATACGCAATTCTCCAATCTTTTTAACATTGTTGCAGCTTTAGCATCTTGTTCAAATGCCTCTCTTGCTGTTGTCATTATTGGCACTATTTCGCCATTCTCATCTAACCTGGTCCCCATAACATAAGGAATATCTACATCGTTAGTAGGATTAGCTCTGTCAAATTCTTTATCTTTAATTCTAAAATATTCTGTTTCAATTTTATTATTAATTTCTTTTTGCTCTTTTAATAATTTGTTAATACTTTTTTGATCTATAGCTCCAGGTTTCGCCCAGAAATTATCAAACTCATAATTAATCTTAGTATAAAGATCATGCGATCTATCTAATATTGGATCTAAATCTTTTAAAGAAACTTGTATTTCAAATGAAAAACCATCTTTAGTTAATGCTTGTAAATGTATTCTTCTATATTGAGTTTTATGAGTAAGAGTTCTTCCAACATCATCTAAAAAATCATCTCTATTTATTAATTTGAATTTTTTATTTAAGTCAGAAAACAATAGTTTTGCAGCTGTTATGGTATCTACGCTTATTCTAGCACCTAAAAAGTCAGAGATATTTTGTGCTGAAATATCTTTAACTTTCATTTTTACAGCAATTTTGTTTTTATCCTTAATTCTTGCCTTTAATTTGCCATCATATTTTGTTGCAAATGGAAGTAGATCTGCCTTAACTTCCTCGATTTTGCTAGATAAAGTATTATATATCTCGTTGAAATCGTCAGTTTTATGGTATATTGGTTTTCCCATGGAATTAAAATCGCCAACAACTTTATTCGTTTCTCCCCGTGTAAGCGGTGGAGGTGTACTCTGTGCAGTTGCTAAAACTTTAGATGACGGAGCAGTATCAGTTGTTTGGGATTTTGAAACTAAATCCTGGAAATCAGAAGAAAATTTGCCAGTAGGTACAGTTTTTGCTGCAGCTCCAGCACCAGCCTCACTTCTTATAGCTAACGAAGTTCCCTCATCAAACATGGATCCCTCGTCTAACGAGGCTTGATTTCTATAAGTTGCCTCAGTAGGTACATCAAAATCTTTAGCAGCCTCTATATCTTGAGCTACAGAAGTTTCATCTCTATTAAAATTAGTTTTGTTTGTTGCAGATTGATTAGCAGCTGGAACCTCATCTAATTTTTCTGGAAAGAATATTCTATAATTAACACCCTCCTCAGCTCCTAAATCATCAAACTTAACACCATCATAACCTTTAGATATTAATTGATCGTCTGTTAATTTATCAGCCTCAGCTCTTGTTGCTAAATTTAATTTAGTTTCATCAATAGATCTTTCAACAATAATACCTTTACCACTAGCTCCACTAATACCTTTTTTAATTGCATTAACATTATCTGTGAACCATGTAGAGAAATCAGCAGATTTACTTACATCAAAATCTCTAAAAACTTTATCTGTGCTGTGATAAATAATTTTATTTTTTGGTGGTGGTAAATCTAATTCTGTTGCCTCATTTACAGATTTAACAGCTAAATCTAATCTTTCTCTGTGTTCAGTTCTTCCCGCAGCGTTGTTTGGAAAAGGATTGTCGTTTTCTTGTAATTTAAAATTATCTAATTCTTTTCTTTTATATTTAGGATTTAACTCTCCTAATTCTTTGCCGACTTTTTGTATATCTTCATCTGATAATTTAAAAAGATGTTTTTTACCAACATCGTATCCTTTGCCAAATGCTTTGAATACGCCCATTAAAACTGGAGATAATGTTGCAGATGCACCAGCAACCATAAATATATTTTTTAAACCAGTTTCTAAACCAGCATCATCGAAACCTAATTGTTTTCTATATGGCTGAGACTTTAATTGTATTAATGCCTCTGATACTCCACCTATAACAGCCTCATATCTTGCAACTTTCCATGCTGCCTTTCCAAATGTAGATGGTATTGAATAACCAAATGATGCAACTAAACCAGCTTGCATAAATGGATCTTTAAATGATGTAAGAGCCATACCACCAAATCCACCAAAAATTTTTGCAGATGTAGTAGCTCTTGAGCTTATCTCAGCATATTCTTTCCAGGCATCGTGAGCTTTTGTTGCAATTTTCTTTTGCATATTCTCATAAGTATTAAGACCAGCCTCAGTAAGTTTTAAATTTAATTCTTCATTTGTATTTTTAACTTCATCTATTCTACGCCAAAAATCTTTTTCTAAATCTTCTCTTGATCTTGTTTCAACAAAACCCGTTTCATTATCAAATCCAGTTCCCGTCTGCCAATTAAAAACCTCATCTAAAGGAGATACAAAATTAGTGTTGCCGCTTTCATGTAGTATTTGAACCGCGTTGCCATATTCTTCTGCTAGATTATTATATTCAGATGTAGAAAATTCAGACAAGCTATACGCTTTACTTACTGCTGAGAAATTTTCAGAGATGCTTGTTCTTGGTCCCCTAGACCAGCTCTCATTTGCTTTTGGAGTAAGAGCTTTATCTTCATCAAAGAATATACTCATTAATTCATTCCCGTTAAGATTTCGTTTTTAATATTGTTGATATTGATAATGAAATATTTACCCTCACTACTCATCAAAAATTCTGGATCAGCTCCATCTTTTGTAGGATCTTCTCCCATAGCGATTTTATATTTTCCATTGCCAACACTTACAAAATAAGGATCATCATTAGCAAAGATTTCTTTCATGGTAATTTCTTCTCCTTTTAATGCACCATCTCCAACAATTGCATTCATGCCATCCATCGATGCTTTTAACCATAAATTTTCATCTTCTTTCATTCTGTCAATTACATTGTCAAAAGATCCAGTTTCAATCCATGGTGGGATATGAACCATGTTGCCTCTGGTATCTGTGTCATAACCACCAAAGCTATCGCTAAAAATAAATCCACCTTGTTTTGTAGCACCAGATGCCATGAAGAATGCTTTTTCCCAATCGTCTCCATCAAAGTCATCTGTTGTTTTGCCAGAGTTTTTTAACTGAGCCATATAAATATAATCAGCTGCCTCAATTATATTATTAAAAGTATCTGTATTATCTGGAAAAACATTTTGATATTTAGATATTTTTTCTAAATACTTAGCATCGGTTTTTTTAATTTTATAAACACCTTTTAATTGTTCGTTTTTAGAAAGTAAAAAACCTTGAGCTAACAACTCTACATTTTCGCTTGGCTCGTAATTATTCATTATGGTTAGTCCGCCAATAGTAGATAAAACAGTATTATCTTTTGTAAGCTGTTTAAATGCTAGATCACTATCAACACCAAATGCTTTTACTAATATTGTAGATAGTTGAGTTATTTCGTCTGCAGTATCTGCTGCATTAAAAGCATCTTTAATTTGTTTCTCTTCATTAGCTGTAAAAAATTTAACATCTCTTGTATAAAAATTTCCAACTGTTTTAGCTTGTGCAATTCTATGATTTATATTATCTACAAAATCCTCTATTTTTCCGCCTGGAGCCAGCATTTTTTCAAAACCAATTTCATCAAGAACAATTATTCCTTTTTCGTGAGCTGTCACTAATTGATCTTTATCTAAATCAGTTTTTAGTTTAGCAAGATATTTTTTTGTAATTTCTAAATTTTTTGAATATTTAACTTCAGTTCCTTTTCCCTCTCTAAGATTTTTATTTGCAAATTCTTGAAGAATATTTTTTCTGTTTTCAATATCAGAAACAGACATTGTAGATAATTGAAGATAAGTCTCTGCATCTTCTGCCATGTTATTTAATTTAAGGATAGTTTTTTCATCTCCTCCAGCTACTGCAGCTGCCATTGCAGCATTCCATTCTCCTTGATCGAAGATAATGCCACTCTCTAAAGCACTCTCCATTTTTTTCACATTATCTTTATTAAGATTATTGTTATTGCTTTTCTTTGTTTTGAAAGCAGCTTTTAGTTTTTCAATAGAATACTCTCCATCATTTGGTATTCTTTTATCTTTTATTGCAGCTGTGAGAGCCTCTTCTTGTTTATCAATTGATACATTTTTATAACCATAGAAAGCTATTTCTCTTTGTATTAATTTTTTAACATCTTCTATTTTATCGACACCAAAAATATCTTTTGATTTACTTTCTAATCTTGTAGCTAATTCATTTTCTGCGTTTGTTCTTTCAAGATCTGAACCAGCAAAGATTATTTTTTTCTTTAAAACTTCTAAATAATCAAGCTCATTTGTTCTAGTTCTTTCAATAAATAATTTTGTACTATTTGCTTTAATTGTGCTTAGATCTTCAGCAGCTTGTTTATTGATCCAGTTGTTAAAATATTTCTTTGCAAATAAACCAGTAAAGTTATGCTCTGTATTTTTAACTTTTTGTATTTCACTTGCATAATAAGCTGTGGCTTTATCTGGATCGCTCATATTATTAGCTTTTAATTTATGAGAAGAAAGTCCCTCAAACTGATTATTGCCAGCCATCACTTCTTTTTTCTTTTCTAAAACTTCGTTTTCAGATTTTATTTGTTGATGTTTTATGTAAAAATTTTCTCCAGATTTAAGCATTCCTTTCATGGCATTGCCAATAGATGATGCCTCAGATAAACTTATCTGTCTTCTATCATAAACATTTGAAGTTTCTGATGTTGGTTGCAATTCTGATTTGTATAGTTTTATTGCCATAAATTACCCCGTCATTACCGCTGTTCCTAAGTCTAATAAACTTTGTCCCGCTGCATAGTAAGATGCTTTCTTAGCAACTTTACCTTTCCATCTTTGAAGATCTGCATCTGCTCTTTTTTGTATTGCCTCGTTGTATAATGCATCTCTAGCGTTTTCAGCATTATAATTCATAATATCTCTGTCTCTATCAAACTCTAACTGTTGATCGTATAATGCCTCAATAACAGTTCCAGACATTTCAGCTCCACTAGATAAATAAGCTACAGTAGTTTTGCCTTGAACCATCTCTACTGTTTTGTCAAATTTTGGTAAAGAGTATTCGTTATGAACAGACATTAACTGTTCAGCTCTTTGGTCATCTATTTTTGCATTACGATCTATTATTGCAGCATTATAATTAGCTGCTGCTTGTGCTGATTTACCCGCAAATATATCTCCAAAAAAACTCATCTTTCTATCCTCGCAAATCTAATAAAGTCTTCTCCATCGGGTCCATAGTTTTTCATAAGACCCTCTGAATTAAGACCTAGCCATTTAGCAAATCGGATTGCCATTTCACAATCTGCTTTGACACTTGTTTGTAATCTTTTTATTTTGTTATTTTTTATAAGCATCTCAGTTCTTTTCTTTATATGCTTTGCGCAAAAAATTGGATACTTATAAATATCTTTTGTAGCCAAGACCCACCCCTCGGCAACGCCATCCCAAAGTGTAAATACACCTC
>Ga0208767_1004033_pt1 | contig 10467 bp, 18 predicted proteins | sample VirMetDEL_Mar_21_FD_184514 | JGI IMG/M metagenome (GOLD analysis project Ga0208767, IMG submission 184514) | Aqueous microbial communities from the Delaware River and Bay under freshwater to marine salinity gradient to study organic matter... | ecosystem: Environmental > Aquatic > Marine >... | reverse complement strand
TATTTTCACACTTATAAATATGACAATGAAACTAATCAATTAGAAATAGAAAATCAAGGGTGTGTTGAGGGAAAAGTAACTGACGAATATTACATTTGCCAGCTATTTAGTTTTATTGATGGAAGCGAAACTAACAGCAAGTTAGTTCACATAAAAGATATGAAAGATTGGAGATTTTATAAAACAAATACACTTATGAACGAAAAATATAAATATTATCAACCAAATTATATAGATAGATTGGCTAATTGTAAGGAGGCAGCATGAGTGACAATATAAACCCAGAACATTATAAGCATGGCGGAATAGAAACAATTGAATATATTAGAGCCAAGATGACTAAAGAAGAGTTTTATGGTTATCTTAAAGGCAACGCTTTGAAATATATAAGTCGAGAAGGATTAAAATCTGAAAAGATATTAGATAAGATAGATGATATAAAAAAAGCAATATGGTATCTTGAACAGATGGATAAAGTTCATAAAGAAGAGTTGGCTGTGTTAGAAGCTAAAGCTAAAGCTGACGAATGGATTGATGACGAACTACATGACGAAGCGTAAAACAGGAATCGATTTAGGCATTAAACCATTCTTGTGCCACAAATGTGGTAAGGAAGCTGTGTTTTTTGATACAGATAAAAACTGGTACTGTGGAATAATTGTAGGTTTTGGTAATATGAATTCTAAAGGATATTGTAAGAATGACAAAGAAAAAAGAAGAACCAAAGAAGGAAATTAAAGTACATAACTTCAAATGGGAAGGGATGCCATACACAGTTACATTTATTCCTAATGAAAATGGATGGGATTTTCAGTTAATGTACGAACAAACATACAAGGTGATAACAAAAGGAAAAATATAATTGCTAGAGTTTATTCTTGTTATGTATTTAGAAACGGAAAAAGTTTACATAGGAACTTTTGAAAGTTGTAATGATGCAGAGCGCTATATAAGAGAGAATTTACCGCCAAGAAAAGTAGATTATGGCTGTTTACACAGGAACTTTATACACTTACCAAAAGACCTTAAAGAAAAATATATTTTTTATAGAAATGATTTAATTGTAAATTTGGAGAATAATGATGAGTAAAGGCTCAGGTCGTAGACCTTCAAAAGTATCAGATGATAAAATTCAAGAAGCATGGGAACGTATTTTTAAAACAACAGAAAAATTAAAGGAAAAAGATGGCAAAGATGAGTCCGACACAGTTAAGCCTAAAGCATCTAAGAGAGAGTGGTTGGACAACACTAGCGATTGTTGAGTATTGGAACCCGTTTGCTAGGGTTCGTAAGGACTTGTTTGGTTTTATAGATATACTAGCTATCAATGAAGAGGGCAAGGTACTAGCTGTACAAACAACAAGTTATACAAATATTAACGCTAGATGTAAAAAGATTGCAGAAAACGATAATGTTAGCAATGTTAGAAAAGCAAACTGGGCAATAGAAGTACATGGCTGGAGAAAGAAAGATAATAAATGGGAAATTAAAATTGTGGACGTTTCATAATGGATATTGAAAAATTATTTAAAAAGTGGGCACAAAAACATAAATATAATTTAAGAATAGATAATAAATATAAATTATTTATTGACGGTGAATTAGAAGATATTAATGTTGCAATAAAGAACAAGTATTTAAGCACACATACTCAATCAGCTTGGGAAGCATGGCAAGAAGCATTTAGGATAACACATGATAAAAACTAAATTTAGATTTAATGATATGAAAAAAATTAACAGAAGAGACCTTGAGACTTTAATTATAGATACAATATCAACAGATTTACTTGGAATAAGAGAAGTGTCTGATGCTATTAATATGAATTATAATGACACAAGACTAATAATGACTAACTTAGCAAAGAATAAACTTTTAGAAAAAGTGCGTGGCTCAAAACTTACTAAGTATAAAAGATATAATTATTGTGCATTAGCAGATTTGTATTATCCTGCAAACAAGATACTTAAAAACTTTAAGATAAACAGTATAATTAAGCATAAGGCATATACAGAAAATTTTAGTTACCCAACTAATGAATACGAATATGGATTTGCTGGCGATATTGTATCTTATGAAATAAAAAGATGAGAATAAATAGACTGTTAGATATATTAGAGCAATGGGCAAAATGGATGAAGTCTGACGACCATCAATTAGGCTACCCTACCAAAGTGTCATATATATATACAGGTGGAGAATCTAATCATGATGCGTTTGAAATAATGATTGAAGTTGCTGACAACAACAATGTATTAATCGTTGATGCTATTATTCATGATTTACCGCAGAACCAAAAACAAGCTATTTATGCTAGATTTTTGAAAGAGTCGAAACCTTTATATTATGAAAAGTATTTAAATTTGGCTATAGATAATTTATTAACGATTGCTGACAGGAGAATATACGCATGACAAACGGAATGAGAAGTGCAAATGCTAATCATGTGGACTTTGGATTTTTAATGGGGGTTATTAAAAGTAATTTAACGTTTCAAGCCAGTGATATAGATATGGTAATGGAAAGAAATAATAAATTCTTATTTGTTGAATGGAAAAGAGATGGACAAGAATTAAAAGATATGAAAAAAGGACAAAAGAGATTATTAAAAAGTTTGTCTAATTATGAAGAGATTAATACTGTATGGATTATAGAAGGATACTCTCTGCCTTCAGAACGACAAGTAGGCAGAATATATAAACTAAAAAAAGGCAAAATAATAGAATTAGGAAGAGGTGAATCTTGTTTATTAGAGAAGATAAACGCTTGGTATAATTACGCAGATAATTCTTAATCATCTGTTGAAGGGACATTGCAGTAAATAGAATCAATAATTAATTCTACGTCTGAGCCATCATCAAGGTATAAAATCATGGTATCTTCCCCTACCACAATATCTACAGCATCAATTAATTTTCCTGTAATATGTTCTGCAATTTCTTGAATGTCCATTTGTACTCTCTCTAAATGCTGATATTTGAGTTTGAATCCTTTGCCATTATTGATTTGTTGCTCCTTGACCATCTTCCGCAATTTTGACATTGGTAACGCTGAAAAACGTATTTTGTATTGCAAGTCATTCCCCTTTTATGCAAATTATCTTTACCGCAGCTTGGGCATACTGTTTTGTCTGTGTATTCATTATGATTCGGATGTGGCTTAATCCATCCTAGCATTTTCTCATAGACTTTTTCTAGTATGACAACATCATTTTTATTATATTTTTTCATTATTGCCCATGCTTTTTTGTCCTTAGTCATACATTGTAGCCAAAGGTCATGTCCATGATGAGCGGTTTTTTTTCCTACTTTTAATGCTTGTGCAACATAATCAAGTTTGTTGCTAGGGAACTTAAATTTACTACGAGATGTTCTTAATAAATCTATTTCTTTATAAGGAGATGGAGGAGTTAATCCTAATAACAAAAATTCTTTATTAAGAGTGGGTATATCAAATTTACTACCATTGTAATGTATAACTGCATCACATTCATCCAATAATTTTTTAATGCCTTTAATCATATTAGCATGAGTATTTTCTATTATTGAATCAAACATTATTTCTTTTTTACCTAACCATTTGGCTGCCCAGCACATTACATAACTAGACTCCATTAGTTGATTTATGCTTACGTTTTGATTCCATAAGCCCCATACATGAGCTGTATTTGGAGCTGTTTCTATATCAAGAAGCAATATTTTCATGTTTAAACAGTTTCTTTGTTACTTGTGTATTATTTAGTATATAACGAAGTTCTTGTATGGTCTATTATTAATGCTTGTTTTCTAGGAGTTCCACCACTCTCTGCGAAAGATATATGAACCCATTGATTGTACTCATTAATAACTTGGTCATAGCAAATATCACTATCAACAATGGCAGCGACAGCACTATTAATATTATGGTCGCCACTAGGTCTGAAGTCTGCAGCCAGCCCTTTGACATGAGCAGATGTGGGTTTAGACTTGAGTATATTGTTAAGCTCAATGCAGCGATAACCACTACTAATATAGAGAGGTGTGCCGAGTAACTTTCTAACATCTTGTAATCCTTCCGCTAATATCATTATGTTATCCATTAGCTGTTCTGGTACTTTATTATCTATGCCTAGCCTTGTTGCTGTTTCGCTAAACTCTAACTCTTCTAAAGTAAAGTTTGGTGTCAACCTCACTTAGAAATACCTTTTAACTTTTCAAAAGTTCTTAACCCTGCCATACCTAACATTGCAAAAGTAAGCTCTAATAAAATGTCATGGTCTATTGTAGGGATAGGACTTGTTACCCCATCTAAGCCATCAACATAAACTACCAGAGGATGTCCGACAAATAACCAGAATATACCTATAGCACATGACCAACCAATCATAGGTCTCCAGCCAGCAACAAAGACTGAACGATGTTCTGCCTCTGCTTTATTAACTTCTAGCTGTGCAAGATTAAGTTGATTTGCATTTTGAATAAGAGTTTTTTCTATTTCTTGTTTTGCTTTTTCTGCACCGTTTTTATCAGGAATAACTCTATCAAGTACAGTTCCGATTAAAGGTAAAATTGCTTGTAACATATCACCACCAAAAATAATGACAGTTCCATTTAGGAACTTCAATTAACATAAATAAAAAAATTGAGAGGAATCCGTATAAGAACCCCTCCCAAAATGAGTTCATTCTAATATCGACCTGTGAAGCCGTCCCATAGGTTATGCCAATGGTGACTTACCCATTTATCCCATACCCATGTCCAAACAGCTAATGCGACCCAATGTTGCCAATCCCATTCCATATTTAACTCCTTAATAGTTAAAACCAACAAGTACACATAAGATAATGTATACCGCTACAAATATCCATAACCCTATCTCTTTCATAAGTGTATATTGGATATAATCACAGCAATACAAATAGTGCCAAAGCCACCTAATGCTCCCCAAATGAGTTTATTAAGCATACCTTCAATCCTATCCAGTCGCTTGTGAATTGTTGCATATCTTTCGGCACATAGTTTTTCATGTGCTAATAGTTCTTCGTGTGGTGTCATTGTTCGTTTTCTTTCAATTTTTCTAATAATGAAAAGGTGGGTACATAATTTTTATTAGTATTTTGTGATGTTTCTTCTAACAACGATGGTCTTTTTAGAAGGTCAACTGTTTTTATTGGTATTTTACTAATTTGTTGTAATTTTTTTAAAAATACATTTGCATTTTGGTCTAAAACTGATTTATTTGCTCTTTGTTGAGTAAATGTTGACATATATTTTTCAGTTTGTGCAACATCTTTGATTGCTTTTAATTTTAGTATTTGTTCATCATTTAACAAAACTTTAAGTCTTTGCTCATCTTTTAAATATCTTGATAATTTTTCTATATTTACTTTTCCATTTTGCACAACTTTGTCTTTAAGAACAGCCATAAAGTTGTTAGAAATTATTTGTCTTTCATTGCTAGTTAATTTGTTCATAAAATTTTTCAAATCTTTTGATGTTTTATTTAATATTTTTGTTTCAAAAAAGTTTGGTTTAATTTCTTTTCCACTAAAAATATCTTTAAACACAGGGTCAGATTCTATTTCCCTTTTAAATGTTTTATAATCTTGTCTTACAGAATCTAAACCCTCTCTTAACTGTTTGCTTTTTTGAGTATCTAATAAATTTTGATTTTTTAATATTGGTGTCTCTTCTAATATATCTTTAATTGTTCTTAATGCTGCTTTTTCATTGCCTTTAGCACTAGCAATAGCTGTTCCAAGAAAACTTCTTAATTGCTCTGTACTTTGTAAATTAAATGCCATTTTTTTTGTTGCAATATCATTCATTAAAGTCTGAATTTCTTTTGGAACTGCGTATTGTTTAAACGAACTTTGTAATTTATCTGCAATTTTATTAGTAAAATAAACATGGTCAAACAAAACATTACGACCTTCTTGTATATTGCCTAATTTTGTATATCTATTGTCAAACTGATTAACTCTTTCTTGCAATCTGCTTCCAATTGATTCTGCTATCTTTGTTCCTGCTTGTTCTGTAGGAACAGCATTGCTTGCACCTAAACTGTCAAAAGTATCAACTAATGCTTTTTGATTACTTTCTAATTCATCTTGTACTTTTTGACCCTTTTTGTTAATAACTAATTGTTCTTTTTCTGTGTATGCTGGTTGTATTCTTCCTTTGCTTGGATTAATACCTAGTATTTTATAGTTTAATAAAGTTTTTAAAGCTGTTGGCGATATATTTTTATTTTGCCTAATAACAGTATCAACTTCTTGTCTTAATGAATTATAAACAGTATCAGATATTTTAGTTTTATCTATATTTGCTGTTTTAAAAACATCATCTATTACTTGGTCTGCTTTAGATAAAGATGCTGATGTTGGAGTAGTAACAAATGTTTTGCCCTTTAATGCTAAATCAGTTGCTATTTTTGTACCAAATGGAGTAGCAATACCTGCACCTGCTTGTATATAAGGATTGTCTGTAACTAACGATGCTCCGCCAGAACCTAACCCAAACAATGTTGCAACTTGAGCTTGTGATTTTGGGTCTGTTAAAAATGCTCTTTTAGCACCTTCTAACCCACCCTTAAAAGCATCTTTTGCTTGATTTCCAGTTAATGGAATATTTTTAGGTGTGTATGGACTAAACAATGAAAGTGGCATCATAGTATATGTCATTGCTTTTGACGGATGCTCAACAAACTTTTCTATTGCAGTTTCTGGTTTAGCAGAATATATAGATGATAAATTTTCTGATAATGGTTTTCCACCAATTAATTTAGAAATAGGGTTATACAACATTTCATAAGGTTCAGCAATATATTTGCTTGTTAATGCTAATTGTTTGTTTAACCCTGTTAATTCGCTTTTACCATCTGTTAATTCAAAACTTTTATATCGTTTTTGTTGTTCTTTAACATAGTCTTGTTTTTCTAAAATAGAATTAATTTCTTTAGCAAATGCCATAGCATCCTCTCTTGCAGAATTTCTATCTATTTCAGATAAACCCATATTACTTGCAGCATCATCTGCTTGTTTAAATGCTTGTTCTAATTCAAATAAAGTAGTCATTTATTTTCCTACAGGGTTATATTTTTTTAATCGCTCTGCTGTATCAGGCTGTATATTATAATCTTGGCTACCCTCTGGCACTTTATTTAATAATGTTCCTAAAGTTTCTGGGTAATCTTTATAATTATGTTTTGCATTTTTTAAAGTAGTTTTTTTGTATGCCTCTTCACCATAATCATTAATATACATATCAACATAACTGTTTTGTACTTCTTTAGATTTTGCATACAAATCTCTTAAAGCTGTATAAAATGCTTCTCTAGTACCAGTTATTCCTAAAAACTCTTCCATAGATTGGAACATTGAAACTTCTTTATCAGAAACATTGCCAACAGCACCACCTGTAGGGTTATTTGCTCTCATTCTTTGGATGCCGTCTGTAAATTGTTTAGACTTTAATGTTTCAACTAAGTTATATACATCTTGTGCTTCACCACCAAATTCCGCAAACCATCCAGCAGTTAGTTCATTTAATTTAACTTTTAATCTTCCTTGAGAATCAAATAGCGCATCTAATGCTTTTGGATTTGCTAATATTTTTTCAATATTTTTTGCGGTTCTGCTAGATTGCTCCATACCATAATTAATAATTTTTGCATCAGAGATTTTATCATTACTTATTGCTTTATTAATTTCATCGTATTGTGTTTCGTTATTAAATGGGTTATGTAAATCTTGCTCTCTTCTTCCTAATTTTTCCCATTGAGATTCAGTAAATTGAGTACCGTCATAAGAGTTGTAAATTTTTTCACCAATTTCATTTTGTGTAATACCATACTGTCTTTGGGGGCTATTTTTTGAAACAGTTTGTTTTGTTGGCTGTGAACCTGTTTCTTTTGTTTTTTGTTTTGTAATATAGTCTTGCAAAAAGTCTAATTGACTGGTTATAGGTGTTTTTTGATAACGAGCACCTTGTTGTTGTTGATATTTATTTTGGTCATACCTTAATTGCATAGCTTCTTTTTCTGGACTATACTGGTAAAATTTTGTCATTAAATCAGCTTGTTCATCAGTCATTTTAAATCTATCTGTAATACCAAAAATTTTATATGCTAGTTTTTCTTCATTTGTTTGCGGATTATTTGCAAAAAATTCTTTTGGTCCTAATGCAGCAAATTCAATTTTTTTATTATATGGCAACGCATTTAAATACTTTTCATATCCATCCATTTCAGTTTCTTGTTTTATTAAACTTAATCGTTTGCTTTGTTTATCAATTTCTCCTATACCAATATCTTGTATTAATTTTTCTTTTTCATATGGATTTTTTTCTATATTTTGAGCTTTAAGTATTTTTTCTAATTCTTGTAAATTTATATCGCCTTTAGATTTTTGTATAGCTAAAGTATCTTTTAATATATCTTGTTGTGTCATGTAGTTTTTTGTAAATGTATCTATTCCACTTTGACGATTAGCTTTAGCACCAAGAACAGCATTTAATATTTTTTTTGGGGTAGAATAACCTTTATAAAGACTATTGTAATATCCTTGACCTAAACCTAATGCGGTATCAATATTTAATTTTGTGTCATAGTTAGGGTCAGTAATTAATCCTTGAACAGGATTTTTTGTTCCTAAAATTTCATCTAAATTTATGTCTAATAATGAAGCCATGTTATGCCCTTTGTATTTTAACTAATTGTGAACGAGGTGGGTTATATGCTGTTCTTGCTATAGAACCAACAGAGCCAGATGTTATTGGCTGTTGTTCGCCAGAACTATCTAAAGCAGTCAATCCTAATGTAGCTATAGTCAATGGATTTTCTTTAGCAAAATCTACCATAGAGCTCATCATTCTTTCATGTAATGGTGCTTCGTAACCGCCAGTTTCTGCGACCTTATCAGCTTCTGATAGAGGTATATTTTTTCCTAAATCTGGTCCTTGACGAATAACATCACGGATTCCATCTGAATATGTATCAGCCATACTATTTGTTAAACCATATTTTGTTGGGTCATTTGTTAATGCTTTGCTAACATAATCAGGAGTTTGTGCAGTACCAAACTCACCAACGACAGTTTTTTCTGGATTTAAAAAACTCTGTTTAAACGACATATCTGGTCCAATTACTTGATTAGATGAATCTAATACTCCAGTATAGTCACGCAATGGAATTGCATTTGCATCTATTGTTGATGTTGGAACTACCGCACTACCTAAATCAGCAATTCCACCTGTAACTGCACTACCACTACCAGTCACACCATTCATACCTACATTATATAAGTTATTAGCGTTACCAGTAGCACTACCTAACAAAGATAATCCCGTTGAACCACCAACTGCTGTAGAAGCAGCAGTGCCAGTGTTTCCCATAAGACCAGCTCCTGCACTTAAACTGTTTGCTCCTGTAGCTGAAGGTAATGCTGACACACCAGACATACCTAGTTGACTTGCTATCCCTTCAAACCCTCCTATACCGCCAACGCCAGTACCTAATGCTAACCCTGTCATACCGTTACCACCCATCATACGGTCAACAGCATAACCGCCAACCATATATGGAATCATTGCTGGAGTAAAAGCCATTATTTGCCACCCCCTGATTGAGTTGTAGTTTGATTCATAGGTGTTGGAGCACCATATGCACCTGCAAGATATGATTCTAGTTTAGCATACGGTAAGTTTTGTTCATATTCAAATCTTCCAATATCTGCGTTTAAACGGTCTTTAGCATAATCTTCTTGCGTCTGCCCAACAAGTGCTAATTGATTTATGTCAGCATAATCAGCCATAGCCATTTGTGGAGCAAGTTGAGCAGCTGACATTTGTCTTCCTGCCTGTGCTTCTGCAAGGTTGCCTAATCCTTGTGTAGCAGCTAATTGTTGTTGGAATTGTAGCTGTGATATATCACCTAGTCTTCCTACAGCAGATTCCTGTAAGCCTCTTTCTTGCCCATAATTTTGATACATAAGCCTACCTGCCTCTTGAGATAATGCGTTGGCAAGGTTTTGTTGCGCTCTGGATGTTTGGTCAAACATTGCATTAGAGCCATAACGCCCTGCTTGAGAAGCACCACTACGAGTGCCTTGTATTGCATCATTATATCTTTGTGTTGCGACATTGGCTGCACCAGCCATTGCTGCTGATAAATATGGATTTGCACCTAGATAAGCACCTGAAGCTGTTGCCTGCGTTGCTGGTAATGCCATACTAGGAACACCACCTTGTAATGTTTGATAACTTGCTAGTGCTGGATTCACTGCTTGTTGTAAGCCACTAATGGTTGTTTGAGCTTGAGGTACTAATGGATTACCTGCTGTTGCTCTTTGCTGTGCTGCTTTTAATGCAGATGTTGTTTGTGCAGATGCTGGAATATAAGTAGCTTCTGGATAGTATTCTGGACCAGCTTTATTATATAAACCCTTTGCTTCTTCTAAACCGTAAGTAATATAAGGTAAAATTGCAGGGT
>Ga0208767_1004032_pt1 | contig 10468 bp, 11 predicted proteins | sample VirMetDEL_Mar_21_FD_184514 | JGI IMG/M metagenome (GOLD analysis project Ga0208767, IMG submission 184514) | Aqueous microbial communities from the Delaware River and Bay under freshwater to marine salinity gradient to study organic matter... | ecosystem: Environmental > Aquatic > Marine >... | reverse complement strand
GCACTATCGAAGCTCGCCACCAGATCCGTTTTGAGGGTGCTAGGCGTGGTATCATACCACCCTTTGGCGTCTGCTAGCAGCTCCTCCTTAGTTAGCACTCCAGCAGCATCACAGAGTGATGTCATTGGACTGACTAACCGGCTAGTTAGCGGGGTTGCTAAAGGGCAAACGAGAGGCATTAGAGATTATCCCCAACACGGATGTTAATATTTGCTAACCCACCTGCGCCAGTAAGCTCTAGCTGTAGCCTATAGGAAGAGGCGTCTGTTGCCATCGACTTGAACGCAAAGCTCCCGTCTTCAGTCATCGAGGAAGCAGGATCGTCTTCTAAAAGAGTCCAAGTAACCCCATCATCCACAGAGAAATTTAGGGCGAGCGTCCCACCATCAAAGACCCCTTGCGCTGCTATCTGGCCTTGCCCGCCACTGAAAGTAAGCTCTACGGCTGAATTGGTCGTGAAATTGTGCGCCAGAATCAAGCTGCCCGGCTCATCGGAGCAGCGGGAAAGGAGAGCGGCTAGGACGTCCCGGTCATCTCGACGAACGCAGTCCCATAGGTCTAACAGTTGTTGGTCTGTTAAATCACATACAGATACAGCACCGGATCGAATCTGGCGCATTAAAGAAGGTCTAGACATTAGAGTAGGGTGGTGCCCAATCTCTTAGCCCCCGTCTTGGCGACTCTGAAGAAACCGAGCGCTCAAGAGAATCACCACGCCGCTTACCAATCAGGATCCCTTGGTGGATCTCCTGACGGTTGGCCGACTTGCCGGGCGTAGGACTCATGACGCGGAATCTACAGCTTTCTGCCCGCATTGTCTAGCTCGACGTGAGGGCGTTTTTCGGGTATCTGTGTAGACCATGACAGACTTTGCCGACATCAACGCCCGGGTCACCCGTCTCGAGGACAACATCGACGGGTTCGCCCAGCTGCAGGCGGACAGCATCACCCTGGGCGAGATCCAGGCCAAACTGGAAGCGCTGTGCGTCGAGCAGAATCGCCAGACGGGGGTGCTCGTCGAGATCCAGAAGCGGACGCACGCCTTGGAAACGGACGGTCCTCCTGTGATTCTGTCCGTGGGGCCCCCCACCGTAACCTTGCAGGCGAACCCCGCTCCGGATCCAGATCCGCCTGTCGCCGCTGGAACCATCCCCGATCAGACCGCCACGGTCGGCACCTCGATCCTCCCTCTCAACGCTAGCGGCTATTTCACGTCGACGCTGTCTGGCACCTACGCGAGCGCCGGACTGCCCGCAGGCGTCACCATAGACGCCGCCACGGGCATCATCTCAGGCACCCCCACCGCCGAACAGGTGGCGACCTCGGCCACGGTGACCTTCACCACGACCGCCGGATCGGCGTCCCAGACGTTCGACTGGACGGTCAACGCAGCCGCCGCGCCCGATCCGCCTGTAGCTACCGGCACGGTACCGGACCAGATTTCCGAGGTTGGTCAACCGCTCACCGCTCTGCAGTTGGCGACCTATTTCACGTCGACGCTGTCTGGCACCTACACGATCACGGGCGGGGCTTTGCCCGTCGGTGTCTCGATCAACTCGATCACGGGCGTCGTCACCGGCAACCCGACCACGGTTCAAGCTGCGACCTCGGTCACGGTGGCCTTCACCACGACCGCCGGTTCGGCGTCCCAGACGTTCGACTGGACGACGACGGCGACCGCCGCCCCGCCCACGCTGAACGGCGCCATCCCCGACCAGAACAGCATCATCGGTACGGCGATTACCGCTCTAGATCTCTCCGGGTATTACACGAGCACGCTCACCGGGTCCTACTCGGTCACGACCGGAACCCTCCCGGACGGTCTCACGCTCAACACCTCGACCGGCGTCATCACCGGCACCCCTACGACCTCGGGCGGGCCGACGGCGGTCGGCGTCACGTTCACCACGACCGCCGGGTCTGTCGAGTCTCTATTCGCTTGGACGGTGGCAGCTCCCGTGGGGTTTGAGTTGGTTCAGTTCACCTACCGAGACACGCCGACCACCGCCCAGGTCGCCGAGTTGGAGTTGGCCCGCGACCGGATCAACCGGGTGCTCCCGTCACCTCTCGCAGCCGTCACGCACAACGGCGATACCAACTACCAGCAAATCGAGATCGAGATCCGCCTGAAGAACCTCGACGGCGCGGGTAACCGAGCGGCGCAGGCGACGTGGTCTAGTAGATCCGCAACGCGTGGCGGCTTGCCGGTGACAGGGTTCATCGAGTTCGACACCGCCGATCTCGAAACCGCCAGGATCAACGGGTGGCTCAAAGAGCTGACAGAGCACGAGATCTGCCACGTATTGGGGATGGGCACGCTGACAACTCTACTTGAGTTCGGCCCGCTCTGCTCCGGAGGATCTTACACCGGCGCCAACGCCGTGGCTGAGTATTCTACGATAACGGGCAACGCCGAGACTAGCATCCCGATGCAGGCAGGGTGCGCTCACTTCGACGAGACGACGTTCGGATACGAGCTGAACACTCCGTTTATCTCCACCGCTTCAGACCCTCTCAGCCGGATGTCGCTAGGCGTGCTCGAGGATCTCGGCTACTCCCCAGACTACGCCGAGGCAGACGCCTACGTGCTCGGCATACCGTCCACGCTCCCACCGTCCGGCGGGAGGTGCTGCCCGAGCCATGGATAGTCGAACCTCTCGAAGACCGAGCGCGACAGGTAGCGGTTCACGTTGCGAACGTCCTCTGGGCAGAGGTGACGCCCTCCCCCTAAGTAGTCCGCTTTGCGCTCCTCCGTCCACAGAGGCGAGTGTTTGACCAGTCCGGTCTCCTGCCACTCGGAGCCCAGGAAACACAGGGAGACGGTCTCCAGCGTCTCCCTGGGGCGGGCCAGGAGATCCTCGTATCTGATAATCGGGATCTTATAACCCCATTCTGTCACCCATGCCTCGTAAAGGGCGCAGAGGCTCTCCACGGTGATCGCTCCACCCCGCTCCTTGATATGGTTACCTTGGCGCCTGCGAGCGTCCTCCGTCGCCATATCGGTCGGGTTCCGCCAACAGCTGGCGATCCAGCTGTAGGGGTCCTTGACGATTCCGATCGTATAGACGCCGTCCTGAGGTGCCGCGCCTTCGCCCACGCTGTGCTTCCACTGGGAGAACTCGCCCCCCGCCCCGTAGTTCAGCTCGAGCAGCCGCTTGAGCCAATTCGTACCCGTCCGCTGCAGTCCGAAGATCTGGTAATTAGCTAACATTCCGCCTAAACTCTGGATTCGTCGCCATCGTCGTGTCCCAGGAATGCGTACAATACGGATCCCCTGCGGGCTCGTTTGGTCCCATGAAATGATCCGGGAGGAAAAGTCCGCTTGGCAGGTGTTGCCGTGGGTAGACGTCCTTGAGCGACGTCAGAAGGCTCGGCCCAAGCGCTTGGTGGATGTTGTACCACGGCACCGGATGGTTCAGTGTGGCGATCCTACGAATCATATCGAGCATGTAAGGGTCCCCTGCGTGAGTCTGGATGAACCCATTGCACAGAATTCCGGATTTATACTTCTCGCTCTCCTGAACGAAGAACGGATAGCGTAATTCCAGAGGACGTTGTGCGACTGAGTCGGCGTCAGCGTAGAAACCGCCAAACTTATGCAGGATACAGTACCGAGCGATGTCCGCCGCGCCTGGGTAGTGTTTCGGCTGGAAGTATTGCCCGAAGACGTCTCCGACTCCGTATTCACGGCAAATGTTATAGCATTCGTCGACGCCCCATCGCTTGTAGATCCGGCCCGGGTTCACCTTCGCCCACGTCGCCATCTCCTTGTCAGGGGCATCCGGTCCGAGCCAGATCTGATGGATCAGTAGCGGGCAAGTGTCGTTGCTCTCTAGCTGTCTCCAGTGGCTCGGAGGGGAGTTCGCCATTCGGGTCTCGTCGCCGATGACGCTGGTGTCCGTCGGGCGCTCCTGGGAGAGTCCCTCGATCTGGAAATAGGTGCCGGTCTGGACGTTCTGCTCAGCCCATTTCTGCATGTACACATCGCCTGGGATGTGAAGGCATTGCCTCAGGTGCATGATAGCCTGACCAGCGAGTTTCCGGTGGATGACGTAGTTCCAGGCGCCGTAGGGTAACCCAGTAAGTTCCAGGTAGTCGCCACGGTCCCGGTATATGCGTCGGTTCTGACAGTTCCACGACATCGCCGTGTGCCCGAGGATCAAACGAGCGTCCGGATTCTCATCGATTACCTTCCGGAAGAGCGGCATCGGGTCAGCGTTGAGCTGGCAATCATCTTCCATGATGTGCCCATACTCGTCGCCGGAGTTGATGATCTGCTGAAACGCTCGGAGGTGTCCGATCAGACACCCTATCTCGCCGAGTCCCATCTGGCGCCCCAGGTGCTCCTGGGCCATGTCGCCCCGGTAGTCGACCGGTGGGTGATACATGTCCTGGCGATCTGCGCCGGAGATGATGGTCGGCTCGATGCCGTAGGGCTTGAGTTGCTCAAGCATGAAGTTCCGTCTTTCGACGGACCTGGGGAGACTCAGCAGGTAGCTTTTCAAAGAGCTGTGCTAGTTCTGCAAAGTCTTGTTCTGTGGGGAGGACAACGCTGTCGACGTCGATGACAGCTTCTGATACAGCTCGGCCTGCTTCGTCTTGCTGAGTTGCTGCTTCCCCAAGCGCGAGTTGTGCCAGTCCGCTAGGCACCCCTTCAAATTGGTCAGCGAGTCCAGGCTGCTTTGAAGACGATTCTGGGCGAGCTGTAGCGCCTGCGCGTAGGTGTCAGCGTCGGCTTCGATCTTCAGGGGCAGGATCTGCTCGACGGCGCGGGTGGCGCTCTGGGATCCTGCTCTGGCGGCTTCGAGCTGCTCCTTGGCGAGCAGCTGAACTATTTCGGGTGTGAGGTCAGACATGGGGGTACCATGCCGAACGCTTACAACAGCGTCAAGTTTAGACAGGCGGGATTATCGTGCCACCGTTCACGCCGGTGATCTTGCCGCCAGTGCCGACGCTAGTCGCGACGCCTTCGATCCTTACGACAGCGCTCCCAGGTTCCACCGTGATGGCCAAAGTATCTGACCAGAAGTGAATGTTGTCGCCATAGGGCAAAGTGACGGATCCGCCAGAGGTGTCAGTAGATGAGGTTCCAGCCGTGACCGTAACCATCGGCTCATCACAACACGGCGTCCCCAGGTCAGCTGGGTCGCAGGTGAGCGTTAGGACGTCGCACGGTGCCAGTGCCGCCACTCCGTCCGGTAGGGCTCCCGTGGTTTCCAGATTGTAGGTGTAGCAATCCTCACATTCTTTGAATGCAGAGGTGACTGTCGCCGATACGAAACCGGCGTAGGTGTCATCGGTGAAGATGCCGTCCTTGGTAATGATGTAGACCGTCTCGGTCGCACCGATCAGATCGCCGGTTTCGGTGCAGGACCCGACGAAGGGGAAACATTCTAGTTGAAGTGTAGCCATTTTTTTTTAGGGACATCCGAAGCACTTGATGTGCTCCTTTGTTAGATTGAGAGTCGTGGATTCGATACCTAGAGTATACACCCAATGATTGCCCGCCTGTGACAGGTCTCTGCTGGCGGAGATTACCTCGGCGTAAACAACTCCTGAGGGAACGTTAGGGTGGTCCACATAGACAGCAATTATCTCCCCCTTTTGAACCATCGATGTTGCGTTAGTGCAAGGACAGCTGCAAGAATGGATCGGACCAAAAGTGGTCACGGTGAATTGCTTCGCAGGGGTCACCGTGATAGGTCCGTCATCATATTGATAAACGAGCACATGTTGCCCGGCGACAGTGTCGTCTCCATCAGTAAAGATGCGCCAACTCCCGCCTCCAAGATCTTGGACCTCACGGACTCCGAGTTGCTCGGTTGCTCCGTCAAGCCTGTAAATCTGAAAGGCGCTAGTCCTTGAATCAGGCACCCCTGTAATGTCAAAAGATCCGCCAGTGTTGGCGGCTATTGCAAAAGAACTGCTAGTTTGAATAACCATGTTATGGTAGCGCTACTCCGTTAGAGCGGAAGTTGTTTACTGCAGTATCGTTAGTGATGTTCACCTTCTCCATCTCCTTACCGAGTTGACCCGGATTGTCATAGAGGGTCGATAGGTTGTTCATCGTAACCAAATTCTCAATGCCGCTAAAAGAAAAACCTCTTGGAGAAGCCGTAGTAGCAATCTGCCCAAGACCATCTTCAAAACGAACCTCGTTATTAGTGGCAAACACCGACTGAATTCCATCCTGTGTCTGGGTAGCTACCGAGATACCAAGCGATCCATTGTTTGCAAACGTAGGGATAACGAGATTATTATGAATTGCAACCTGAGTGTCTCTAATTGGACTCTCGGCAATCTGAAAGACATTGATCCCGCGATCTCTAAAGTTCTTGATGATGTTGTTCGTGAACCTGATAGAACGAGAGGTAAATGAGATCGGCTGAATTTCGTGGTAGATGCCGCGTGACATACCATCAAAATAGCAACCCTCCACTATGGAAGCTTGACAGCCGAAACTTTGCGCGAAGTCCGAAGTAAGGTTGATGAACCGACAATTGTAGATTCCGCTATTGCCAGCATCAGCAGTGTTGCCTGCTACTGGAATGATCAAGCATGACGTGAGAAGATTAACGCTAGTCCCGGCAGCGTTGCCGGTTGCTGGCTCTGTAAACGTGCAGTCCCTTACTTGGATGTTTGGGTCTGGGAATGACGAATCATAGAGAAGTCCAACAGGGAAGGCTTCTCCTCCCTGTGTGCCAAACCCGATGATTCGACAATCCTCGACTCGGATGTTTGTCCCGCTATAGATGAAGACGGCAAGTGCTGGACCGTTATTGCCTACTCCCCAAAACGGTTGAGCTTGGGCGTTACAGTCTAACGTCATCCCATTAACTGAAAAGTTATCTATCTTATCGGCGGCGTTGTTTCCCTGACCAAAGATGCGCCCATCGTTGAAGGGGTTGGCAGCATTGACCAATCGCAAGGTTGTCACGCCCTGGCCAGCACCTTGATGGTGGTGATTGGAAAAGATCGTGTCCCTAACGTTACGCCTCCACCCTTCGGTCTCATACGTCCCAGGGGCGTAGATGAACTTCGTTGGGATATTAGCATACTCATCGTAGACCGCCTGTAGCTTTGCAGGCGTGCTCACATCGCGAGGACGATCAGACCCCAACCCAGAGCCCTCCCGCCCATCAGTGCGGGAGGCGAGGTAGACGCTGTGCGTGAAGTCAGAAGTTATTTCAAGCCTCCATGACCTGTGCTCTTGATAAGTAAACGAAGGGTCACCGGGGAATCCCTGTTCGTAAGCGGGGCGTTCCACGGGCTCTACGGGCACTCTCCTAGAACTTGGGTTGTTATGTGTGTTTGACATGAGGTTAGCAATTGTATCTAGGATCGACGTCAAAGCTTCCAGTGTTGAAGTGTAGCCATTTTTTTTAGGGACATCCGAAGCACTTGATGTGCTCCTTTGTTAGGGTAAGAGTCGTGGATTCGATACCTAGAGTATACACCCAATGATTGCCCGCCTGTGACAGGTCTCTGCTGGCGGAGATTACCTCGGCGTAAACAACTCCTGAGGGAACGTTAGGGTGGTCCACATAGACAGCAATTATCTCCCCCTTTTGAACCATCGATGTCGCCTCAGTGCAAGGACAGCTGCAAGAATGGATCGGACCAAAAGTGGTCACGGTGAATTGCTTCGCAGGGGTCACCGTTACTACTGTGTCGCCCCCGCAACACGGGATCTCGACCGCATTTCCACCCGTGCCTGAAATCGTTAATTCCCGAGAACCCTCGTCGAAGGCGAGCGTCTGCTCAGCGCCCGCAGCAAATTGATAGACTATCTCGTGTTGGCCCGCTACAGAGTCCATGCCACGTAGGTCAGTCGTTATCGTCGACGCCCCGGTGGCGTGTCCGTTGATACCAAGCTCCTCCGTATACCCCTCAAGGTTCTTAACATACGCACAAATAAAACTTTTGCCTGCTGGGATAGTTACGGACACCTGATCGACCATCTCTGGGACTGCAACCGTTGATTCTGTTATTAAGGTGGCCATTATAGTTTGTATTTAATGTGTCCAGCGCCGTCTTTGTATAGTTCACCTGCCGCCAATGTTCGGTTAGTAATTCCCGCCGTGGCAGTAATCTCTCTGTCAGTGTCTCGCTGTCGAAAATATCCGCTAGCATTTCCACCGCCTGCGAGCTTGTCTGATTCTTGAATTTGGGTTGTTTCTCGTCTTAGCCGAGCTTCGCTCTAGCTGCCCCTTTGATCTGGCACAATAAGATTTCCTTCTCTTAGCTGCCTTGCTGCCTTTCTTAACTTTTCCTGTAACCGCAGTCTGTAGCTTAGATCCAGGGTTCGCCTTTCTGTATGCGGAAACGCCCTTCTTGGTCATTCCTGCGCCAGATTTGGTTTTTCGATAGTTGCCGCCCACCCCTGTCGTTTTTCTTATTGCTTTTGATCTTCTTTTCTTTTCCATGCCGTTGACGTTGTTGAGCTTCGGCTCAGGTGAATTGTTGCGTGTAGCCGACTAAAATTCTGAAAGCGCGAACTGATCGTTGGATTCATAAGCCAGTTCTAGTGGGAACACGTAAGGAATAATTCGGAAATCACCTTCATCTGGCACTTGGTTATTGCTTTTAAGTTTAAATGATAGCGTATCCCCTTTGGCTAACTCAAACAAGGGCGTATTAGTAGAGCTGCCGCTGTTTACGAAATTTCCTAACTTCTCCCCTGGGGTAATCGAGCAAGTCCTATCCCCCCCCGCCTGAACCCCGTTGATGAATATCTGGATTTGAGAAAAGCCGCTTGTGACTGCTTGATCAAAAGCTACGTCGGCGTTGAGGAATACGCACGCAAATGGAGCAGTCCACGAGGTGGAGCCGTCCCATAGCGTTGAAAAGAGGTAAGCCGATTTGTTACCTGCTCCTTTTGTGATAGCAAATTTAGCAACTGCGCGCCCTCTGCGCTGGGGCGAGATTATCTTCGCTAACACAGGCCCTGAGTAGATGTTGTCTCTGACTAAGATTTCGCTCCCTCCGGCTGCGACGTACGCGACTCCTCCCATGTTTTCAGAAACGATTACAGGGCCAGGGATGTCGGAATTCACAACCCTAACCCCAACCGAATCCCCATGAAACATGTTTCGAGAGACTACTACGTCCCTGCACTGGGGAGAGTCGTTAGGGTCTACACCGTCTGGGTCGACCCACCCTACCAAGTTCTGATTCTCAATAGCTATCCGAGCTACGCCCCCCACTACCGATGTCTCGTCGTAAAGATGATTTCCAGTGACCGTTGTGGACTTTGGACCCTCGAGGCGGATGCCGACTGCTGCGCCAGTAGTGGTTATCCCGCTCCCAAAAACTATTTCGTTGTTAGTAACGCTCACTCGTCTGACTACGTTAGGCGTTGATGTCGATTCCTGGCCGACGTATATCCCCATACCCCCAAGTAGCCCGGAATACTTAACCCGGTTGCCAGTTATAACTGCGTCCTGAGAATCAGACAAGTAGATGCGAGGCTGTGATGTGGATTCTACCGTGTTGTTCTCAATCCGTACGCCTTCGCAAGTGTGAACTCCCAAGTCGTCGCCCGATTCCGTAATTGTGTTACGAGATATAAAGACGTTCTTACCGTTACCTGCTCCAATGCTTTCCGATGCGTCCAGCTGCATGTTGAACCGGTTGTCTTTTACGGTGATTCCATCCCTGAACACTGCCCCGCTAAAATAATAACTATCATTAAACGAGATGCCTAGAACTTTACTACCTACGTTTCCGTTAGTGTTAAAAGTGCAATTAGAGACGGTGCCCCGGTCGTAGTGGGCTATGTGCAGTAGTTCGCTTGCCGTCTGGCCGGGCGCCATCGTAAACGTCAACCCGTCAATCCTACCTGTGAGAGGGAAAGCTGTCGTTGCTCCTACGTTTTTATATCCAACGTTAATCCACCGAGACTCTGTCGGGGTAGCCGCTAAATAGAGTTCCGCTTTGCCGTGCCCTAGCAATGACCCACTAGAACCAAAGAATAGGTTGTCTGTCGCGTAGCGACCTGGCGGCACTTCGACGTCACAGTCGGCAACGTCAGCAGAATCAATAGCCGCCTGGAGCGAGGCCGTGTCATCAGTCACCCCATCCCCCGTCGCGCCAAACCGCCTAACGTTAGCCACTGTTTGATCTACTGCTAGGAACCTGCCCACGCTACCAGGACCATCAATGACGAACCCTCCGTCAATAGCGGCTGCTGACTCTGAGTCGTATCGGTAGACGTTAGCGCCACCATCACTAGCAGCATAGTAACCTAGCGTTTGCACTAGCTGGCCGGATGCCATGCTGACGTTTGCTAAGTCGGCTACGGAGTCGACGGTTTGGATATTGTGATCGTATACGCCCATAAAAAAGTTGTTTAGTTGGCTCGGGCCTTAAGGGTTCCTTGGTTTAGGTCGACAACGCCTCCGGTTTCGTTCTGAAACCTAACGCTTACTGTGTCCGCTGCGCTGACCCAAGCAGAAACAGTGACCCC
>Ga0208767_1004031_pt1 | contig 10469 bp, 3 predicted proteins | sample VirMetDEL_Mar_21_FD_184514 | JGI IMG/M metagenome (GOLD analysis project Ga0208767, IMG submission 184514) | Aqueous microbial communities from the Delaware River and Bay under freshwater to marine salinity gradient to study organic matter... | ecosystem: Environmental > Aquatic > Marine >... | reverse complement strand
GATCCAGGCGGATTAAAAGAGTTGTTTGCTGTCTCAACAGAATTTGTAGTATCATCAAGATAAAATTATAATTATGAGTCAAATATTAGATTTTTTTGCGGATAATCCAGAAGTAGCAGGTTCAATAGCTAAAACTGTACCAGCTATAATGGGTATGCATCAAGCTAATAAAGCTAAAAACGCTATAGAAGGACCAGGTGGTTATCAAGAAAAATTAGAAAACTTAGAAAGAAACAGACAGGAATTAGTCAATCCTTATGCTACTATTAGTAATCCTTACGCCAATTTACAAGTTGCAACTAAAGCCGCTGAGATGCAGGCTGAACAATCAGATATAGCATTAGCTAATACTTTAGACACGCTAAGACAAACTGGAGCTGGTGGAGCAACTGCTTTAGCACAAGCTGCTTTAAAATCTAAACAAGGGGTTTCAGCTAGTATACAACAACAAGAAACTCAAAATCAAAAATTACAAGCTCAAGGTCAATTGCAAGTTGATATAGCTAAAGGAAAAGGAGAGTCTTGGAAAACAGGTATGCAAGAAAGAAGAGAAGAAGCTCAACTTGATAGATTACAAGGACAAATAGACCTAGCTCAACAACAAAGAGCAGCTGGATCAGCTGTTGCTGCTTCTGCTGGAGCATCAGCGTTAGGTGGTTTAGCAAGTTTAATGGGACCAATGGCAGCTAGTTTTGGTAATAAAAGTGGTGTAGGTTCTGGTTTTGACTCTAGTCAGTTGTATAATAATTCAGATCAAGCTTATTCTGGCTTAATGAGCACGGATTTAAGTACATTAATAGAACAACAAGAAGATCTAGGAGGTAGTGATAATGAGCCTGTTTACGAAGATCTTAATTAAAAATAACTATGGAAGAATTTGATAATTTACCAAGAACAAGAAGACCTAGACAATATACTTATAGAGGCTCATATACAAGACCAGGTTCTATTCCAGGTGGTTTTAATCCAGCGGCTGACGTATTATCTGCTATAGAAGAAGTTGAAGGGAAATTTGTTAAAAGAAGAAAAGATATAGATTTATTTGAACAGCAGGCCATGCAAAGAAGATTAAATCTTCAAAAAATGGTTGATGATACTAAAACAATGGATGAAAATCCATTTAAAGCTCAAATGACTCAAGAGTTTAGCCAAATGGTAGATGATCTATACAAAGCTGATATTGAAAGTTTCGATGGTGATAGAACTGGTTACATGGAAAAAGCTAATAATGCTCAAAAGGTAATAGGAGATTTTCAAAAAGTAGTTGGTTTGCTTGATGCCGATGTTAATGAGTATAAAGATAAAAGTCCAGCGGAACTTAAAAAGCTAGTGTTAAGATCTCAGTTTATGGGTAAAGATGGCATGAAAAGAGAAGATTATTTAGCTTTTTTAAACGATCCTTCTAAAATGGGTATGAGAGTACAAAACGGTGAATTAATTATTACTAATAATGGTAAAGATTTATTTAACGGTACTAGATATTTAAATTCTAAAAAAGATGGTTATAGCTTAGTAGAGTATGGAAATGATTATACTAAAGAAATAGGTGCTGCTGCAAAAGACGCTATGCAAGGTGTTGGAGATTTAGCTACCATAAGACAGTATGAGAAACTAACCAAAGAAGGTAAAGAGCTTAAGACCTTTACTGATGTAGATTATAGAAAAGCAGTTGAAGCTTATAGAGATAACTTAATGAAAAGTGATAAAATAGACGCGCTTATCAATGAGTCTACTTTTCAAAGATATACTACAAATAGAGACGTTTATGACCCAAATAAAACTACTTTAGATGAAGATGGAAAAACTAAAATAACTTACGCTGAGCAAACTAAAAAAGCTATTGTAAATGACTTAGTAAAGAAACAATTTCCAACTCCTTACCGAACTAAAAAAGTAGTTAGCAAACTTGTTACTCCAAGAGATAAAAAAGAAGAAGAAAAAGATTTAACAACCGAAGAAAGATTTGATTTTAGCTTAATAGAAAGTATACAAGATCAAAGTGTAGATGCTTTTAAAAACCAAAAACAAGCTCCAAGCATGTTAGAAACTAAAGCTAAAGGAGCTTTGCTTAGAGATTTTAAAAATAAAGAAATTAAAATAGGTAGAAGTAAGTACCAAGTATACGACTTTGATGTGATGAGAAATGATGACGGTACTTTAAAATTCCAGCCTTTAATAGTTGATATGAGAACTAAAGAAAAAATACCAGCTCCTGTAACTTACGATGTTGATAAAATTGTAGATTTTGCAAATGATCTAGAACAAGGCGGTGATTTACAATATAACGTTATTCAAGTGTCTACTCCACAAGAAGCAATGGAATTAAACCCAGGTTCAGTTTTTTCTCTTGAAGGTAAAAAATATATGATAACAAAAAAAGGATCAGCTAAACCTATAGATTAATAATATGTCTGAAGAAATATCAATTGAAAATTTATTTAAAGACTCAACTGCTAGAGAAAACTTAGCTGTAGGTAATGAAATTTCTATAAATGAATTATTTGGCGTTGAAGAACCACCTATAGAATTACAAACTGATAAAGAGTTTATTTTTGAAAATGAGGATATAAACGAGCCTATAGAAGACAAAGAATCAAGAGTAAAAGAATTAAAATCTCAGCTTGAAGTCGAAGACAAAGAGCTATTTGTACCTTTAAATGAATTAAAAAAAGATAGACAAAAAATATTTGATGATAGGTTTGTTAAAATAAAAGAACTTCAAGAACTTACCAACTCTCCTGAATTACAAGAATTAGAAAATATAGTAAAGTTTGATGAAGAAGAACAAGCTGTTCCTAAATTAAGAAAATTATACTCTGAGTTTGGTTTGAGATTTGAAGAAACTGGATTAGGTGATGCTATGAAAGTTTATACTGATAAAGATAAAGATGGTATAACGATAGATTTAGATACATTTACATATAAAGGTGCAGAAGAAGAAGTTAAAAAACTTAAAGATTATATTAGCAGCAATAAAACAGATTTTGATAAAACTACCATTAATAAGTTAAAAGATGCTAAAGGTAATCCAACAGCTTTTTTAAATCTTTACAATGAAAACGTAATAAAAGAAGAAAACGAAAAAATTCAAAGTAATTTAAATTATTTTGACAAAGAGTTAGATAAATTAAATGCAGATCAAAAAGATTTTAACGAGCAAGTTGTTAAGTTTGAGTATGAAGTAGATAAGGGTTTAATAACTAAAGAGCAAGCTACCCAAACTCAGAAAGACTTAATAATAAAACAAAATGAATTAAATAGTAAAAGATCTGGTTTAAAATCTTATTTTGAAAAAGATATACAAGGTTTAGCTTCAGATATAGATTATATACAAGCAGAGCAAACATCGATATTAGCTGATAGAGGAACTTGGGTTGAGTCTTGGTATAATACTCTTTTAGATGTTCCTGATAAGCTAAATAGATTAAACGTAGATGTTACTAACGTTATTAAGGACGGTATAGTAGATATAAAAAAATATACAGGTTTAATTGACTCTGATGAAGCAGAAAAGCAAAGAGCTAAAAACGAATTAGAGAAAAATATTAGAAATGAGTTTTCTATTAAAGATGAAATAGGATCTGATATAACAAATGAATACCAACAAAAATTCCAAGAAACAACTTTTGGAGCTGTTAGTACTTCTATAGTTCAAATGTTAGGTTCTTCTCTAATAGTACCTGGTACTGGGCCTGCTACATTTGGAGCTGTAATGGGAGGACAAGAGGCAGGAAGAGTTTTAGAAGAAATGGATGCACCTGCTTTTGATGATGTACCTGACTGGCAGAAGGTTGCTTTTGCTAGCTCAGTAGGCGTTGCTGTAGCTAAATTAGAAAAAATTGGAGCTAGCGCTATTATTGGTAAAAATCCTTTAGCTAAGAGAATTGTTTTAAATGTATTAAAAAAGCAAGGTGGTAAAAAAGTAGCAAGTGGTACTATAAAAGATATAATAGAGCAAACTATTGAAAATAAATTTTTAAGAGGAGGTTTTTCTGTAGGTGTAGGAGGAGGAATGGAAGGTGTTACTGAAGTTGCTCAAGAAGTTACTGAAGTTGGTTTTAAAAATGCTTTTAATGAAGTTAAAAATGTTTTTAGAGAAGACGATAAAGAGTTTTTTACAAAAGAACAAACTGAGCTTGATAAAGATAATTTATTACAAGCATTTAAAGTAGGTACATTAGCCGGTGGAGCTTTTGGAACTATGAATGCTTTTGTAGAGGCTTCTAATAGAAAAGTTGTTGATCAATTAAATGAAGAGCAATACAAAAGAGCTAGAGCTTTTTATACAGATCCTCAAAGTTTAAAAAACTACAGCACTAAAATAAGAATAGAATATGCTAAAGGTAACATAACTAAAGATCAATTAAGAAACGAAGAAAGATCTATAAGAGAGCTAGGTGGAATATTTAGAGAAATAAGAAAGTCCACTAGATTAACTACTGAGGGAGAAAAAAGAGTTTTTTCATTAATACAACAGAAAAAAGCTTTACAAAAGCAAATAGATGAAGCTGACGATAAATCTTTAGTTGCTAAACAAAAAGAGTCAATATCTGAAATAAATTCTCAAATAGAAGATATAATTAAAGATCCTACTTATGACTTTGATAAATCATTTGCTAGACTTAAAGAGGTTACTAAAGTTGAAGCTGAAGAGGCTGGTAAAGAGTTTAAAGTTTTAGATGATACTAATTTTAATGAAGAGTTATCTAATTTAGGTTTAGATGAATCTAATTATAAAGGAAGCACTGGTTATATACATACAGATGGTAATATATACATAAATGAAACTGTAGCTGAAAATTTAAGAGAAATACCAGTTACTTCTCATGAGCTACTACATGGTATATTAAACAAACAACTTTCTAATAAAACTAAAGAACAAAGTGAAAAAATAGTAAAAGATTTTAAAAATAAGCTAAATAAATCTCAAAGACAGGCAGTTAATCAAAGACTACAGGAAGCTTATGGTAAGTCAGAAGACGATGCTACTAGTCAAGAGTGGTTTACAGCTTTGTCTGATGGTATAGTTAATAATGAAGTTGCTTTTGAAGAAAGTGGTTTTCAGTCTTTAGGTAGGTTATTAACAAATGTGTTTTTAAAACCTTTTGGTTATAAAAACGCTAGCTTTAAAACTGGTAAGCAAGCTTTTAACTTTGTTAGAGATTATGCTAATCAATCAAGAGCAATAGCACAAGGTAAGCAGCAAACTTTTGAAGGTCAAGTAGGTGAAATAGTTTCTGAAGGTATTGAAGCTGGTGTTGAAGGAGCTAGAAGTATTCAAGAAACAAACGCTACCGAACTAGCCTCGCAATACAAAGACGGAACTATAGACTCAGATAGTATAACTAACTTCATAGAACAATACCACAAGTTAGGATTAAGAGCTATGAAGTTTGACACATCAAAAGGTGATATTGCTAGAGATGAAGCTATAAGTTTTTTAAATAAAGAATTTGAAAGTGTCGTAAGAAACTATGATCCTACTAAAAATATACAATTTTCTACATACTTAAACAGTGTAATACCTAAAAGAGCTGTAAATTTTTATGAGCAGCAAATAGGTGATAAAGCTAAAACAACTAGTGCTGATTCTGATAAAGCAAAACAAATAGCAGCTGAAGAAGAAACTTCTAGAGATGTTAGAACTGAGAGAGAAATAAGACAAGCAGAAAGAAAAGGTGTTAAAGTTAGAGAAAAACTACCTAAAGTATATGATGTAGATAAAGTGGTTAAATCTATTAGGTCAAAAGCTAAGTCATTAAAAGCTAAAAATATAAAACAACTAAAAGGTACAGCTCTTGAAGAAGTATCTACGATGATAGGTAGAGATGAAGAACTAGGTAAATCTATATTTATAAAAATAAGTAAAAATGCTGATCTTAATAAGCCAGAGATGCTAGCTATACAAAAGTTTATTAACTCAAATATTGATATAGCTAAAGGTTCTTTACTTGAAGGTTATACTTCTGAGTTTAAAGCTACTGGTGTTGTGAATAAATTATTAGAAAAGTTTTATAATAAACGTAGTATAAGAGCTAAAACAGGTCCAGGTTTAAAAATTCAAATTAAAAAACCTAATATATCAGATGTTGAATTTAAAGAAGCTTTTGGTATAATAGGTAAAGACCAAACTAATTGGAATCAAAAAGTTGTAGCTAGTAAAGGTGGGGTAAGTGATATACTAAAAGGTTTTGTAAGAAACTTTGATCAAGTAATATCTAGTCAAGAAGTTAGGGAACAACTTATAGAAGATGGTGAAGTTGAACAAGCACTTATGACTTTAAAAGATGGTATGCCGTCAGGTTTTTTCAGTAAAATAAATCAAGATCAAAAAGTAGAATTTTTAGCTTATTCAAACGATTTTTTAAATAATATTATTCAATCAAACTTAGGTGTTAAAAATATAAATGATGTTTTATTTAAAACGTTTATTAATGAAAATAAGTCTGAAGTTTGGGGCAAAACTATAGAAGAAAAACAAAACTCTTTAAGACAGTTAGGTAAAAATATTAAAAATGCAACTCAAAAGTATTTAACAAAAAAAGAAAAATTAAAAAGCGTGCCTAAGTTTGGAGAGTTTGTTGTAGAAGAAATTAACCAAGGTGAGTCAGCTACTAATTTAATTAAAAGTTTAAAACTAAAAATAAAAAGCTTTGCTGAAGCATTTAGTACTAAAAACTTAATTACAGAACAAAGAGGTTTAGAAGTTGATTTTACAAACGATTTAGTTTCTAAATATGGAAAAAGAAAAGCTGTTGAATTATCTTTAAAAATATTAAAAGGACACAACGCTACTTCTGGTAAAATAGGTGGTGGTAGAAATCAAATATGGAAAGGACTACCAGATTATATAGATAACAATTTAAATACTATACCTGGCGTTGAGATTAAATACAGTCAAAGAGTAGATAAAAATGGTAAAATCAACACTTATATCACATCGATAAATATAGATGGAAAAAGTGTAGATATAGACACAACTTCTCCAGCTCAAAAATCAAAAAATAAAAAACATTTTGAAGATACTTATAATGAAAGAATTAAAGCTGCAGATGAAGCTTGGAATTTATTAATAGATTACCTTTCATTTATACATAAAAATGGAACGCCTTTAAATTTTGGCATGACAATGATGTCTTTAAAAAGCAATATGCAAAGTATGTTAAAAGCAGCGGCGCCAGTAAAGTATTATTATGTTGGTCCATCTATGGACGCAAACAAACTTAGATATGAGCATATAATACCCACAGAATATATTGTTTTAAAACTAACTCAACATTTTTATGGTAAAAAAATAGACTTAAAAGCTTTAAAAGATAAATACAATGTAGCTATAGTTCCTAAAGCTATGGATAAAAATTTTGATGTTCAATTTCAAAAAGTAATGCCTACGTTTTGGAATGAAACAATGCCAGAGACTCAAAGATACTTTGGAGAATTAATGAAGGGTTTTCCAAATATGTATGCCTTAGAAGTTATAGGTGGTAAAGACAAAGGAAAAATAATAGGAGAAAAATTTGTAGAGTTATCTAATAATATAGTTAATGCTGAAAAAGTAAATAAAAAAGAAGCTAGTTTAAGTAATGTTATAGATACTAAAAACATGACTAATGAACAAATTATTGGTCAATTTAGTAAAGCAGATGAAGCTTTGAAATTTGCTAGAGATCCTAATACTCCTGTTAAAAAAATTAGAGTATTTGATTTTGATGATACATTGGCTACTACTAAATCAGATGTTTTATTTACAGCTCCTGATGGAACTAAAGGTAAGTTGAACGCTGAAGAGTTTGCTAAACAAGGTAAAGATTTATTAGAAGAAGGTTATGTGTTTGATTTTTCTGAATTTAATAAAGTTACCAAAGGTAAACCTGGTCCACTATTAGAAGTAGCTAAGAAAATACAAGCAGCAAGAGGAACGGAAGATGTATTTGTTCTAACAGCTAGAGCACCTGAAGCTCAAGTAGCTATTAAAGAATTTTTAGATGGTGTAGGTTTAAATATACCATTAAAAAACATAACTGGTTTAGGTAATTCAACAGGTGAAGCAAAAGCTAATTGGTTAGTTGATAAAGCAGCAGAAGGATATAATGATTTTTATTTTGCAGATGATGCTTATCAAAATGTTAAAGCAGTTAAAGACGCTATGTCTGTTCTCGATGTTAAATCTAAAGTTCAGCAAGCTAAAGGTCAGTTTAGCAAAAATGTTAACGAAGATTTTAATAAAATAATAGAACAAACTACAGGAATAGCATCGGAAAAAGTATATTCAGAAGCTAAAGCAAAAGTAAGAGGAGCTAATAAAGGTAACAAAAAATTCTTTATACCTTATTCAGCTGAAGACTTCATGGGATTAATATATCCATTATTAAGTAAAGGTAAATTAGGTGATAGCCAAATGGCTTGGTTCAAGCAAAATTTACTTGATCCATACGCTAGAGCGCAAGAAAATTTATCCACTGATAGGCTTCAGTTAATGGAAGACTTTAAAACTCTTAAAAAAGCATTAGAAGTTCCTAAAGATCTTAGAAAAAAGACTGATTCTGGTTTTACTAAAGAACAAGCTGTAAGAGTTTATTTATTTAATAAGGCTGGTTTTGATGTTCCTGGTATATCTAAAACTGATTTAAATGAACTACTAGATTTAGTTAATTCTGATGGAGTATTAAAAGCTTTTGGTGATCAGATATTTAATATAACTAAAGGTGATGGTTATGCTAAGCCAGGTGAAAACTGGTTAGTAGGTACGATCACAACTGATTTAATCGATGTGTTAAATACTGTTAAAAGAGCTAAATACTTAGAGCAATCTGGTTATACTGCTAATGCTGAATTAATATTTAGTAAAGAAAACTTAAACAAGTTAGAAGCTGCTTACGGTACTAAGTATAGAGAAGCTATGGAAAATATACTTGGTAGAATGAAATCTGGTAAAAATAGGTTATTTAGTGGTAATAGACTTAGCAATAGAGTTTTAGATTATATAAATAACTCTACTGGTGCTATAATGTTCTTTAATACTAGATCAGCAGTTCTTCAAACTATATCTAGTATAAACTTTTTAAATTGGAGTTTTAATAATCCTATAAAAGCAGGTGCTGCATTTGCTAATCAACCTCAATACTGGAAAGACTTTGTTGAGTTAATAAACTCTGATTATTTAGTTGATAGACGTAATGGGTTGAAACTAAATATAAATGAAAGTGAAATAGCTGATGCTGCTGCAACTAGTAAAAATAAAGCTAAAGCTGCTATAAATTATATACTACAAAAAGGATTTTTACCAACACAATATGCTGATAGCTTTGCTATTGCATCTGGTGGCGCTACATTTTATCGTAACAGAATAAATGATTTAGTTAAAAATCAAGACATGTCTGAAACTGATGCTAAGAAGCAGGCTATGTTGGAGTGGAGAGAAACAGCTGAAATATCTCAACAATCATCTGATCCAAGTAAAATATCTGCTCAACAAGCTAGTGATTTAGGTAGAGTTATATTAGCATTTGCTAACACACCTATGCAATATGCTAGAATACAAAAAAGAGCTTTACAAGATCTAGTAAAAGGTAGGGGAGACGCTAAAACGCATGTTAGTAAGATTATATACTACGCCGTTGTTCAAAACTTAATATTTAATGCTTTACAATCTGCATTATTTGGATTAGGATTTGGAGACGACGAGGATGATGAGAAAAAAGAAAAAATGTATTTAAGAACAGCTAACGGTATGTTAGACTCTCAATTAAGAGGTTTAGGTTTAGCTGGAGCTACAGTTGCTGTAATTAAAAACTTTTTAGCTGATATATATGAAAGATCTGGAAGAGACAGACCTGAATATGTAGATTCTGTATATGAATTATTAAGAGTTTCTCCACCTATAAGTAATAAAATATCTAAAATTAGAGGAGCAGCTTATCAATTTGATAGTAAAAAGCGTAGAGAAGAAATATTTGATAAAGGATTTAACATAGATAATCCAGCATATGAAGCTGGTGCAAAAGTAATATCTGCAACTACAAATATACCGTTAGACAGAGTGTATAGCAAAGTGGATAATATTTCTGGAGCGATGTCAGAAGATGCTGAAACTTGGCAAACTGTAGCTATGTTAGCTGGTTGGCCAAAATGGACTATAATGCCTAAAGAAAAATCAAGTGAAGAATTACCTAAATTTTCAGGTGCAAAAATTAAAAAGTTTAAAAAATACGACTATAAAAAGAAAACTGAAAAAGGAGAAAGAAGAAAATTTGGATATTAAATAAGGAACAAAAAATACTGGGCACCATACCCAAAGTTCCTGTAACCAAAAAGGGGAAGTCATAATGACCTCCCCTTTTATTATTTAACACCATGGGCAAAATCCGCCCGGACAGTTTTCACACATAATTTTAATTTTAGAACCTATAAGTAATACCAAAAGCAATTATAAAACCTCCACTAGCTATAGCTAAAGTATTAGGATTTAA
>Ga0208767_1004027_pt1 | contig 10477 bp, 9 predicted proteins | sample VirMetDEL_Mar_21_FD_184514 | JGI IMG/M metagenome (GOLD analysis project Ga0208767, IMG submission 184514) | Aqueous microbial communities from the Delaware River and Bay under freshwater to marine salinity gradient to study organic matter... | ecosystem: Environmental > Aquatic > Marine >... | reverse complement strand
GCTTTTTGTGTAGCTTCAAAGACCGTAGGGCTGTTCATTATTTCTTGAAACTTACCACTAGACTTTACAACCACATCGTCTACAATCTCGTCAGTCTCCATGAACTTATCGACTGCGCGGCTATCGAGATACCTACCACCAGCCCATCCCAACGTGCCGCCTAAGACCGTACCAGTACCTGTTGTAATCAGGTTCTGCTCAAAGTCAAACTCTTCTTTGGCACCAACATTAATATCAGTGATCTGCTCGGCTGCGTCAATCGCACCGGAACCAGCACCGGCCTCAATAGCACCGAAGGCAGCACCCTTTAAGGCGATATTTCTTTTAACCTGCTCTTGTGTAATCTTATTTGCAGTAAGCATCATAAGTTGACGCGCTGTTACACTCGTACCGCCAGTGAACGCAGAAGTTAACAGAGCTACTTGTGATATCGGGTCAGTAATACCCTGATAAGTATACTCAAAGATAGCATCTCTCCACTCAGCAAACCCCTCAAGCTCAGCGTTATCAAACATATCTTTAAGCTCGAAGTAAGCTTGTGCTTCTTCAGGCGACCAGACTTTTGATTCAATCGCCATCTGGATAGCTTCTGTAGTATTAGCGCCTCTTGCCCTAAAAGCTTCTATAGCACTCATACCCCCAAGAGCTAAGCCTGCTTTTTCTGATAGTTCAATAAACCTCTCATCAGATTCTAGCTCAGTGATGCTCATCTGCTCAGGGTCTTCGATCAAAAACTCATAGGCTTCTTCTCCCCACTTAGAGAGCTTCTCGCCTATTGTCTGAGGTTTTTCTTCGGGCGCAACGACCTGAGCTTGCTCTATAGAATCAGCTTCGTCAATACTAAACCCAGATTTAAATTCTTCTTCTTCGTTTAGAGAGAAGCCGGATTTAAACTCATACTCATCTGTTTTAAATCCAGACTCAAACTGAGCATCGTCTTCTTCCCCTAGGCTGAACCCGGAGGTAAACTCATAATCTTGGTCAGACAAAATTTAGCCTCTCGTTTGAGAAAACTTTTTAAGGAAAGAATAGAACGATCCTTCCCCGGCGGGGGCGCTAGCATTATACGTTTCTTTTTCTAAGTACCTAAGCCATGTCATATTTCCAGAAGCCTTAACAGCGTCGAGTCGGCCCACGAGCTTCTGCACTTCCTCTGGAGTCATGGATTTAATTTCTTCGTAGTGCTTCTGTCCGGCCCCCATCAGAGCCTCGAAGTCTTTCTTAGAAATCACCGCTTCGTTAGATTCTGCAATAGCAACAATAACTTCGACACCTGAGTTAATGACAGGTTTAAGGTGCGCGCTAGGATCACCCCCTTCCCAACTGTCCCAAAAAGTACCGATATCTATCTCTTTAATAGCACGATTAGCAAACGCTTGGCCCGTAACACGACTAAGATCTACTTGGTACTCTGTCTCTAGTTGACGAGTTCGCTTTGCTGTAGCATCTAGCACAAGCTGAAACCCAGAGTTATCTTCGCCTCCGAACCGAATCTTATCGTCAAGAGTATCAGTATATTCTTCTAAAGCAGCTTTGTTTTCTTCACCGAAGTAGGGAGAAATCCTAGACTGAAACTCATCGAGGTCTTCTTTAGGGAGTCGCTGAAAGTCAGCAGGCTTATCCACTTTAATTGTTTTAGTAGATCCTCCAGCCTGATCAGATACCATTGTTGTTGTCACCTTAAAGGTAATACCGTTGATATCTTCAAGAGATTCAGCAGTTTCTGTCACAGGCCAGAAGCCAGCGAGACTACCATACTTAGCTTGGTCGGCTTCGTTCACAAACTTAGCCCCGCTAGATTCAATAACCGTATTACCAGTAGGATCTACCGTCTTTGTTACATCCCGGTACATCTCCACGCCTTTGTGGATAAAGGTTTCTTGCTTAGTCTCTGTTTTAGATTCTTTATATGCCTCAAAGAGTCTACGATCTTCTTCTGTAGGAAACTCGTAGTCAGTCTTCTTAGTGCCATCTGAAGCTTCTCGTGTAACTTTAAAAGAACGGAACGGCCTCTCGTCACTAGGAAGCTGCTCGTCCCTTGCGGTTACCTTGAACACATTGGTTTCTACCTTAGCCAACTTATCCTTGTACTTAACATAGTTCTCAGCGGCAAAGTCATCACCTGTAGACAGCAGGACATTCTCAGCTTCATTAATAATCTTAGCACTCTGAGCATAAGGGCTTAATTCAAGAGACCTAAGGTACTCTCGTTGATAATCTTCTTTAGACTTACCACGGATTTTAGCGCCTATAATCTCAAACATACTATCAGGTCGTTTGTCTACACTGGCTAAATAAGCATCTCGTTCTTGTGCCGTACCCAACATAGGAATAGCAGCCCTAGCTTTCTCATGAGCGCCGTACATTTTCTCCGCAATCTTATAACCTTCTCCGTGGTAAAAAGATTCTAATTGCTTTTCGCTAGGTCTGTCAATACCCTGATCTCTGAAGTACTGGTCAGCCATTGATTCGATACGAGGACGAACCTTAGTCGTGTAGAAGTAATCTACTCCGTTACCTTCAAACTTATCAATCTCTTTTTGTCTAGCTACTGTACGCTCGGCTGACATAAGGGCTGTATTGTGCTTAGCTCGTGCCGCAAATACACTTTCATTAGTAGCCCAATCCTTAACCTTATCATCAAAAAAAGATTTAGCTACTCCAGCCCCAAGCTGAAGACCCAGCCCCATCAACAGAGCCTTACGCTGATCTTTCTTAGCACGTTTCTCCTGCTTACGTACTCGCTCAATCTTACCAGAGAGTAAGCTCTCACCTAGTTCTGTAATGTCTGGTCTTGCCATAATCTTATCCTAAAAGGGACTCTTCTTCAGGGGGCATATCTACCCCTTCATTGTCATTTAAAACCTCTCCAGCAGGCTCAGATTGCGTCTGAGGGGCTAATAGAGAGGTAGGTGCCTCATCTATCTTATCCTCGATTTCTTTGGGTAAAGCACCTTGAGGTACTTTCTTGGACTCTGGAGCCTTAGATGCTATAGCTTCTTTAAAGCTAGAGATATCAGTACTATCTTCATCCTCGTCAGGCTCATCATCAATTCTGAAGTCAATCTCTGCTCGTTCAGCCAGTGCCATAAACATATACGCCGTAGGCTCAGCCAGTAACAGCATCATATCAGGATTCCACTTACCAGCCCTAAAGCCCTGATAGAGAAGGTTCTGTGTTAGCTCCATGATACTAGCCTCACCAGAATCTAACAGGCTCATCATAGGCACATAGGTTTCTTCTTGAATAAGGTTACTAAAGATCCACTCTTGAGCCTGCTTGGCGTTAGTAAACTGAGGCGGCTTCTCGTAAGCAGCAGGATTCTCTGGATCATTGGTTAAGCTCTGGCCGGGGATGGGTCGTTGGAACTTAGCCATCTCCTTAGCGACTGTCATATCAGGCATTATGCTACTCCGTAGATCTGATCAAAGAGGGCGTTATAGTTTGTATTAACAGTACCCATCTGGAAAGGCTGCATGAATTGGGCCAGTTGTGGGGTAGTATCTACTGGTGTAATCTGAGCCGTACCCCCAGAGTAAGTCTCTACTTGTTGGGTCTGAGGCATAATTCCAAGTGTTTGGTTAATATAATTAGTGCCAGCTGTTTCAAGACTTGAAATTACATTACTTCCTATTTTTCCGGGCACTTGTTTAAGTTGATCTGTAAATGAAGTTACTAAAGATTTATTTTGCTCTACTTGAGCTTTAGCTGTTTCTTCCATAACAGCCTCAGCAGCTTCTACAGGATCGTAGTTAGGACTCATAGGATCTTTAGAGTATTGTTGAGTATCAGTCTTTAGTTTGGTTTGTTGATACTGCGGGTCCATTGGATCTTTTGTTGGATCTATAGATACAGTCTTTAGTTTGGTTTGTTGATACTGCGGGTCCATTGGATCTTTTGTTGGATCTATAGATACAGGCTTAAGCTCTCCTTTCTTAGCTGCTATTTCGGCAAGAGATCTTTCGTGGAAATTCAAACCAGCCGTATCTGTCTTCCAAGGATCAAAGATACCAGAAGCACTATCACGCACTGCACCAACACTCTTACCTACGCCATCCATCCAAGACTGAAAGCCGCCCTCGGGGTTCATACCCATCTTAGCCAGCGTAGCATCAGAGACGCCCATCTTGCTCAGGAAACCACCACCTACTTCTTTAACAAAACCACCAACAGCATCAGTAACAGTACTGAATACTTTACCCGCAGTCTTACCAAAGTTAACAGCAGTCTGAAGGATTTTACCTACACCCTGCATCAGTGGGTTCGACATAGCTCCAAGGGAGGTAGCAGCTTTTCCAAGCAGGCCTCCTATCCCCGGTAACAGAAAGGCCAGACCGATCTGCCCAACGATACCAAGCTTACCCATGAACTTACCGATCTTCTTAAACGTGCGCTTAATGGCCTTACCGATCTTCTTAAAGACCTTCTTGACACCTTTAAATATCTTTTTAAGGAATCCCATTTAAGAGCCTCCACTCATCATATCACCAAATGTTTTAACAATCGTATCAATCTTAGAGAACGAAGTGCTACTAGGGTTCTCGTGGCTAAGGGCAGTAGCATACAGGTTAGTAGCATTAGTCTGGTAAGCAATATAAGACTGCTGATCAAACGCTGCCTCGTCCCTAAGCTGCTGCCACATCATACTAAGAGCACTAGTCTCTAGGTTAAAAGCATTCATAGCATTCTGCTGGTTAATCGCATTAGCCGCTGCCGTGTCTGCTGTATTAGCCTGTCGCCTCCAGTTGACATTACTCTGCTCAATAGCCTGAGCATTAGCAGCATTCCACTGATCTCGTTGGAACTCTACTTGAGCATTGAACTGCTGAGTCTGTGTGTCTAGCTGAGCATTAAACTTAGCAGCCTCTTGTTCCATGCCAGCTTCTTGTAACTGAGCCACGTTGAACTGCTGAGCATTAAACTGCTCCATCTGATTAGCAGCCGCAGCATTCTGCATATTAACCTGATTGGCTAGGTTAGCCATAAAGGTCATTACTTGATTCTCTGAAGCTGCGTTGAACTGCTTAGCTGCATTAACAGCAGCTTGGTTACTTAGGAGCTTCTGCATCTGGCTCTGTGTATTGAGCATCTCCATCTGCTGCTCGTTGCTCAGGTTAGTAACATCCATCTGTAGGAAGTTACGAGCATTCTCAATCTGTACACGAGTCAGAGCATCTGCATTAGCCAGATCCTGAGAGGCCAGAAGTGTAGCTTCTTGTAAGGCTGCTTGCTGTGCGTTGTTAACATTAGTCAGTACAGCAGTCTGCATCCATTTAGAGTTAGCCAGTTCAACCTGCTGGGCAGCATTAAACTTAGCCATGTCCATACCAGCCTGAGTACTGGCATTGTAGATAGCAGTCTGCTGAGCAGCGTTAAGGTTAGCTACTCCGATCTCAGAAGCAATCTTAGCATCTAAGGCCCTGAGTTCTGCATCAGTCTGAAAGGCTACTACGGCATTCTGAGAGTTAAGCTGAGCTTCAGTAACATCTACTTGTGTCTGCAACTGAGCACGAGTAATCTCTGCTTGTTGTCTGTTCTGGAGATTAAGGTTAGCTCGTTCTTTCAGGGCATTAGCATTACCCTGAGCAATCGGTAATGCCGCAGATACAATAGCACTAAACAGTGCTGTCTGTCCTACTGTAGAGGCTGACATACCTCTAGCAGCCATCTGTGCTTCTACTGCACTGACAGCAGGCAAGGCCCACGAAGGAGTCTCACCGTTTTCCATACCCTGTAGGAGGTTATCAATCTGTGTAGATACAAGAGCTTCTGTTGGCAGCTCAGCTACTTGAGCCTGTACCTCTGGCTCCATGATGTCTACGTCTTCTAGTTTAGGTAGACCTGTCTTATCTACTTTAACTTCACCAGCCTGTACTGCCTTAGCAAAAGCCCCTTGAGATAACACACCATCAACGACTTTAGCCTGAGACTCTAACATCTCTCTGTTAGTAACAGCAGACTCTTTAACGTCTATTGGCTTCTCAGATAAGATAGCCTCTGCTATTCTAGATACTTCACCTGTAGCAGCTTCACCTACTGCGGCCTCTTGAATCTGTTGAGCACCGTAAGTAGTAGCCTTCTTAGGGTCTAACTGAGGTGTATCAGTAAGTACACCTTCTTTGGTTTTAATAGTAACATCTTCAGAAACACTACTTGCTGTAACGTCTGTTTGTTCTCCTATCTGCTCAGCAGGCCCAGAGACAGTACCTTCAGGCAGTTGACCATCTTTAACAAGCTTCTCTTGTGTGATCTGAGTATCTGCTGAAAGTTTCTTTTCGCCAGAAGCGTATTGTTCTAAAGCCTTTTGTGTGCCTTCTGGATCAACACCCGGAGAAACAGAATCTTTACCGCCGCCTGTAGGAGGAACAACAGTAGAACCAGTAGGGCCTACGTATTGCGTACCTGTCCAAGTAGCACCCTTAACATCACTTAAGGGATCTTTAACACCACCGCTAGGGTTCTTAGCCTTCCAATCTTCATAGCCACCCCAACTTCTGAACTCTTCATCAGATATGTGACCATCTTTATCTGTATCCTGAACACCTAGATTAAATGCTGCCATGTCATCAGGAGAGGCATTAGGAGCCGCGCCTGCTGCAATAGCTGCTTTAACCTCATCGGATTGAGGAACAGAAGTAGTAGTAGGTTGTTGAGGGTTTGAAGAAGGAAGATTCTTACGACCACCTGCTTTTACAGCACCTTCTAACATCTTAGGATCAATCATCCCAACAGCACCGCCAGTTTGATATCCTTTCCTTTTAGATTTCTTTCTAGCCATAATGAAATATTATACCATATTTTTGATCAAAAGTCAAGACCTTGATCTAATGTCTTGAATAGTCTTTACTGTTTTACTAGCTAACGGTACACCAGCACCAACACTAAAGACAGCCACGACTAGATACTGATACCAGTCCGGTGTTAAATCAAGTGCAGCAAATCCATCTTGTACAATCTGCGTAGCACCGGGAATGAAACAAAGCACTAGGGGGATAGATATTACCAAAGTAATATACTCATCCTTCCATGAGGTACTCAAATCCTCTGTGCGTTTCATATCCGCAAGGAACTCAGAAGCCTCTGCTTGCTGAACTCCTTCTAGAGTTTTCATGTGTCTAGCTTCTTCTAGCTCTTTCTTCTTTAGCCGCCTATCGCCTATACCATTAACTACACTAGCTACCGGGGCTACTAGAAGCTTTAACCATTCCATTACTGATCATGTCCTGTTTTAATTTCTAGGCGCTGGACTCTATCCGAAAGCTCCTTACGTTCTTCTGCACTCTTAGTCTGTAGATCAGCGAGTCTATTAATACTCTCAGAGATACGAGACATATTAGCCGTATAGGTTGCTTTCTCTTGAGCAGACCTTAGCTCTGTCTCTGCAATTCTTAATTCAATGTTCTGTAGTTTCTCTTCGTGATTAGTTAGATCATCGCTAAACGTATAGGCTGCGCCCATTAACAAACTAACTATACCACCAACTACTACCATTACTGGTACACTAACTCTATCTAGACTTACGTGATCTATCTCGTCACTCATGGAATATTTCCTTATGTTCCGTCAGTATGTTTAGGGCCATAAACTACGTGCTCAAGCTCGTGTTCTAAGACCGATTTAACTGCATCGTCTGTGGATTTACCCACATAGATGTGTATAACATTGCTACCTACTCCCAACGCACATCCGTGGGCGTCGTGGTCACAATGCTTCATTAGCTCACTACCATCAACTACATTATAGAAGATAACGGCTGAGTCTTGTAACTCAAAGCTCTGAGTCTTTGAGACTGTAGTTGTATGAGGGACTACCCTAGCGTCACAACTACCTAGACTAAAGCAGATGGCTACTATCAGTCCCGCCCGGAATAGCAAAGTACTTAGGTGGCATATGAACATTCCCTTCCTCGTCTACTGTAGGGGTGCGTGGATATATCTCGTCATACAGGGCCTTCAGCTCAGGATCACCTGCCACTTCTTCGAGCACAGGAACCTTCTGGGTGTAGGTGTCTTCAGGAACCTCCTCACCATCGCCATACACAGGAACTTGCTTGTAGCCCTCAATCTCGTCGGTTGTCTCGTAGTAGTCCAGCACCATTACCGGGGTTTCAATGACCTCAAGTAGCTCACCATCTTCTCCGTAGACATTGCGCGTCTTAACGACTCCGACCTCGATAGGCTCTGGCAGTTCATTACCATCCTCGTCGTGAGTGCGAGTGACAGTCTTTTGCTTGTCATGTCGCACTACCTTGTAGATTGGGTCGCCGTCTGTATAGCCCACAACCACTTGAGGCGTGTATGCAGGGACAGTTACAACCTCCTCTGTCCACTGAAGCTCACCCTCAATCTCGACCTGACGCTTGAATCCGTGGATTTCTTCGAGAGAGGTAACGGTCACAAAGGGCAGTTCAGCCAAGCCTTCAAGCTCGTCAATCGAGGTAATGACGATCATGGATTTAGTACCATCTGGCGAGTATTGAACATGCTTACCAGAGCGTCCGTCGATCTTGCCCCTATAGGGAGATTCCTCGTCTACGAGTCCTGTGGCTAAGAGTGCAGCCATATCTGTGCAGATGGAAATTAGGATGCTCATAGAATCGCCCCCAGCAGCATTAGAGCAAGAAGAAACCCCAGACCAACCCCAAGCAAGAAAACAAATCCAAATGCCGTTGCTACTGCATGACCAATCATAGTGTTGCTACCTGCGCGTCATTGAGCCGCTTGGTGTGTATCTTGACGTTGCGGGTTGTGGCATAGGGTTGTTGGGCAGACAGATGGTTGGAACCTATATGAATAGTCGTAACCGCAGGGGTGGTGCATGAGGTGTCGGTAAATTCCGAAAGCGCGTCAACATAAAACTCCCCGTCATTGGTAGCAACCGCAAGCGCCATATCAAACTGAATGCCTGCCCTTGCCTCTTTCCCTGAGATGTTGTTGATTTGCCCGACGCCGCCATCGGCCATATAAACAAAGTGCTGATCGCTGGAGTTGACGCCCATCCTCATGGCTTCGTTAGCTGTGCCGTCATCAACGCTAAGGAATGTGCCTGTTGCGCTTATCTCCGATAACCTGTAAAACTCCCCGCTCACCGTCATCGGGAATCTCAACCCACTACCGTCATATGTCAGAACATCGGCATTGCGTGTGGCGCTGGTTGTGGTGGGGATGTAGGTGGTGGGGAAGGAGCCTGCTTCAAACTGCGACCATGCGAAATACACATCACTGTCCGTAGTGCCCGCGTAAGAGATACCTCTTGCGCTATCTGTATTGTTTGTAAATCCAAGCAAGCCGATAGTGGTGTTACTTGCGGTAGCAGTCGCCGTTATAGAAATCTTGTACCAGCCGTCGCCTAAAGCCTTAGAGTGGACAGTGGCACCGGAACCTATTGTTCCCCACTTCCCTGTCGAGAGGTTAAAGTTTGCGTAATCGTTGGCGGTAAAGGTTGAGTTGATTATTGAAAAAGCCAACTGTATCCAATCATCACTTTTCTTCTTTAAGACAAAAGTCATGGTGTAGTCGTTGGAAACGGTCACGCTCATGGATGCGGAGTGCAGCCAATGGACAGTGTTCGTTACCGTTTCCGCAATGGTTGATCCCGTCAACCTTCCCTTTGGATTGACAACGGTATTCCCAGTAGCAGTGGTGGCCGCTTTAGTCCACGCCACGTTAGTAGGGTCTTCAGAATAAGTAACAAGATTAGTCCCCGCCTGCTCACTCAGATACCCCAATGGCCCTGAAGCATCCCAAGGTGAGGGAATGTTCTGCTCGATGGAGACGTTGCCGTGGGCTGTCCAGACCTCGCCCGTGGAGGCTGTGGCTGTTGTAACGCCGGGGGTGAAGGTTCTTGCGTCGAAGTCTACTGAGGGGGCTGCTGTGGGATCAGTGGAGGCTATTACTGCCGCCCTCATCGTTTTTCCTGTCATATTGAGTCCGGTTCCTGTTTGAGCAGAACCAATTTCAAAGACAGCCGTACTGTTAAATATGCTTGTATGGTTATTGGTGATAGTTCCAGCGTCACCCAATTCAGTCCATGTAATTTTGTTGTACGGTGTCCACGGGGAATCGTCAGACACATAAAAAGAAACTTGCGACTCAGATGCGTCAAAAGTGGTTCTCGTCCAATGAGCCGTCTTGTTGGAGAATCCCGTGGCAACAGTGCTGCTGTACGTGCCAGTGGTTGCCCCACCTGTTGCGCCGTTTGAGCTAATTGCGAGTCTTAGCGTCCCAGTTGTGGGGTTTACGTCAAAAATAAACGCGGCCTGAGCGCCGGTTCCCGTCCACTTGGCAACCATTGCTTCGTTGGCAGATGGTGTCCAGTCATCGAGGGAGCCATACCTGATTACTGTTAAGTCAGTCGTTCCGATGTCGGCATCCGGCGCGGAAAAGTAATCCCCTGAACTCCCCGGCAAATCCCCCCAAGCCGCAAAGGGCGAGAACACTCTGGCTGTGCCGTTGAGTGTCCAGATTTCAGAGGTGC
>Ga0208767_1004023_pt1 | contig 10478 bp, 16 predicted proteins | sample VirMetDEL_Mar_21_FD_184514 | JGI IMG/M metagenome (GOLD analysis project Ga0208767, IMG submission 184514) | Aqueous microbial communities from the Delaware River and Bay under freshwater to marine salinity gradient to study organic matter... | ecosystem: Environmental > Aquatic > Marine >... | reverse complement strand
AGCTGCAAGATCTTACTAGGTTCCTAGTTGCGTAAATAACAGCCAAAAGGTATTATCAATCTTGTAGAACTAATTGTTGCGGGCATGGTGTCCGCAATGGCTAATTTATAGGAGGCTGATTATGACTACGCATTTTACTTCGGGTGTTACCAATGTTTCTGGAGACGGAACATTAGGTAAATTAAAAGCTCCCGCACCACACAAGTATCATTCATATTTTAATGATTTTGATACTTATTTAGCGTCCGATTGGACAATCACAACAACAGAAGCTGGAACAGGATCAGCAACAGAAGCATTAGCAGATGGCGATGGTGGTTTACTATTAGTAACCAACGCAGCTGGTGATAACGACCATGACTTTTTCCAACTTGTAAAAGAAGGTTATAAGTATGAGGCTGGTAAGCAGTTGGCTTTTAACATTAGATTTAAAACCAGTGATGCAACTCAGACTGATATTGTTGCTGGTTTACAATTAACTGATACAACACCATTAGATGTAACTGACGGTATTTTCTTTTTAAAAGAAGACGGTGGCACATCTATTAGCTTTATCGTTGAAAAAGACAGCACACAATCTACGCTGACTTTACCAAACGCTTTAGCAGACGACACTTTTATGACTTTAGGTTTTGTTTTTGATCCTAAAGATCAAAAGTTTCATGTGTTCCAGGACAACGTTCTTGCTGGTACAGTTGTAAACACTAACGCTCCAGATGATGAAGAATTAACTGTATCTTTTGGCGTGCAAAATGGTGAAGCTGTAGCAAAAACTATGACCATCGATTATGTCGGTGCAATGAAAGAACGTACAGCAAACACTGAACTATAGGAGTAGATAATGGCTGATACAGTAACGAGTCAAACTATCCAGGATGGTGAAAGGGTAGCAATACTTAAATTTACCAACGAAAGTGATGGCACAGGCGAGGCTTCGGTTAAAAAGGTTGATGTTTCTGCATTAACCAAAGATAGCAGAGGAAGATCTTGCAGTTCTGTATCTATATCAAGAATATATTGGGCCTGTAGAGGCATGGGCGTTGACATTGAGTTTGACGCTAGTACCAATGTATTAGCGATACCATTACCTGCGGATAGCACAGGTGACGAATACTATGATTTATTTACTGGTATTCCAAACAATGCAGGATCCGGGGTGACGGGTGATATAGACTTCACTACTGTTGCACACAGTAACGGCGATGCTTATTCGATTATCTTGGTTTTAACTAAGAACTACTCATAAATACTAGGGCGGTCTTACGGCCGCCTTTTTTGTTATGGCATTAAAGAGTAAAAAAGATTCAAGATTAGCAAGAGCTGGAGTTAGTGGTTTTAATAAACCAAAAAGAACTCCAAAACATCCGACTAAATCGCATGTTGTAGTTGCTAAACAAGGTGACAAAATAAAAACAATTAGGTTTGGACAGCAAGGAGCTAAAACAGCTGGTAAACCAAAAATGAAAAGAAAATCATTTAAAGCTAGACATCGTAAAAATATACAAAAGGGAAAAATGTCGGCAGCATATTGGGCTGACAAGGTGAAATGGTAATATGGCTAAAAAGAAATTAAACAAAGTTATTAAGGGTTTGAAAAAGGCCAGTAAAACTCATGCAAGTCAAGCTAAAACGCTTGAATCAATCAAGATGAAAAAAGGTGGTGGTGCTAAATCCAAAACACCAGATAACGTAGCTAATCCATCTATTTATGCAAGAGCTAAAGCTAAAGCAAAAGCAAAGTTTGACGTATATCCGTCGGCTTATGCAAATGCTTATATGGTTTCAGAATACAAAAAAATGGGCGGTAAATACAAAGGTGCTAAGAAAAAAGCTGCTGGCGGTGAAATGAGTTTAAAACCGATACCGGCTGAAAACAAAGGATTACCAAAACTACCAAAAAAAGTTAGAAACAAAATGGGTTTCATGCAAGCTGGTGGTGCTGTGAAAATGGTCCAGGGCAGAGGTTGTGGCGCTATGATGCAAAGCAAACGTAAGAAAACAAGAGTGCCGAGCGCTTAATGAAAAAGAAAAAAGATCCGAGGGTAGGTACAGGTAAAAAACCCAAAGGATCTGGCAGAAGGCTTTACACGGATGAAAACCCAAAAGATACAGTTAGTATTAAATTTAAAACCATGAAAGACGCTACTGCTACAGTAAATAAAGTAAAAAGAATCTCAAAACCTTTTGCTAGAAAAATACAAATATTAACTGTTGGCGAGCAAAGAGCTAAAGTTATGGGAAAAACAAGCATAGCTAATATATTTAAAAAGGGTAAAGAACAAATTAGGAAAGCTCATGGCAAAAAGTAGCGGCGGACTTACTGAGTGGTTTAAGCAAGACTGGGTAGACATCGGAGCACCAAAAAAAGGTGGTGGCTTCAAAAAGTGTGGCAGATCAAAACAAAAAGCAGATGCCAAAAGAAAATACCCAAAATGCGTGCCAGCTGCAAAAGCTGCTAGCATGAGCAAAAAACAAATTAAATCAGCGGTAAGAAGAAAACGATCCAAAAAACAAGGTGTTGGCGGTAAACCAACCAACGTCAAAACTTTCGCTGCAAAAGGTGGTATGATAAAATCAAAACCTAATATGGGTTTATATGGCAGGAGCTAAATTATGAAAAATTCTAAATATATGGCTAAAGGCGGTGCAATGAAAGGCACAAAATATATGTCTATGGGTGGAGCAGCAAAATCAGAAATGAAAGCTAATCCAGGCATGGGTAAAATGCCTAAATCAGTTGTAGCAGCACTTGAAGGTGTCGGTACTAGAGCACAAGGTCAAGCTAATGTTTTGAAAGGTGCAAAAGGCATGGCTAAAGGCGGTGCTATGAAAGGTACAAAATACAAAGCAGGTGGTGGCGCTATGAAAGGTACAAAATATAGAGCTAAAGGCGGAAAGGTTTAACACCTTGTATATTAAATTAAGTGGCGTATTTAATATCAAACATACCGCAGTTTAAGTGCTGGGTTAGAAAAGAATTTACCGCAAATCATCAAAACTATCATGGTGAGTATTTGCATGCTTTGGCTATAGCTGTAAATACAATTCCAGATAGATCTTTATCATTTCAAGTAGTTTTTACAGGATGCGAAATAGATAGCGAAGAAGACGCTCCAAATGTTCATGGTGGCGCTATGTGGGCTCGAATGCCTATTCAAGCACTTGTAGCAGATATACCTCTTCAAGAATGGCCAACTCCAATGGAAGATCATTTAGCTCAACCTTGGGACTGTCTTAGCCATCATCATAGCGTTGTAGTTTTAGATCGTGTTAGTTCTAGTCCTTGGTACTGTAAGATTGATGGCGAGTTTTACCTGGGTAAATACATGTTTACAGTAGATTACACCGAACATTCTATTGCAGATGATCCAGCACAACACAAACAATCGCATGTGCTATACTTGACGGACGCTGGTCCTTATACTGGCAATTTTGTTGCATTACCAAATAATCGTGTAAGAGCAACGAATCCAGCGCTGTGGCGAACAGGAGAGGGTGCTCCAGATTTTGCACCTTCGCAATGGGTTCACTCAGCAGAGCAGCACGAGAGCTATACAGATCCGACAATTACATTTGACAATTTGTACGCTCCACAAGAAGATATAGATGAGGAATAGTTATGGCAACATCTGGAAGTAAAGATTTTGAGCTAGACGTAGCTGATTACGTTGAAGAGGCTTTTGAGCGTTGTGGCATAGAGTTGCGCACTGGTTACGATCTTAAAAGCTCTACAAGAAGTCTGAACTTAATGCTTGCAGAGTGGGCAAACAGAGGTTTGAACCAATGGTCTATTAAAGAAAAAACAGTAGACATGGTTAAAGATACCAAAACCTACAACATAGACAGCACTAATGCTACGGCACCTATTGATGTGTTAGACGTGTTTATAAGAGAAACTGTTGGATCAGATGCTACTGATATACCTATGACCAGGCTTAGTAGAGCTGAGTACGCACATATCACAACAAAATCTACTACAGGCAAACCCAACCAATTTTTTATTAATAAACAATTAACACCGACTATTTCGGTTTGGCCAGCGCCAGACAAGTCAAGCACCTACACAATACACATGAACGTCCTAACAAGAATGGACGACGCAGACGCAGGAGCGAACACGCTTGACCTACCATTTAGGTTTTATCCTTGTTTGGCAGCTGGTCTTGCATATTACTTATCATTAAAAAGAGCACCAGAGAGAACACAAATGTTAAAAGCCTTGTACGAAGAAGAGTTTGCAAGAGCTTTAGCACAAGACGAAGATCGTGCATCTTTTAGAGTTTCACCAAGTTTAAGGAGTTATAACAACGCATAATGGCTTTTGCATCTGGTAAATTTTCTTACGGCATCTGTGATATAACAGGGTTTCGCTATAAATTAAAAGACATGCGTAAAACCTGGGATGGCTTATTAGTTGGTCCAGATCAGTGGGATCCTAAACATCCACAGCTTATGCCGAAACCATCTACTCAAGATCCGCAAGCTGTTAAAGATCCTAGACCAGATACCAGTGACGACAATGCAAAATTTTTGGTTTATACCAATGTGGGCGATGGTAAATTAGGCTCTGTATTAGATACTTTTTCAATCACGGCAGGCGTAGGTGAGGTTACAATAACGACATGAGTTTTACACTAGGCACATTAAAAACAGCAATACAAGATTACTTAGAGGTATCTGAGTCAACTTTTACAACTCAGCTGCCTACCTTTATAAAAGAAGCAGAAGATCGTATTTTTTCTTTTGTGCAATTACCAGAGCAACGTAAAAATGTCCAAGGCACAGTAACCACTGGCAATAGGTTTCTAGCTACACCAACAGATTTTTATTCACCTATGAGTTTGGCTATTATCAGCTCAGACACATACGATTACTTAGATTTTAAACACCCATCATTTATCAAAGAGTATTCTTCTGGAACGACAAGAGCAACTCCAAAATATTATTCTTTATTTGATGACACAGCTTTTGAGGTTTCGCCTATCCCGGATGCGGATTACACAGTGGAACTTCATTATTTACATAAACCAGTATCTCTTACCAATGGTAGTGACAGCGGTACAACTTTTTTATCTACAGATTATCCGGACGCTTTGCTGTACGGATCTTTAGTAGAAGGAGCTATCTTCCTTAAAGAACCTACAGACGTCGTTACTCAGTTAGAGGCACGATTTAAGGAGGCGGTAGCTAGAATGAAAAATATCTCAGAAGGTCGTGGCACACGCGACGAATATCGGTATGACTCAGTACGCTCCAATGTGAGCTAATGAGTCGCATAGAGCATTTAGAAGGTAAGACAGTTGCAATAATAGGCTTGGGTGTGTCACAAGTTGATTTTGCGATTGGTTTAGAAAACAGCAGAGAATGGGACGAAGTTTGGTGTATTAACTCAGCAGGCTTGGTTTATCCGGCAGACAGAATATTTGCATTAGATCCAGCAAGTAGATTTTTTGATAGTAATGATGCAGGCAAACAAACACATGCCATGAAAAAACTTATGGCTACTTCGGATGTGCCTATCTATACTTGTGAGTTAGATCCGCGTATAAAAAACGCAGTTCGTTACCCAGTAGAAGACGTATGTAATGAAACTAAATGTGCTTATATGAATACAACTGTAGCATTTGCCATTGCTTATGCTTTATATAATAAGGTTGGTCGTATAGATTTATTTGGTATTGATTTTTCTTATAAAGAAAACATGCACTTTGCAGAAGCAGGCAGAGCGTGTGTGGAGTTCTGGATTAGTAAATGTATGAGTGCTGATATACTTGTTGGTATTAGTGGCAGATCTACAGTATTGGACTCTAATGTGCCAGCTACAGAAAAACTTTATGGTTTTCACAGATTAGACAAACCATTAGTAGCTGTGCCGCATGAAGGCAAATTTATTATTGGTCCTTATGATGAAATAAATACGCAACTAGAAGAATATGGTCTAAAAATTAATGAGGATGTAGTTCCTCCAGAGCCATATAAAGGTTAAATATGAGTGTAGAAAGCGATTTTGTATTAGGTAAAGTAGAGGTTCATTCAACAGAAAATAAGGGACATGACGCCGAATTTTGGGCAGCACAAGCTACTAAGAAAATTTGCGACATTTCAGACAACGCTCCAGCACATGTTAAACAACAGGCTTTGGCTTTTCAAAACCAAGTTTATACTGTAATCTTATATACTATAAAAAATGCGATTAAGTCACAGAACACGACTTACTCAAATTTATTAAAAGAACAAGGCCATGAAGACATGGCTAAAATATTGAAGGAGCTATAATGGCAATTACATCGGCAATATGCACAAGTTTTAAACAAGAGCTACTTGTTGAAGGGCATAACTTTACAAATGGAGCTGACTCGTTCAAATTAGCTCTATACACAAGTTCTGCTACTTTAGGAGCTGGCACGACTGCGTTTGTTACTACAGGCCAAGCGAGTGGCACAAACTACTCATCTGGTGGTAGCGCACTGACAAATGTCACGCCAACGACTTCTGGAACAACAGCTATCGTTGACTTTGCAGATTTAACCTTTGGTACAGCAACAATCACAGCTAGAGGTTGTTTAATATATAACACAAACAACTCAAATAAAGCTGTGTGTGCGATTGATTTTGGAGGCGACAAAACATCGACCGCTGGCGATTTTACAATAGTTTTTCCTAGTGCAACTGCTACAGGAGCTATTATTAGATTGGCGTAAGATCACAGCAGATATGTTAGACTCTAAATATGCCGCTGACCAAATTAAACTTTAAACCTGGAATCAACAAAGAAGAAACCGATTACTCAAACGAAGGTGGTTGGGTTGACGGCGATAAAATTCGTTTTAGAAAAGGTAGAGTAGAAAAGATCGGTGGTTGGGAAAAGTTTTCGCCATCTTCTATTATAGGTTCTGCTAGAGCACTACATTCTTGGATTTCACTTGGCGGTTCTCGCTATTTAGGTATAGGTACAACCAATAAGTATTATGTAGAAGAGGGTGGTACTTACAACGATGTTACACCGATAAGAAAAAACACCACAAATGCTGCGACCTTCGCAGCTACAAACGGATCTTCAACGCTTACTGTGACCGACGCTAGTCATGGAGCTGTTAATGGTGATTTTGTAACTTTTTCAAGCGCTGTTTCTTTAGGTGGCAATGTCACTGCTGCTGTTATAAATCAAGAGTACCAAATTGATTTGGTCACGGGTGACAATACTTATGAAATTACTGCAAAAGATACTTCCGGTGCGACAGTAACGGCAAACTCAAGTGACTCTGGTAATGGTGGTTCTGCTACAGATGCGGTTTATCAAATAAACTCTGGATTAGATAATTACGTTGAATCTACTGGTTGGGGTGTTGGCACTTGGGGTGCTGGATCATGGGGAGCAGCAACAGCTTTATCAGACATAAACCAACTAAGGTTGTGGACACACGATAACTATGGAGAAAATTTAATTATAAATCCCAGAGCTGGCGGAATATATCGTTGGGTTGAAAACGATGGTTTAACAACAAGAGCAGTAGAGTTATCAACTGTAAGTGGTGCAAACTTAGTGCCTACTAAAGCCTTACAAGTAATCACATCTGAAACAGATAGGCATTTAATAGTGCTAGGAGCAGATCCCATAAGCGGTAGTTCAAGAACAGGTACTTTAGATCCTATGTTAATAGCCTTTAGTGACCAAGAAAATGAATTACAGTTTGAGCCTTTAAGTACTAATACAGCTGGTTCTTTAAGATTGTCCTCTGGTTCTTCTATAGTCGGTGGTATAAAAGCAAGACAAGAAATACTTATCTGGACAGATACATCTTTATACTCTATGAATTTTATAGGACCACCTTTAACATTTGCTGTTAATTTAATTAATGAGGGAGCTGGACTACTAGGGCCTAAAGCAGCAGTAAATACACCAAAAGGCGTATTCTTTATGTCGAAAAAAGGTTTCTACTACTACAACGGCGCAGTGCAAAAACTACCATGCTCTGTGCAAGATTATGTTTTTTCTGACCTTGATGAAGGCCAAGCGTTTAAATGTTTCGCAGGTTTAAACGAAGAGTTTTCCGAAGTGTGGTTTTTTTACCCATCTCTAACAGATAATGAAACCGAAATATCCAGATATGTAATTTTTAATTATGAAGAAAATAGTTGGAGCGTAGGATCATTAGAAAGATATAGTTGGTTAGCAGCTGGTGTTTTAAACAAACCATTAGCAGCAGGCGAAGCCTCATCTACTAAATTTATTTACGAACATGAAAAAGGTTTTAACAACGACACTGATCCTATGGATGGTGTATTTATTGAATCAGCAGATATAGACATTGCGGACGGAGATCGTTTTGTATTTTTAAAACGCATCTTACCAGACATATTGTTTGTGAATGATGTAGGCACCAGCCAAGATCCAGCAATAAATGTTGTGGTGAAACGCAGAGATTTTAGCAATCAAACTTTATCAACAGACTCAACCACACAAATTAAGTCGACAAGCACTTTTGGATCACTTAGATCTAGAGGTAGGCAGTTTGTCTTACGTTTTGAAAGCGATGACGACAACACAGCGACCGACAGAAAAAATTACAAATGGAGATTGGGTAACACTCGTGTAGAGATACAGCCATCGGGGAGAAGGTAAATGAGCAAGCTCTTGCCAACCAACTTACCTTTTGCTACAGGCGAAACAGTTTCAGCAGATACATTTAATAGACTAATAAGAATATTAGAAATAAACCTTGGTTCAGTCGATCCAAATGCCATACAAGTCTTTAATTCTACAGAGGTAAGTGAATTGCAATTTGCTACCGGAGCGATTATATTTAACAGTACGACAGAGGTTCATCAAGCCTTTGATGGTACAGAGTTTAGGAATCTGTATGAACATCAAACATACTTGACAGGATTATCTGCTACAATGAGTATAGGTAGTGTAACAGTGAGTACGCCATGAGTGCATTAGAAGACAGTTTAAGAAAAGTTTATAAATTACCACAAGCAAAACCAAGATTAATGGATGGCTCACCATTACCAGAGGGAATGGTGCCAGGACCGACTAGAACCATGGAGTACAGAGATGCGAACCAAAATGGTATAGAAGATAGAGATGAGGGTATTTATCTGCCAAAAGATTTAGTGCCAGAAAGTAGTAGACCACAACTGACAGAAGCACAAAAAGAATATCGAAGAAGATTTTTTGTAACACCACCAGAAGGCGGTTTTCGTAATATGGATCCTGGATTCTATAAAAATTTTCCAAAAGCTATGCCAAGTGATACCGATCCTTTAGATGATATGGATGAAGAAACAAGACAAGAATTACAAAACTTACTTGGTAAAGCAGGACAAAAAGCACAAGCACCATTAGCACAATTAGCAGAACAACTTGCTATGGCTGGTGAGGGCGAAGATACAGCATTAGCGCATTTGCGACCAGGCGAGATAGTTATACCGCCAGAGTTTATGGATGATGCAGGTTTTGAGAGTGCATTAGAAAAGAAATTTGAAGAATTTAATATAAATCCAGAAGAAGCCGTTGTTGGCGCTGGTATCGCTAGTCTAAATCCGCAGACAGGCCTTGAACAATTTGGTTTCTTTAAAAAGCTAGGTAAAAAACTTAAAAAGGTTGTTAAAAAAGTTGCACCTATCGCAGCTTTCATACCTGGAGTTGGTACAGCTCTCGGTGGCGTTCTTGGTGGTATAGGCGGTTTAGCAACCAAGATTCCTGGCATCGGTGGTGCTTTAGGTAGTATTGGAAGCACTGTTGCAGGAGGTATTGCTAAATTAGGCATACCAGGCATTTCATCTATAGCTGGTGGAACAGCAGGAGGTTTTAGTGGTATTTTACCTGGACTACAAAACCCGTTGGCTGGTGGTATGTTTGGTAAGACAGGTAGCGTTTTTGCAGGTGGTCCAGAAGCAGGTAAAGGTTTAGCTAATAGATTAGGTTTTGGTAGTGGCACTCCACAGCAAGTTGCAAAAGCAGCTTTAGATTCATTGACGGAAACACAAATAGCAGAAATGGATCCCGCAGATTTAGAACAACTAAAAACCACGGCTGCGGGTGGCAACAGCATATTTAATAGAATCCTTGGTGGCAATCAACAACAAAGCACAAGCACAGGTGGAGGTTTTCTATCTGGTTTAAGCGACTTTGGAAAAACAGCTGGTATTGGAGCATTAGCTGCTGGTTTAGGTAAACTTGCGTATGAAGACGCTAAAAAACAAACAGGTGTGCCTTTAACTCCACTTACTACTATGAGTCCGACTGGCAGATACAATATCGAAGCTGAAATAGCAAGACGAACAGGACAACCAACACCTAACCCAGTTGAGTTTGGTTTATTACCAGAGGGCACCATACCAGAGCTATCTGGAGGCAAACCAAAAGGTATGATGTATGGCGGTCCTGTAGAAGATCTTACAGGTGGTATGGCTATGGGCATGCAAGAAGGTGGAGCTGTTGATATGGGTGAACAAACAACAGCACAAATGAT
>Ga0208767_1004021_pt1 | contig 10480 bp, 5 predicted proteins | sample VirMetDEL_Mar_21_FD_184514 | JGI IMG/M metagenome (GOLD analysis project Ga0208767, IMG submission 184514) | Aqueous microbial communities from the Delaware River and Bay under freshwater to marine salinity gradient to study organic matter... | ecosystem: Environmental > Aquatic > Marine >... | reverse complement strand
GTCTCCACTACGGCTGACCCTGTAGCAGTGGGTAGAAACGTATACTTTGGGTTTCCGCGCAATGAGTTCAGTGGTGTTCAGGAGTATTTTATTAATCCAGACACCCAGTTCTTCGATGGGGCTGACATAACTGCCCAGGTTCCTAAGTATCTCAGCGGAAACCTGACCCAGATCACGGCTGCGGATAATGAGCAAATCCTTGTTGCACAGACCGATGGCTTTACTAATGGAGTCTACGTCTACAAATACTTCTTTAACGGCTCTGACAAACTCCAATCAGCTTGGTTTAAGTTCGACTTCGGCTCTGGAACAACTGTCTTAAACACCGACTTCATTGACTCCACTTTGTATGTGGTGATCGAGCGCAGTGATGGTGTTTATCTGGAGTCGATGGATATTGAGGCAGGTCAGCAGGACACTGGTAGTGAGTATGTGACTCTGCTAGACCGCCGAGCAGAGCTATCTGGGGGAACCTATAGCTCCGCTGATGACACCACTACGTTTACTAGCCCCTACAACGTAGCCAACGATACAATCCAAATCGTGTCCCGGCCTCATGCAGATGCAGGGAGTAACCAGAATGTCATTGGGACTAACCCTCAGGGAACTGTAGAGAGGAAGCTACCAGAGGGCGTTCTGCTGGATGTGGATTCTAAGTCGGGCACTTCCTTAGTGGTCAATGGAAACTACACCAACCAGCCAGTGTTCATCGGGGTTCCCTACACCATGACCTATGATGTTTCCAGGCCCCAGCTTCGCGCACCTAGTGCCAGTGGCAGAGGACAGACTATGGTGGCTCAGGGCCGCTACCAGCTTAGGCACGGGGTACTGGTGTTCAACGATAGTCGATACTTTAAGGTTCAGGTGACTCCTGAAAACAGAGACACTTTTGATTATGTCTACAACGGACGATCCATCGGAACCGGAACTGCCGTCTTGGGCAGTCAAACTGATTCTATCCAAGATGGGGTTTTCCGTTTTCCCGTATACGCGAAAAACGACCAAGTTAATATCTCCGTTCTTAACGACTCACCTTTCCCCTCGTCCCTCGTATCTTTGGAATTTGAAGCGATCTATGCTGTGCGGAACCGCAGATATAATTAAGGATGAACCTATCCGTTATAGCTCAGGAGTTAAGGTTAAACCTGCTACTCAGGCGGATGCTTTGCAGGTGGCGAAAGAGCTTAGGGTGGAGGATGTTAATGAGATGAGAGCTTTGCTTGGTAACGATGTAGCTATGTCAGTGGTTCTCCAGAGGCACGTTATGGAGGCTGACCTGAGCTTTACCGTAAGCAAAAACAATCACCCTGTGGCTATCTTTGGGACTAAGGAGATATGCCCTAACGTGGCCGCTATCGGGCTTTTATCTTCGCCAATGATAAGGGAAATCAAATACACCTTGTGCCGTCACTCTAAACACTGGGTGGATCAGTTACACAAAAACCACGATTTATTGTTGAACATTGTTCACTGCGATAATACCGTCCACATCCAATGGCTAAAGTGGCTTGGATTTACATTTGTGAACAAACTCACAGGATTTGGAAGTAATGGGGAGGACTTCTACGAATTTAGCAAACTAAAGGTTAAAGAGTAATATGTGTACCGTAGTAGCAGCAATGGCAGGAGTTCAGGCAGCGAGTGCTATAGCCAGTTACAGTGGACAACGCCAAGCTGCCTCTGCTCAAACCCGCTACCAGCAGCAGCTCATGGCCTCAGAGCGGGAACGACAGCAGCAAGCTGAAACAAACCTGCGGATGCGTCAACAGGACGAGCAGGAAGCCCGTGCCAGAGAGTTAGCCAAAGTCTCCCAAGAAGCCCGAGCAATGGCCTCCCGTAACATTGTAGCGGCTGGAGAGGCAGGGATTTCAGGAGCCTCTGTGGATGCTTTGTTGGCTGAGGGAACACGCAGAGAGCTGGACTTTTATGAAAGCATGACCCGCCAAGGTCAGCTCCAAAATACTGCTTACGAGCGAGAGATTGAAGCGGGACGCACAGGAAGTGATATGCGGATCCTGGACATAAACCGTCCGGTAAGCCGTCCTAGCTTTGCTAATTTGGCTATTGATCTGGCTGGAGCTGGAATGCAGACCTACGACTTTGCTCAGAGAAAGTATCAGATAGATACGCAAGGCATGACTACGGGTGAACGAGATGCTTATGGGAATTTTAGCATCGGCACAAGCCTTACTGGAGGGTATGGAAGCTAAGTAAAATGGCAGAGAAAATCACAGAACGTAAAGAATACCGAGGGCTTGGCTACGCTCCAACTATAAGCGTTCCGGGGCTTGTTCAGACACGCCCTGTAGCTGCCTCCCGTCCTGCCCAAACCAACGAGCTAACTAAGCTGGCGAAAAGCCTAAAGGACTTTGGACAGACTTTTGCTAATAGCCAGTTACGGAAAGCTGCCAGAATTAACGAAGAGATGAGCCAAGCGGGTAAGGAGGCCGCTGCTCAACTTGCTAGAGGAAACGCTTTTATTCCTCAACTTCCCGGCTTTAAGGGGGAGTTTGACGAGAGGTATATGCAGAATACAACTGCTCAAGTTCTTCAAATGGGAGACTCAGAGCTTCAGCCGCTGCTTCCTCCTTCTTTAGTTCCTACAGAAGCCACTCCAGCATTTTACTCAGCTCTTCGTCGCAACTTGGCGTCTGTTGCCGTTAATGAGTTTAATGCAGCATTGGCAGAACAAGTAGCCACTGCGGCGGTACAGGCTGAAAAAGTAGATTTACCGAGAGACGAGTTTTTCCGACAAATTATAGATACTGTAAAAACAGATTTTGAGCAGATTTACGGAAAAAACTGGGCTGCTTTTGCTCCAGACAAAGTTTTAGAAGCAGAGGGAATCTTCCTTAACTCAGTAGCTAATCAGAATAATAAGCACAGACAAGCTGAACTAGCCTCTTCGACTAAAAAGATACTTTCTGAAAAGTTTGAAAAAGGACAGTCTCAAGAAGAAGTTCAAGAGGCTGTTACCGAGCAACTGACCCAGCTCTATGAAAAATCCGGCTACAACACTGAGCAAGTAAGCTCTTTATTAGCCTCTGCTGCTCGCTCCTCTTTAGTTGTTACTGTTCTCAGAGGACACGCCGCCCATGCATCAACTATTGTTGAAAGGCTAAAGAAATTAAAAAACTATGACGGCGACCAGCTTTTTGACGGAGAGGCCATCGGGTCTTTTGCTGATTTAATAGAAAAAGCTCAAGAAGATTTGGCTCGCCAAAAACTACGCAATAAAGCGGCTGCGCGGGATGCACTAGGAAGCACGTTAGCCGCCGCTCTAAGCCAAAACAAAGGTGTCTTATCTGAAACTCAAAAAGCTGAGGCTGTGGACGCTTTTCTTGAAACAGAAATTCCTACAGGAGTTTTTGTAGACGGAGAGGAAGTAATGATGAAGCCGTCCCAGATTGATCCTGTGTCATTCGGCAGAGACGCTGTTCTTGGAGAAGCAGCCGCTATCGTACAAACGTCACAAACTAAAGCGTACTACGAAGAGGGAGCAACTAGAGAGATTCAGAACGCGATCAACAGCGACGATTTTGGTAAAGCAGAAAAACTTATGGAGGATAACCAGCTTCTCCTAAGCGGGCCGAAGTTAAAAAACCTTGCTGACCAGATTTATTATGGTCTGGGAGTTGTAGACATTGAAAAAGAGGACACTTTTCAAAATTTATACAAATATAAAGGCATTCTAAAGGACGTCTCTGCTGCTCTTGAGGCTAACCCCGATTCACAAGAGGATATGAATGAAGTGTTAAAGGTCACTTCAAACATAGAAAAAGAGCTGCGCCCTGCTGTGTTTAAAGCCTTTGAGGAGTGGCTAAAAAATCCAGCTAATGCTGATGATGCAAAAAGCAGAGATGCCCGCACTCTTAAAAGCAGAGAAATCATTGAGCAGGAGTATCAGAAACTTAAAGACAAATACCTAAGCAAAGCTGTTGCAGAGACGCAAGGACAGGACTTTAGACAGTCTGAAATTGATCGACGAGCGGCATTACCAACAGAGCCAAAAGGGCGTATCCGTAGTCTTTTGTTTAGCAACAGAATAAATAACCTTCCAGTTAACCGGAACATCATTCGTAAAAAGGCTGTAAACAGCGTTATAGATAGCAATTTATTTAAAAAACTTCCCCCTGTTCCCGCTAACTTTAGCATCGAGCTGCATTTAAGAACTATCGCTAACAGCAAGACTAGCTCTAATTCGCAAAAAACAAACGCAAAACTTTTGTTAGAAAGATATGAGCAAATAAACAACGAAAATGAAGCGTTACGCGAAAAGGCAAATGAATACTTTGCCGATCTGGCCGACATAATTTTAGAAGATGGTGACGCCGATGGAACACGACACGCTCAGTTGTATCAAACGCTCCTTATCCGTGGAATCCGTCCTGACGAGTTAATGTCCGGGCTTATAGCCCACAATGGACGCACTATCCCACTTTCGAATATTCTGAAGAACGCGCAAGCAGAGCTTAATCCTTACACTATCCCGTTTTTTATCAGTGACGTTGAACGGCAGGTCGTAATGAAAACGGAGCCAGAGACTATCAAGAAAATGGTCAAGGCGGTTGGGATGGAGCCAAATCCTGAAAACATTAAAGTGTTCCTCAGCGCACAAAAAACATTACTCAACGAATTGTTAAGGTAATTTAACAAGGTTAATTATGGCGAACGAGTTAGGAATTAGTGAAGAAGATTTAGAGGTAAAGCAGCTCCGGTGGAGCGAGGCTAAAACCCCTGACACGCTTAAAGGCGGGCCTGGCGTCACTGGAGACCCTGAGTTTTTTGACCTTTCAGAGACATTAGCGGCCATCCCAAGAGGAGCCGCAGGGGCTTTAGAAAGTGCGGGTGAGATAGGAAACGTAGCAGGGCTTGACTACGATATTCCAGAAAACCTTGGGCTGGGAACATCACAATCAACGGTAGCCTCAGGGCTAGAAACCGTTACTCAGTTCTTCTTACCTTTTGGTGCTATTTTAAAAGGACTAGGCGGGGTAAGTAAGGCTTCTAAAGTAGGTAAATTAGGAAAAGCAGTAAAAAAGGCTAATAAGGCTGTTAAGTCTGAAAAAACTCGGTCGTTTGCAAAATACACAACGGCGGGGATTCTTACCGATGCTATCGCTTTCGATGGTTTAGAAGGGCGTTTATCCGATTGGATTGAATCAGTTCCCGAGCTTTCTAATCCCATTACTGACTATCTTGCCTCTGATACTAACGATACACAAGCGGAGGGAAGGTTTAAGAACGCTGTAGAGGGGATGGCTCTTGGCTCAGTAATAGATTTAGTGGTTCTTCCTACTTTGGGCTATGTACGCAAAGTCAATAAAGGACGTTTAGAAGGAAAGTCCTTTGAGGATGCTCACAAAGATTCTCTAGCCGAACATACGGCAATGGTTAAAAAATTAGCCGAGTTCTCGGACTCTAAGCCTTCTGCTAAAACCGAGACCATTGAGGAGATAGGAGATTCGGCCCCTGTTGGAAAGGCAGAAGAGGCAAAAGCTGAGAAAACTCCAGAGGTTAAAGCAAAGGCATCCCCAGAGCTTAAAAAGCTGCTTAAAGACCTGACCTACAAGCCAGCAAAAGGAAAATCAGCACTAGATACATTTCTTGATGATATTGCTGATATCAACGCTGATCCTCAAAAAGCTATTGATGATTTTATTGAACAGAATGGTTATCGTCGTGACCCTGCAACCGGGAAAAACAGAACTCTTTCTGGCAAGCATGGTATCTTTTTAGATATTAACTCAATGGACACTGTAGGTGACGCAGAAGCCGCAGCCTTAGCGTTCACAAATTCCATTCGAGATTCTATTATTAAGTCAGGAAAAAAGTTAGTAGTAAGTCCTGAACTCAGAAAAGAGTATGTAGATTGGCTAGAAAGAAACGGCTTAGTGAATGAAGCAACAATGTGGGTTGCTACAGGTAAAACCGTTGAGTCAGATGCTACATTACTCGCAAACAGTATTGCTCAAAGCTCGCTGTTTAAATCCCTTGGGGAAGCAGCGGTAAACGCTTCTACAATCCGAGAGCAGCTCAATCAACAAAAAGGTCTTAATCTAGCAGCCAAACGAGACTTGGGCCGACAACAAGCAATCTTTCAAGCAGAGATCACAAACGCGAGAAGAGCGTTGCCGCACCTCAGCCTTGCTATTGCTTCAAACCTGTCTGCAAGAGGTAGGGCACTAAGAAACGTGGCTTTAATGCGCACCGATGATGTTAGCACTAAAGCTATCGAAGAAATACAGGCTATCACTGATAATTTTTTAGATGCCCAAAAGCTCAGTGAAGATCAGTATAATGAGTATATTGAAAAAGTAGCCACTCTTTACAAAAAACACGGTGCTTCCAGCCTTAAAAAACAAGCAGACAGGGGAGGATGGCTAGACCTCCACAACGAAGTCTGGATCAACAGCCTCCTTAGTGGGCCAAAGACTTTTTTCATTAACACCTTCGGCCCTGCACTGACTTCTGTTTATCTTCCACTAGAGACAATGGTAGGAGCGCAAGTGGCCGCTCTTGAAAGTAGCCTGAAACTTAGTCAAAAAGCGGGTAGAAAAATCCCCTCTGCTGAGAGCTTTAAAGAAGTTCGGCGGCAAATGTGGAATCGCACTGTCGATTATCAAATGATGATGGACGCAATTGAGCTGGGAATGCGAGCGTTTAAGAACGAAGAAAGCATCCTGTCTCCTCGATCCTCAATGCTTGGGGAATTTCAAGGAGGTCACATTTCGGGCAGCAACCCGATGCTGAAAGGCTTATCTGATTTCTTCGGAGCTAGTGCGGTAGACTCCGCAGGAAAACTGATTAGGACGCCTTCTAGGGCTATATTGCTATCCGATGAGTTTAATAAACAAATAATGTTTCGCAGACAGTCAATGAGACTAGCAAACATTAGGGCTTATGAACTGTTGGAGCGGGAATATGGCGAAGCTCTTACTCCTGCTATTATTGAAAAAGAGCAGCCAGCTTTAGTTCACGATCTATTAGAAGGCATTATCCGAGAAAATGGAGAACGGTATTCCCAAGCTGCTGTGAGAAGAGAGGGAGCCGATCAAATGTTTCAAGAAATCGCAAAATCTGGCCGTGTTTGGAATACAGCAGAGCGGCAAAATTGGATGTCTGATTACTTTGACGCTAATTATGACGCTACAAAGGGAGAGCTGTCTAATGACGCTATGGCAGTAGCAGATGAGGTCACATTCACCACTCCTGCTTCGGGGATGACCCGCGATCTTCAACAATTAGTAGTGAAACACCCAGTGCTGAGAAACGTGATGCCTTTCATCAGTACGCCTATGAACTTAATTAAGTTTGTAGGACAGCGCACTGCTCCCTTTGAAATTCTGCCCGGATCGAAGGCTATTCATAAACGTCTCCTTGCTGACTTAGAATCTGGAGACCCTGTAAGAATAGCCTCGGCTAGAGGTCGTCAGGCAATGGGCACTGCATTCTATGTAGCTGCGTCTATGATGGCCGCTCAAGGATTGATTACAGGCAGAGGCCCGTCTAACGCTGCTGAGAGGCGTCTTAAAGAAGAAACAGGCTGGAAGCCTTACGCCTTTAACACTCCCTTTGGTCACATAAGCTATCAAAGAGTTGACCCGTTTGCTTCGTTCTTTGGAGCTATCGCTGACTTTAATGAATTCCTAGAAGATGCTCAGTATCGCGGGCTGGCTGAAGATGACTTAGATGAGTATGCCGAAGGATTTATGCTGGCTATGGTCACGGGCTTGTCCCAGAACGTGATAAATAAGTCCTACATGACAGGACTAAAACAGGCTTTAGACGCTATAAGTCAGCCAGAGGAGCGTGGGCCTACCTTCTTGAGAACTCGTGCTGGGTCATACGTTCCAGCTTTCTTTGGGCAAATGGTTGGTGCTGGAGGAGATGATGCTATTCGAGAGGCCCGCACTTGGATGGAAGCTATGCAAAAAAGAGTCCCGTTTGCTGCTTCGGCACTTGATCCTAGAAGAAACGTGCTAGGCGAAGTTGTCAAAAGGACAGGAAAATCTGATTCAGCTCTTATTAACTGGGGAAACCCAATTATGATGAGCGGAAGAAAAAGAGACCGGATCCTGGAAGAGTTAGTGGCTACCCGAGAAGGCTTTAGCCTCCCAAAAAGGAAAATAGTGCCGGGAGTGGACATGGCCTCTTTCCAGAATAATAAAGGCCAATCTGCTTATGACCGCTGGCTAGAAATACAAGGAACTGTTAAGATAAATAGAAGAACTCTGAGACAAGAACTTGCTCGGGTAATTGAATCTAAAGCGTACCAAGCTCTCCCTTCAGTATCTATTGATGACGAAAACAGAAGCCCGAGAGCAAAGAAACTTAAAGCGGTTATTTACAAATACCGTTCAGCAGCTAGAGACCAAGTTCTACGAGAGTTTCCAAACATGGCAGAGTTGGTTGGCCTCAGGCAGACTATATCTGCCAATGAGTCCCTTGGAACTGATACTTCGGAGCAGGAAGAGGAATACTCAGACTTACTAAGAAAGCTAAAAGGCTTGCGTTGAAATCCATCCACAAGTAGATAAGATACCAAAATGGCTAATACTTACGTCGATTACACAGGAAACGGTACACTAGATACCTACTCCATAACTTTCCCATACCTCAGTAACTCACACGTTACTGTGCAGGTTGGCGGCGTGACCCAGACCGAAGCCACTCACTACAACATCACCACAGGTAACGTAGTGTTTACTTCTGGGAACATCCCGGCTAACTCAGCAGCTATCCGTATCAAGCGGGTAACTGAGCGGGTTACTCCTCTGGTTGACTTCAAGGACGGCTCTACGCTGCTAGAGGCTGACCTGGATACCGCCAATCTACAGTCATTCTACATCGCTCAGGAAACTGATGAGTCAGCCTTCCAAGCTGATAGCGATGGTAACTACGATGCCTCCAACAACAAACTGGTAAACGTAGGAACGCCTACAGCCAGCACTGACGGAGCCACCAAGGGGTATGTAGATACTCAGGTTGCCTCCAAAGACGCATTGAGTGAACTCTCAGGAGACCTCGATGACATCGCAGCGGGAACCACGAACAAGCACTTTACGGCTACTGACGAGACTAAGCTGGACGGCATCGAGACCGGGGCTGATGTAACTGATGCAACCAATGTGGAAGCGGCTGGAGCCTTAATGGACTCTGAGCTTACTGACTTAGCTGGTGTTAAAGGGGTCACAATCTCAACCCTCCAGCCTAAGCCGTCAGAAGGAGCTTTTGAAGATGGGGATAAGACCAAGCTAGATGGGATTGCTTCTGGGGCTGAGGTCAATGTCCAGAGTGATTGGGATGCCAGCTCTGGGGATGCTCAGATTCTTAATAAGCCAACTATCCCAACTAACCTGGCTGACCTTAGTGATGTCTCCAGCTCTGCTCCTTCCGATGGTCAGGTGCTTAAATGGAGTGCCTCAGGATCAACTTGGGAAGCAGGAAATGACCTTACAGGGAGTGGAGGTGGTGGAGGTGGTGGAGGTGGTGGAGGTGCTACAACCTTTGTTGGACTGAGTGACACTCCTAGCAGCTTTACTGCTGGCAAATGGCTAAAGGTTAACTCAGCAGGTAACGCCCTAGAGGAAGTGGATGCTCCTACTTCTGGTATTTCCGATGTAGTAGACGATACAACGCCTCAGCTCGGAGGGCCGTTGGACACCAATGGGCAGGACATTGTAAGTGCGTCTAGTGCTGACATTGAGATAGCCCCAGACGGCACAGGCAAAACTGTATTTAAGGGGAATACCAACGCTGGAACAATCACGCTTAACTGCGAAAACAATAGCCACGGGGTTTCGGTGGCGTCTCCTGCTCACGCTGACTACAGCGGAAGTTGGACGCTTACCTTGCCAACCTCTGCGGGCACAAACGGCCAAGTCTTGTCTACTAACGGAAGCGGAGTAGCAAGCTGGTCTACCCTGACTACCTACGCAGCTACAGGAAATAACTCTGACATTACTCAGTTATCTGGGCTAACTACTGCGATTGCTCTTTCCCAAGGGGGAACAGGAGCCACAGACGCATCCGCAGCCCGCACCAATCTTGGGCTAGGCGCAGCAGCAGAGAAGGACTTCGACACTGCTGGAGGTGTTCAAGCCTACGATGCGGACACCAGCAAAACCGATGTAGCAACCGAATGGACTGCCGCCCAGAACTTCAACAGCACCCAATTAACTTTCGATGCTACGCAGGATTGGGATTTATCTACTAATCAAGTCTGCGAGTTGACTCTCACAAATAACACCACCTTTGACGCACCTACCAACATTCAGGACGGTGGGTTTTACTCAATAACGCTTATTCAGGACAGCACAGGAAGTCGTACCGCAGCTTGGAATGCAGTGTTTAAGTGGGCTGGAGGGACGGCTCCCACGCTGACTACAACTGCCAGTGCGAAGGACATTCTCGTATTCCGAGGAGACGGCACAAACCTACTCGAAGTGGGTCGCCAACTGAACGTGAGCTAATCGAA
>Ga0208767_1004019_pt1 | contig 10481 bp, 15 predicted proteins | sample VirMetDEL_Mar_21_FD_184514 | JGI IMG/M metagenome (GOLD analysis project Ga0208767, IMG submission 184514) | Aqueous microbial communities from the Delaware River and Bay under freshwater to marine salinity gradient to study organic matter... | ecosystem: Environmental > Aquatic > Marine >... | reverse complement strand
AGGCATAAGTATATAATCGTCTACGTATATGAGTAGACAAACGTTAGACTTAGATTATTTCGAAAAAGTCGTGGTGTACAAGAGTCTTACTGATGACCGTTACTTAGCATCAGTTATAGACCATGTACAGCCACGATTTTTTACTGATGAAAGCTTTAAACGTGTATTTACGTTAATTACGTCTTTCTTTCAAAAGAGATTTACCGTACCTACTAAGACAGAGATATTATCTTTCTGTAATACACCCGAACTTAAGGAAGATTTCAAGAACACCGTTAAGAAGATAAAAGACATTGATAAAAACTTAAATGTTGATGAGTTATATCAAAATACGGAACGGTTTCTTAAAGAAAAGTCAGTTTACCATACAATGACCGATGTGGCTGATGATTGTTCTAAAGGTGATATTAATCCAGCCTCTATTTTCGATAAGTTTGAGAAGTGTTGTAGTATTAATCTATCAGTAGATACGGGCTTTGACTTCTTACGTTCATATTCACGGTTAATTGAAGACCTTAAGACTGAAGAACCGACTATATCTTCAGGCTGGCAATGGTTAGATAACAAGCTTGATGGTGGGTTCCTTGAGAATGGTAGGTCTATTTACATATTTGCTGGTGAAACTAACGTTGGTAAGTCAATTGTGTTAGGTAACATAGCATGTAACATAGCTAAACAAGGTAAAACGGTGTTATTGGTTAGTCTTGAGATGTCTGAAATGGTTTATGCTAAGAGATTAGCTGGTAACTTAACGGGTATTGAAGTTAATAACCTTAGATATGAATTACCTCAGTTAGAAGACAAGTTACAGTCATTTATTACCAATAACCCAACTAGTAGATTGTTAATTAAGGAGTTCCCACCTAGTACCATTACGCCTTCCCAATTAGGTGCCTTTATTAAGAAGATACAACAGAATGGAGTTGAGTTAGATGCTATTGTACTTGATTATGTTAACCTAATGCATTCACCAATGGGTAATAACAGCTATGAAAGAGTTAAGATAGCTACAGAACAGGTACGGGCTTTATCATATCAGTATAACTGCCCTGTTATCACTGCAACACAGTTAAATAGGTCAGGTTATGATAAGGAAGACCCTAGTCTTGATACTATTGGTGAGAGTATGGGGTTGGCAATGGGTGCTGATGCTATCTTTTCCGTATTTCAGAAAGAAGAAGACAGGGACTTAGACATCATTCGTATGGGTGTTATGAAGAACCGTTTCGGACCTAATCACGGTACTAGTGAGTTTAGTATTCATTACCCGACCCTTACTATTAGTGATGGTGATATACATGACATTGGTAGTACTTCGGCTGATGTTATATCAGTCATGGATGGTTTAGGTAAATAGTTGAAGAAATGATGTTTATTACTAATTATTCTTAATGTCTGGTAGGTGTTATGTATTTACTGATGCTGATTTAGATGGTGTTGGTAGTTTTATGGTTAGTAGGTGGTTAAAGGGTATAACATCCTTTACCACAACTACTCATAAACACTTTAGAGAAGATTTTGTTAGGTGGTTGTCGTCTAATAAGCTTTCCGACTATGAAAAAGTCTATATATTCGACATCAACGTTGCTGAACATTTTGATTTACTTGATCATCCTAACGTTAACGTTATTGATCACCATAATGGTAAAGATGGTTACGTAAATTTTAGTAAAGCTACGTTGGTGCTCGACCAAGACTTTAGTTCCACTACTAAATTAGTACTTAAAACATTTCTTCGTGAAGACCCTTCCTTAAGTTCTAAGTTAACGCATCAAATAGCCAAGTTTGTTAACCTTGTAGATGATTATGATAGCTATAAATTAGCTTTACCTGACAGTATAGGTCTTAATAATGTGTTATGGTCGTATACCGGTAACCGTGTAACTAAGTTCTTAGAAGAGTTTAGTTTAGGCTTTAATGGTTTTAGTACGTTCCATAAAAACATGATAGCCATTGCTGAAAAGAAGGTACAAGATACGGTTAACACTGTTGATACGTTCATGGTTAACTTTCCTATTGATGGAAAGGAACGTAAAGTAGTGTGTATTCAATGTGATCATAACATAAATGAAGTAGCTTATGAGGTTTTAAAGAAACATAACGCAGATATTTGTTTAGTTGTTAATTTAAAATCAAAAAGTGTAAGTTTTAGAAAGTCAAAGTCATGTAACGTTAACCTTTCTAAGTTAGCTAACAAGTTATGTGATGGAGGAGGTCATTCTGACTCAGCAGGCGGAGCAGTTAATGAAAAATTTCTTAAATTAAGTAAGATGTTTACTAAAATATGAAAATCTCAAGTAACAACCCATTAGAAAACACGTATGTTAAAGAGACAACTCATACGTTTATGGGGTTTTGTTCCTTTATTTCTATTTTACATAACAAAAAAATAAATTTACCTAACATCTTTATAATGCTTCTTAAAGATAGAAAGCTTAGAACATTTTTTAAAGAACTATTAGACATTGATACTGATTATGAATTTGTTCAAATGTTTTTATTCTTTGATCCCTCTCTTCATAAAAGCAAATACATAATGAAGTATGTCAATAGTAGGAGAAAAAACTTGATATTGTAGAGTTTATCTTTATTATTGAGTTAATGACTGACTTTGAAAAGTTAATTTATAATCGACATCTTGCTGAAACTAGATCTAGTCAAGGCAAACCTTTTAAACTAAGACAAAACTTCGATAAAATTGACGAGTCAACAAAAGTATACCTTACCCGCTTATCAAACTTCTTTAATAAGCATAAAAATATAAACATAAACAAATTTTTTAGAGCTCCATTTAAGATATACAAAGACAAACCCCACCTTGGGCTTGATTTTTATCTAAGTATGAAAGCAGTTAAGCTTTATCGAGAGTATATCAATTCAATTAACAGACAATCCCCAGATTCAGATGATGCTAAATTAGGTTTTAAACAATCTATGGAGTTTGTTATCAAGTTTTGCAAAGATAAACAAATTAAATTTTCTGATTATGTTAATTACAAGGAGGAAAATGCAATGAATTCGTTTTTTGAGCATTTAAAACACGGAAAAGTTACATTACTTTTTCTTTTTATGTACCCATCTTTTGAACTGCAACTTAAAACCGTAGACGTTGAAATGAGACAACATATTTTAGGTGATACATTTAATGATATTACCAATATGAGAGTTAAATTTTACAATTGTTCAGAACAAACCAAAGGTATATTCAAAAAACATTTTGATAATGCCGTAAAAGTAATGGGTTGATTTAAAATCGGTTTCTTCTATAATTAATTTTGTAAGGTGACGAGTGTTACCTATACGAAAAATAACGAAATAAAAACTAAAACTAAACTAAAATGACAAATATTAATACATTATTCGAAAGCATCAAGGGTTCTATGGAAAAAGCAACTGGACAATCAACCAGAGGTCAGTTTCTTAGGACAGAAGTAGGTAATACATATACGGTTAGGTTGATTCCTAACGTTAAAGACCCAGCTAAGACGTTCTTCCATTACTATACACATGGATGGACATCGTTTGCAACTGGTCAGTACGTTAATCATATTAGTCCTAATACGTGGGGTGAACGTGATCCTATTGCAGAGGCAAGGTATAGGTTGTCTAAGACTGGTTCTGAAGAAGAAAAGTCAAAGGCATCATCTATTCTTCGTCGTGAAAACTGGATGGTCAACGTATATGTTGTTAATGATCCTGTAAATCCTGATAATAATGGTACAATCAAGTTGCTTCGCTTTGGTAGACAGTTACATAAGATCATTATGGAAGCTATGCAAGGTGAAGAAGCTGAAGATTTCGGTCCTCGCATCTTTGACGTTGCTAAAGGCTGTGATTTTCGTATCAAAGTTGAAAAGCAAGGTGATTATCCTACCTATGTTTCATCAAAATTCGGTATGCCTAAGTCACTCACCACTGATTATGAAGGCGGTGTTGATGCAATTCATAACGATGCATTTGATCTTGAGTCGGTCTTTACAGTAAAATCGTATGACGAACTAAAAGAAGTGTTGAACGAGCATTTTTACTGTGTAAGTAATGATGAAGAAGCTAGTACCGCTACAAGTCCGGTAGCTGCAGCAGCAGTAGTAACTGAAAGTGTTGCAGCAGTCACAAAAACAGTGACTGATTCACCAGTAGAAACTAAATCTACTGATGAAGACATTGATGACTTGTTGGCGAGTCTAGGTGACCTATCATCATAACATGTCTGAAGAACGTACAAATGTAAATTACGACGCGGTTAGTCCGGCTCCAACAGGGCCGGACAACCCTTACGATGATGCCTTAGCTTTTCGTTCACTATTAGGAGCTGTTCACAGTGAATTTGATAGAATGGTGAATAGTAATATGGTGTCAGAATCAAAAACCTTACAAAAAGTAAATGGTAAAGCCATTTTAGAAAAGGGAGTAAAAGAATTAATGGGTAAACAACAACCTGTTAATCAAATACCACATAACGTTGAACAACAAATAGCTCAACAACAACCCATTCCTCAGCCAGCTCCTCAAATTCAAGCTACCCTCCAACCGGTTCCTGTAGTACAACCTGCTGTAGATCCAAATCAACTTGAACTAAACTTTGATAAGTCTGCAACGGTTAATGAAATTTTTGAAAAACTAGAAGATATTGAAATAAAACTATCCAATATCACAAAAGTTTTAGAAAATATAACACCTACCAAAAAAAAGACTCTTGTAAAAAAGTAGATAGCTTCTATAATAGGGTATGGTCATTAATATCCTAGATAAGAGTCAGTTTATTAATAGTTTTCTTAAGCCTATTAGTGCATTGACTGATGCGGTCGTCATAAAGAACGTAAATAACAAACTATTGTGCATTGCAAACAATGAGCAAGGTTTAATTTTATGTGCAACTTATGGTATCGAACTTGAAGATAGCGTTCAGCTTAATATTCCTAACGTTAAACGTTTAGAAAAAGTACTTTCATTTATTGAAGGTGAAAATCTTAAGTTAGAATATAGGTCAAATGCTTTATCTTATAAAGATAAAAAGATTCGGTTCAAGTATCACTTTCTAGATGATAATATTATTCAATCACCAAAGCTTAGTCTAAAGAAAATTAGTAGTCTTGAGAGTGATATTGAGTTTGATATTCAGTTTTCTAAGATTGCTGAACTTGCAAAGGGTGCAGCATTTGTATCTGAGTCAGATAAGTTGTATTTCAATATAAATGAAGAGGGTATTTACGGTGAAATTACAGATAAAACTAATTCATCAGTTGATAGTTATTCAATACTACTAAGTGAAGAAGGTCAGAACGTAGATATGTCATTTCCAGTTCATTTTGATATTGTAAGACTACTTACTAGTTCAAGTTCAGATAAAATTAACGTGCAGATTAATACCAATCAAGGATATTGTATCTTTAACATTGATACTGGTACAAGTAATCTTAAGTATATTGTGTCTGGGCTTCAATCATGAGCAATAAAATTTCAACATTAGGTTATTTTAAGAAAAGACTCAAAGATAACGGGTTTATAGTACTTGATTTATTTAAAAATTACAGTGAAAAAGATAATAGACGTTGGACTGTAATGGTAAATCCTAATCATGAAAGTTTAATTATAACTTGTAAAAAGGATCCAGACTTTGAATCACCTATTTTTGAGTTTACTGATTCAGTTTTAAAGATGCCTTTGAAGGTGGCTACTTCATCTATGGAGGTTATTATTGAAAAATTGTTAACTACATTAAAAATTAGCAATGATAACAAAAATTCACCTTATTTTAAACCTAAACAATCTTGAAATATAAAATAAACAAATAAAATATTGATATGTCAGAAGATAATATTATAGATGCAGAATTCGAAGAAACACCAACTGAAGATACACCTTCTGAAGTTGTAGAAGAACAGGATACACCTACTGATTACCAACCTAATGAAAGAATTAAAGTTCTTATTATAGGTAAAGGTTATATTGGTGAAACTTTAAGTAACTTTTTAGCAATTGATGAAGAAAATGTTGAAGTTCATACTATTAATAGAGAACAAGTTAACTATTTAGATAGACAAGACCTTCTTCAATTTTTTATTAACTACGAAAACGAGGGTGTTAGGTTTGATCATGTTGTTAACTGTGTAGGTTATGCTGGTGAACAAAATATTGACGATGCAAAAGATAATAAAGAGTTATCTTACTATCTAAACACTATCTTTCCAATTACTCTTGCATCAGTTATACAAGAAATGGAAATTCCTTCACTTATTCATATTGGCTCAGGTTGTATATACGACGGGAAGTCTGAAAATGAAAATGGATGGAAGGAAGAAGATATTCCAAACTTCGGTCTTAACAACGAAGAGTCTTCTTGGTACTCTAAAACCAAGCATGCATCTGAAATGGCATTGACTTCATCGTTTAAGAATGTGTATAGTTTACGTATTCGTATGCCATTTAGTGAAGTACCTTCACCTAAGGGTAATAGAAACCTTTTTGAAAAGCTTATTAAGTATACAACCATTCTTAATGAAGAGAATAGTGCTACTTATTTGTTTGATCTTCATAACACCATTTACAACATTGTTGTATCTAATGAAATCCCATATGGTATCTATAATGTTGTAAGTGATGGTAAGTTTAGTCCTGCTCTATTCGTAGAAATCTTAAGAGAAAAGGGAGATAAGCTTAAAGAGGCTGGTCTTATTGAAGAGGTTTCTGATCTTGATAGGTATGAGTTAGTTAACCTTGAACAATTCAAGGAAAAGAACCTTACCAAAGAAAATAGAAGTGTTACAATTGTTGATAACAGTCTTGTTAAAGAAATGGTTAATATTGAATATGCTAATATTAGTGATAAAGAGTTCTTGTCAGGAATTATTGACAACTTTATTGAAAATAGTAAGTCATAAATGAACATTTTAGTCACAGGCGGGTTTGGTTTTATTGGCAGTCACCTTTGCAACTATTTAACCGATAAAGGTTGCAGCGTCTATAATATTGATAATAAAACCTACGCCTGTGACTATGTTAATATCAATAATGTAAAAGTTAAAAAGCATTTTAACTTAGATATTAACAACCCTTTTAATTTTAACGATTTTACAAGCTTAGATCGATTTGATGCATGTATACATTTAGCTGCTGAAAGTCATGTTGACAATAGTATAACAAACCCTAATATTTTTGCTACTACCAATGTAGTTGGTACTACAAATGTACTTAATTTAGCTAAACAACTTCGTATTCCTCGTTTTATCCAAGTATCAACAGATGAAGTATACGGGTCATTGGGTGAAAACGAACCTTCTTGGACAGAAAACACCCCTATTAGTCCAAATTCACCTTATTCGGCATCAAAAGCTAGTGCAGATATGATTGCAATGTCGTATCACCGTACATATGGCATGGATGTTCGTATTACACGTTGTTGTAATAACTTTGGTATAGGTCAACATATAGAAAAACTTATTCCTAAATCAATTACCTGTGCAAATAAGTACGGGTTTATCGATATATACGGTGATGGTACAAATGTAAGAGAATGGATACATGCCCATGATCATGCAAGAGGTATTTTTAAAGTATTGCAGTTTGGTAATGCTGGTGAAGTGTATAATATTGGTTCAGGGGAAGAATTAACCAACAATGAAATAGCTTCTATGATTAGTACATTTACTGGAACTAATGCGAAGTTAAACTATATTGAAGATAGGAAAGGTCACGATAAAAGATACTCTTTAAACTTTGATAAAATTGCAAATCTTGGGTTTAAATGTAGAAGATCAATTCGTGATAGTAAAGAATGGGATGAAATGGTTCAGTATTACAAAGAATATCAAAAAGCCTAAAAAGCGATTTCTATATGCAGTAAAAAACGGGGATCACGCTGGTAAATTTATTGCATACATCGATACTCTACAAGATCACCACTGTTTTCTCGCAGTACCAGGTAATGAAAAACTAAAAGTACCTATTAAAGACTTTGAAAATGGGATAGATAATGGGATAGTTGAGTTTGTTGAAAAATTACCTAAAAACATTTTCAAAGTTTTAGAAGCACAACACCTCACTTGACTCTCATCGGCTTTTTCATATAATAATTACATGAAATCGTTAAAAGATCGCATTCTTATTGCTAAAACGAAAAAAGAAATTGATTCTCTTTGTGAAGAATTTGCCAGTTATACTGAAGTTTCTGTAAACACAAAAACTAAGATTAGAAAAGCAGTTAAACACCGTATTGATGAACTAGACGGAGCAGTTCAAACTAAAAAAGCCAATAAGTCTAAAAAAGCCAAAAAGTGATATGACTACTCTAATATTAGATGCAAATAATCTTTTGTATCGCACTTTTTGGTTTCAAAAACGTAACATTGAAGGTGATGAAGACTTATCAACCATCATGTTTTTACGAGCTGTAAAGTCGTATGTTGATAAATTCAAACCAGATCAAGTTTACGCAGCTTGGGATAAAAAGTTAACCTACCCTTCTACTAACTTTCGTAAGAATACTTCAAATGGTGCGTACAAAAGCAATCGTGATAGTGAAGTAGCTAAAGAAGCTCACCGTAATGATGAACTAATTAAAGACCTACTTAACTGTTTGGGTATTAAAAGTATGTACCCCAACGTTATGGAAGCAGATGATGTTATTGCTTACCTTTGTCATAAGTTACCTGGTAAGAAGTTTGTTGTTACCGTTGACAAGGACTTGTATCAACTTATTAATGATACAACTTTTGTGTTTAACCCTATTCAGAAAGTAACAGTTACACCAGATAACTTTATGACCTATACAAAAGGGGTTGGTTTAGATCATTTCCTTGATTACAAGGCATTAGTTGGTGATAATAGTGATAATATTAAAGGCTTATATAAGGTAGGTCATAAACGAGCACTTAATTTAATTGAGAAATTTAAAGATCAATCAATTGATCAAGTGTTAAATGAACAACAGTATGAAATCTATAAGAAAAATATTCTAATTATGGATCTTAAATTAGGTTACAAACATTATACTGAGGAGGAACCGATTTATTCATCTCAAATGGCTGAAGGTATGCCGAAAAAAGACTTAGATACATTTTTTAATCTTTGTATGAAATATAAGTATAGTTCAATTATGAAAAATAAGGATAAATGGATTAATACTTTCAAATTAAAAGATTCACTACAAGAAGCTATAGCTAAATTAAATATTTGATATGAATAATAATATAAATAACATGCAAATGGTAAGACCAATTCCTATTCAAAGCCCTATTTCTGGAAATATGGTTCATCCTCGCATACATACTACTCAACGCAATGGACAAATCATTACCGAGGCACATTGGATTGACCCTAATAGTGGTACATTTATAAGAAAAGGTATTGTTTCTATTGAACCTATTAAGAAGTAGTATATAATCCTCCTTGGTATATGATTTTACCTGAGGCATACATCGTACAAAAGTTTTATCAATACGCTGGACAGCCGAAGTATAATAGACTTGCAAAAACTTACCAAGGAGGATGTCCTGTCTGTAGAGAAGGTAAGTCTTGGGGTAAAAAACGTCGGCTTTTTTATGTTGTAAAAGAAAACTTCTTGCATTGTCATAATTGCGGATGGCATTCCAACCCAGTTAACTGGATAGTTGAAGTGTCTAGTATGACTATAAGTGATATTTACAAAGAAGCAGAAGAATATGATTATATACCCGAAGATGTTACTTCAAAAGATTTAAATCTTGCAGTTAAAAAAGTTTTAAGTAGTACCCTTCCTGAAGATAGTATAAATTTATTTGATAAAGATCAAATAAAATACTATAAAGCTAATGCAATAGTACAAACTGCATTAAATTACATTAAAAAACGAAAGTTAGATCTTGCAATTAACAAATCTAAAGGTTTATACCTATCATTAAAGGATAAAACTCATAAAAATAGACTTATTATACCATTTTATGATACAAATGGTAAGATTATTTTTTATCAAAGCAGAACTATCATTGAAAACCGTAAATTAAATTTACCAAAATACTTAGGAAAGGTAAATAGCGATAAAAGTTTGTTTAATATTGATAAAATAAAGGAAGATATAGATCAAATCTTTATTATTGAAGGTCCTATTGATGCTTTTTTTATAGAAAATGGTGTTGCAGTAGCTGGTATTAATGAAAATAGTGATACATTGTTTACTTCATTACAAAAAAATCAAATTAACAAGTTTCCTTTTCATGAACGCATAATTGCATTAGATTCTCAATGGCAAGATACAGCTTCATTAAACAAAACTAAAGTATTAATAGAAAAAGGTTATAAAGTCTTTATATGGCCAAAGAAATTTGGTGAAAAGTTTAAAGATTTCAATGATATGTGTTTAGCTTTAAACATAGAAAAAGTCCCTACTAAGTTTATAACCGGCAATTCGTATAAAGGTCTTGAGGGACTTGTTAAATTATCTCAAATTCGTTATTAAGTATCAGCTGAATGCATATAACCCTTTAGATTTTCAATAAGAGAACTTA
>Ga0208767_1004017_pt1 | contig 10484 bp, 1 predicted proteins | sample VirMetDEL_Mar_21_FD_184514 | JGI IMG/M metagenome (GOLD analysis project Ga0208767, IMG submission 184514) | Aqueous microbial communities from the Delaware River and Bay under freshwater to marine salinity gradient to study organic matter... | ecosystem: Environmental > Aquatic > Marine >... | reverse complement strand
CCCGTCAAGCTCAATCACCCAGTGGTATCCGATGTCGTTCCATCCGTTGTCCTCAACGTGCCACCTTCGTATGTCACCCACGCTTACGTCCCTTCCTTCGGGAGTCGCTGTGCAATGGACTATTATCTTTTTGATTTCTCTCACACTCGTTTCCTTTACATTTACATTCTACAGGTGCGATGATGCACCACTGTTTCTTCTTTGTCAATCCCTCCTTCTTCTTCTCCTTCCCCTTCGGGTTGACTCCCTTCTCCTTCTCCTTCCTGTATCTTCCTCCTCCTCTTCTTCTTCCTTGTCTTCCTTCCCAAGGTCTTTGTACATATCCTTAAGAAGTATTTTTCTAATGTCTTTATATAAAGGTATGAGACCTAAGTTACCCAAGACCTCAAGAGGAATACGCTGTTCCCTTTCCCTTCGCTGTCGTTCACGAGCCTCTGCGGTCTTCTTTTCTTTCTCTAAACCTTTCTTAACTGCAAGCTCAGCCGTTTTGAACACGGGGCTAAACGGGCCTAACATATTCTTTAGAATGTCGGTCAACTCAGTTCCTTTGTAAGGCTTATCGGGAGGAATAATTGTGTAAGCAATAGCGTCTTCGTACTGGTTGTAATCCCCATCTCTTAAGGCTGACAGGTATTTTTCATTAAACTTCTCTGCGCCTATGTTTATCAATGCCTTAGTAGCGTTTCCAAAGTCCCTGCCCAATACAAGTCCAACCAACCCTGACACCACACCTTGTCCTATCTTCTGCATAGCCGTCTCCTCATCATCATCCTCTATCCCAGTTATCGCCTCTACCATCATCTCGCTAAACATCTTAGTAAGTATGCTGTAGGCAACCATTCTCGTGGTCACAGCGCCTAACAGTTGCGCTCCTTCTTGCTTAGACATTGTCCCGTTTCCAACCGCAGCGTTGATGCCTGTCTTTGCAGCAGTGTATTCATAGATAAGGAACCTTGTCATAAAGTTGTTAAAGTTCTTGAATATTGCCTGACGAGTAGAGTCGCTTGGTCTTATCTTCCCCTTTAGTATACCAGTAAACGGGTTGTCTGCCGCACCTATAAGGGTTGATGTTTCGTCAGCCTTGTCCTTTGCTTTAGAGATAGCGTCCTCAAACTTATTCATGTACGCCTCATCGTTCTTAGCAATCAGGTCGTAGTTAGGCTCTACTCCTGCGACTGCTTTGAACTCTTGATTGAACGCGCCAAACCAAGCTGGTCTCATAACAGCCTTGTCGGGAGATGATATCATTGTGTCGGCAATAAACTCAACACCCCTCTTATATTTCCCTACTGACAGCTCTGATATCTGACCAAGCTTGTTCATCACATCACTCTTAACCTCACCCGCCTTTATACCGCTCTCAGTAAGTAGGTTGGTGTCAACCATCTTTCCTGACAATGTTCCTGAGTATATACGAGAGGTTTGGCTACTGCCCACGTTAGTCATAATGTTAACCGCACTTGGAGACATTACAATATTCTTCAGCTTAACTCCTGCGGCAAACGCTTTTGGATGAGACAACGCTACGAACCCTAAGTTAGAAAGCAGTTCAGCACCCATACGAGGAACATCAGCAAGTATCGCCCTGTAACCAGTCTTCTTAATCCAGTTGAACGCCTCGTCAGCAAGGGTGTTGTTAGAGAAGTTCTGCGTAAACGTATCCTCAAGGGTTTGATTGAATCCTCGTTTGATGGCCTCAAATGCCTGACGCTGAGCATCGGTCATCTCTTTGCCTCCCTCGGTCATCTGTTTCTCCGCAGCGTTAAGAGTCTTACGTCCTGTCCTTTTTGCTTCTGTCATGTGGTAGTCCATCAGGGTCATCTTTGCTCCCCTTTGTGTAGATGCAAATGGGTCAAAGCTGATAGGCGAAGCCCCATCTATCCTTTCAAGAAGCGACTGTGCCTTTGTGGATGGCTGTCTGCTTGAGGAGAACTCCTGAGATATTGACACCCCTGTATCTTCCACCATCTTAGGTCTTCCGATAACATTTCGGTGGATGTAGTTGGTTAGCGGTTGAATGGCATCACCCCTAATCACCGCTGCTGTAAACACAGCTTGGTATACAAGAGAACTGTTTACTTTCTGTATAGCTTTTACTGCGGATTTTTCAGCAGCAGTCAGGCTGTCCTCTAACTTCTCAATACTTATCTCCCCCTCAGAGTCTGCAAACTTTTCCCGTATTCCCCTCAAGACATCAGCTTCCTTTTTGCTTATGTCTTTATCTAACTGGCTTATTGTTTTATCCAAGAAGGCTTTTGCAGGTGCTACCTTGCTGCTTTCAGGGTTAGACTCATACTCCAACTGGAGGAGGTAGGTCATTATCTTATACTTGGATGCCAAGGTTTTGTTGGAGTCCATTTTTAAAGACTTAGCTAAGTTTTTCTCAGCTTCCTCAAGCACCTCTCTTGTTTTTTTGGTGTCCGTTTCAAAAGACGTGAACGCCTCTGCAACGGGCCTAAACAAAGAGTTGAAAATCCTCTTAGACTTAAAGTCTCCAAACACTTGGTCTATAAAAAACAACGGAGACCGTTCAAGCATTTTGTAAAAAACATTTCTCTCGTTAGGCGTAAGCTTTGTTTTAATAGTAGCATACGCCTTAGAGAAAGAAGCAGGTGATACTTGAGATATGGCAGCAGCCAATGCCTTAGACCTCTTGTCTGCCTCCAACTTCTCCACCATAAGCTCAGCAGCGTGTGGTAGGTATCCGTTGTTTATGTTGTCTATTACCCCAAGTAGCTGTGACAGACCTAAGTTGTCAAAAGACTCCACCGCCTCTGTCTTGACAAGCTTACGAAGCCTGTTAGCCATGTCTCTTTCGTCACGAGAAGGAAGCCTTTCGGAATCAACTCTTGCGTCTTTCAGTTCCTCCAACAACGCATCTCTCTCTTCCTGTATCTCCTCCTCTGTCTTGCCCTCGTTCTTTTCTTGTACGTTGATGTCAGACTTGTACCGCTTCATTATTGCAGCCTCCTCTGTCGTTATCACCCCGTCCTTCTCCATTGCTTGAAGGGTAGCTGCGTAGTTTAGCTTACCGTCTTTGGTCAGGACTTTGTCGTCATAGGCATCAAACCTTTGCTTAAGCTCAGGAACCTTTGAGAGTTCCGTATCAACCGCTACCATTATTTCATCCACCAACTTGGTGGTTTCGCTTATCTCAGCAAGCTTGAGTACAGACTTCTTTTGACCTATCATCTTAACTACCGACTCGTACTTCTCAAACACTGAGTCGGGTATCAACGATGGGTTTATAGCCAACATTTTCTCTAAGTTTATCCTTAGACCACTGGCAACGCCAAGCTTAGTGTTGACGTTTTTCTTTGCCACCTTCAACGCCTTACGAACCTCTGCGTTTCTCATTCGGTCAAGCTGCTTCTCAATAAGCTCGACTATCTTTTGAGACTGAGCATCGTAGTTCTTCATGTTCAAGTTAGACACAATAGATGCCACCTTTGATAGTTGGCTCTTGTTGTATATGCTTGACATAGGAAGCGACTCCCGAACAAACTTAACCAGTTGCGTCCTCAAGTTTTTCAAATATCTTGCGTCCTCTCGTATGCTTGATATCTTGTCTCGTAAAGCTTGTTGTACCTGCTTAGCACTCTCCTCCTTTACCTTTATCTCGTTCACAGCGTCCATCGCCCTCTCCATTGAGGGTATGATGTTGTCCTCGGTGATGCCGCTTACAATTGATACAAGCTTCTTTACCTGAGGGCTGGCCTTGACATCCTTAGGCAGGCTGCTCATAAGTTTTCTGAACTCGTTCTGTGCTGCCTTGACATCCTGCATCCCCTTCTTTCTATCCCTGATTGTCTGACGGATAGACTGCACAAACTTCTGTACATTTTTGTTGGCTGTGATACCAAGGGATTTATCGTAGGCGGAAATCATTTTTTCCTGAGCCGACTCCGATTGCTCCTTGAACACAGGGTCGTTAATCAAAAGCTCGATGGCTTTTTCTCGTATCTCAGCAGATGTCTTTTCTACAAACTCCTTTACGTCCTTAGGGTACTTGGCAATAATCTGCTCTACCGAAAGGTTCTTCAGTTCAGGGTTGTTCTTCTTTAGTTCGTTGGCTCTCTTAACCTTGCTTGCCTTGGTTTCAGCCTTGGTCTTAGGTGGAGCCGTGAACTTCCTTAGCCCGTCCTCAACCCTATTGAATAGCTGTAGTCCCTGCGCTGCTCCTATTGCTCTGAACGCTTCAGGCAACATCTTAAGTGCGTCTACCTCAATCTCCATAGCCTTCGTGATGTCAGCTACCTTAAAGCCTCTTGACTTTAGAACCTCCTTTATAACTGAGTCAGCTATCCCTGCATCCCTTCCAAGCTGTACGTTCTCAAACAGAGTGTTCTGACTAACGTCAATACCAGCTTTAGAGAATCGTAAATCTAATCCCCTTTTAGCCCTTGACTCCTGTGGAGTTGTTGACTTCTTTGGTTGAGTGAAGGCTATTTCTCCTGAGAACAGGTCAGCTATAGCCATGTCAAGAAACTGGTCAAGGGTCAGTCCCTTAATCATCTTGCTGTCAATAAGAGACTTTACCTTCTTGTCTGTGCCTGTTCCAACCGCCTCAAAGGTTCCTTTGAAGTTCTTCTTAACATACTCCATCAAAGCCTTGAGCCAGCTCTTGAACTTTGACCTTTGAGCCGCATCAACAATACCCTCTCCTTTAGCTGCAATCATAGCAACTAAAGCCTCCTCTCTCACTAACTCTTCGTTAGTCATGTTGCCATCAGCGTCATACTCAGCGTACTTTCTCTTAGCCTCTTCGTATGCCTTAGGGTCAGAGTCTACAAACGACAAGCCCTTTGCCAACAGTTTCTTACCATCATCAGTGGCTCTGAGCATATCAGTCCAAATGTGTCCAAACTCGTGGATGGGTGTGTTGATTGAGGACTGAGCGGGGTTGATGTATACCTTCCCGTCTTTGGTCAGACCAAGGATAGGGACTCCGTCTACAATGTGTTCCCTTACATCCTCCTGTTGGATAATATTGTCAAACTCAGCTTGGCTTGTGTACGCCTGTACTGATGGGAACGTAAGCCTCATCAATCCAATCAACTGCTCTGTGGTGTCAGGCTGTACTCTAACCTTCTGCCCTTGAGCTGGGAGTATGTTAAAAAACTGACCAGTAGCCCTACCGAGAATGTTTTTAGCCGACTCCATAACAGACTGCCCTTTCTTGCCAACAGAAACTCTTGCTTGACCAGCGGCTCTTGCTGTCATTTCGGGAAATATATCTACTTGATGTCGAGGGTTTTTTATTAAACCGAGAACCCTGCCCTTAGGCCCGAATCCGTAGTTTGCATGAGACGCTTTAGTTACGCCTCCGTTCAATACATCTATGCCTACTATCGCAACCACATACCCCTTAGGTGTGTCCTTTATACTTTTCTCCGCTATTGCGTCATATATGTTCTCAGCGTTTAGTAGGAACGGGTCGTTTTCTATTCCCTCAAACAAAGCTGTGGAGTGAGGATTGGCATTACCCCTTGCGCGAGGCCCACCTTTCGCTCCCTTAGAAAACATAACGTCAAATATTTTTGACCTGTCGTCAAGGGCGAGGATTGCTTTCTTCTCGTCCTTAGCCCGTAGGTTAGCGTCCTTGATTATTGCCTCAAGGAAACCATCCATTGTAGTTACATTATTATCCTTGATGAGCTTCTGTATTTTTTCAGCCCTCGTAATCTTCTTTTCTTTTCCTTCTTCAACTTCTGTTTCTGAAATCAGAGGAGGAAGTATTGTGCCGTCTTTTTTTGTTCTTTCACCGAACATTCTTTCCACTAAGGCATCAAAGGACTTCTCCCTGTTTGCTAAGGGGACAGACTTTACTTTGGGAAGAACGTACCTGAACACAGCCTCGTTAGAGTTAACGCCACTGTCACCCATCTTCGTGATGGTCATAGGAACGTGACCGTTCGGTAGCCTACCTTCCTTCCAAAGCCTCTCAAAAAGAGCCTTGTTGTCGTTGTATAGATTTACAGCATCTTTGTATTGGGTCTCTGCTCCCGACTCATCAATGCCAGCCCAAGCCAGTCCTTTGTTCAGGATGTTTCTTAGACTGAACATAACACCCCCACCTATCTCCATGTCTTGACCCATAGAGTCCTTTATCTTTCCACCGCCAAGCATATCGGTCATGCCTCCTCTCACCATAGGAATGCCTTCAAACTCTTCAATAGACTTCTCAAACTCAGTAGCGTCCTTTACTCCATAGAAATCAAGAACCTCTTGCGGGATAGGGCTTGTGTCTGTAGCCTCAGAAATCGGGCTGACTTCAATCTCTTCTGATAGACTGGGCGTGGTGTATTCTACGAACAGAGGGTCGAGCTGATTCATTTCTTCAGTCACCGCCTCTACATCAACGTAGTCTTCAACCGCTACTTCCTCAACGCCTTTTCTCATGCGGGGTTTCTTCCCGTCAAGCATAGCGTTGAACTGCTCAAACGCCTCCTGTTCAGTTACAGGTTGGCCTTCCGCTTCGCCCTCCGTTGCTGTAGTTTCGACTTCGGTGTCACCCTCTTGGGTAACTCCACCCTCGGTGTCTCTCGCTCCCACTTCTCCGCTGTCTTCGGTAGATTCTTGTACATCCACCGTCTCTGTGCTTGGCTCTTGAATGGCATCTCTTTGTCCTTTTAGTAAAACAATTTCTCCTGTTGACCCGTCATCATATTTTGTAACTATGGCATCATATCCATCTTGCCGTATGGCTTCAGAAAGCTCCTCTCCAACCTTCCCGTCATACTTTTTGGAAAGTTCGTTTTTGTAGGATATTTGAGTATCATCTGTAATATCTATTACAAGAGGATTTTCCGATTCCACTACACCAGTTTCAAAACCTTTTGGTGTAAAGTCCGAAACCTTTTGGGTTACATAATCTCCACTTGCTTCTACGTCCTGACCAAACTCAGCACCCATGTCAGGAGCTTTCTGTGGATTTTTATTGTAACGTATTTTTAGAGGCTTACCTGTCTGTACTTCATCTTTCTTTTTGACCGTAATCTCTTCTGTAGGCGCAGCTACTTTTTCTTCAACAGGCGCAGCCTCTTCAACCACGGTCTCCTCAACAGGAGCAAACTTCTCCATCTCAGCGTTGTACTCATCCTCAGTGATGGTAACAGTACCCTTGCCGTCATTACGGTTCACAGTAGCAAACGCCTCAGGTGTAGGTGACGTTACCTTTGTTGGCTCCTCATACACTGGAGCCTCTTCAACCACAGCCTCCTCTTCAACCACCGTCTCACCGCTGTATATTCGGTCAAGCTTCTCATCAATGTCAGCAAGCTTACGCTCCACCGCAACGGACTTAGGCCCGTCTGTTGTTTCCTTAATCGCTATCCTCTCCTCCTCAAGTCGAACAGCTTCCTTGCGAGACTCGCCTTGAATCTCAGCAGGAATATTCTTCTCTATCTTAGCCTCTCTCGCCCTCTTTCTCTGAAGGTCGCTTGCTTCAACATCCTCAGTTATCTGTATATTCATATCAGCCAGCTCCTCGTTAGTTGCTGTCCTAAGAACATCCATTAACTCTTCTTTGGTGTTGAACTCACCGTTAATCTTGTAAGTTCCTTTGGTTGGTGTGACCATAGTAGAAGCTACAGTTACCGCTGTGCTTGGAGCTTCGCCCATAGCCTCAGCCGTAACCTCTTTCCAATCAACCTTTCCGTCTGTAATTTTTTGAGCCATAGACTCCCCGACCATTGCTCCACTCATCTCAATTGGAACAGTTACAGCGGTCTGAAGTCCACGAGAGCCTGCCTTTCTAAAAACCTGCTTTCCTACTTTCATACCTATCTTAGAGGTCAAGGCATCAACCACGCCTATAGTAGCGCCACGAGCAAGAGCCTTGTTGCGAATCTTGCTCATAGCCTCAGGGTTGTTGACTATTTCTTGAATAGTCTCAGGGGTGTACTCAAGCGGCTCTTCGCCACGAGCAGCACGTTTCTTGTTCTCCTCGTCAAAGTAGTCCCGTATTCCCTCAGACGTTGACACGCCTGTTTCTACAGCTATTCCAGCAGCAGCCATTGCGTATGGAATAGCAGCAGCCATTGCTGCGGGAACCGTAACCTCAGCGAATGGGCCACCCGCCAGCCCTGCGGTAGCCGCAGACCCCTCTACAGCCGCAGCCGCAGCCAAAGACGACTTGTTCATCATAGCACCGAAAGAGCTTAGAGCTATCTCAGCCGCAGCCTGAGGGTTCTTTGCCATTGACGTTAACCATGCCGTTATATGGTTGCCGCCCTCCTCTAAAACCTTGTCATAATCCCTGTCGTACTGCTGGGCTTCACGAGACCTTGGCAGGTTCTTCATCGCCTCTTCTGCATTAATCAGAGCCTGAAAGTCTTCTTTGGACATATTCTTACCCCTCGTAAGAATTTGGTTACCAAGGTTAGCCATTGTTCCCTGCTTGTCGGCTTGAGCCAACGCTCCTCCCATGCCGTCAATAAAGTCCCCCAAGTCAGGTATCAACCTGTAGTTCTCAGTAAAGTCGTCAAGCAAAGACAGTGCTTTACCAATGTCGCTTTTGGTAACAGGAGTAGGAACCAACGCTCCTCCCATTGCCATGTTAGGCATCATTACGATGTCATTGCCCTCAAAGTATTTTTTCTCTACCATTGGGGCTTCCTGAAAGTCCTTCTCGAACTGAGTGTAAAGGTCTTGCCTTTTGGTTATGGAGTTGTTGAGCTTTGTCATCAACGCCTCCTCTCTGCTTACATAGTCTAAAATACGAGGGTCGTTTTCAGCGTCAGTAATAATTCCCCTGTTCGCAAGAGCCTTTAAACCATCCGCTTCTTTTGATAAAGCTTCATACTCCTCATTCAACCCCTCTATCTCAGCTACAATAGCTGTGTCTTCTACCTCAAAGTCTTTCTCTAATTCAGTCTGCGTCTTACGCATATTGAACTCCATAAAGTCTTTGATTTCCTGAGCAGACTCCACATCTCCTGCGTCAGTAAACGCATCGAGCGTAAATATCTTCTTGTCACCTGTCTTCTTGCTCTTTACAAGAACAGCGTCATACCCTGCCCCTGCCTGCTCAAACTCAAAGTCTTGGCCGTACAGCTCGTTAAGCTTAGGGACGGTAACTTCCTCGTCCTGAGAAATCATCTCAGGCGTTATGTCTTTGTATGGGTCTACAGGAGCTGGCTGCTCAACGACAACCTCAGTCTCTGTAGCAGCCGATTCGCCATCGGGTGTAGGGGATTCGGATACCATATCCTCTTCCTCCTGAACCAAAGACGTAGGAGGCAATTCGGGAGATGGCTGTTCGGGAATGTCTTTTTTTTTTACAGGATACTTGATGTCAAAATCTTCACGGTTTTTTGTGTAAAGCCCGTCACGAGACACCACGTTAAATACTTTATCTCTGTACTCAGGGTTCTCGTACTTGACTTGAAACTCCTCAAAAGAATTAGTATAATACCCCTCTCTTACGAGAACGTCATAAAGTTTTTGTAGTTCTTCCATATTAATTTAATTCTCCTTCTTTCTTTCCTGAACCGCCCTGAGATGCTTTTTGGTGAAGCTCTGCAAATTTGCTGTCGGCATCAACCTGCGCTTTGTCTTGCGATTGTATAGGGTTTACAACGTAGGTTCCAAAATCAGGGTGAGATATTTCTATACGGGGTTCTCCATCAACCTCAATAGTCGTAGCTTTAGCTCCTTCTATGCCAGTTTCGCTAATCATTCCGTTAAGGTAGTCTAATACGGCTTTAGTTTTTTCAGCCTTAGTGTTATACAACGTCCCGCTAAATTCCATCTTAACCTCTTCTTTAACCTCGGCTATTGGCTTTAATTCTTGAGCCTCGGCTACTTCGGTTCTCTTTACCGAAAGAGTCCCTGTTTCATCCACAAAAGCATCCGTACCTGACTCACCCGCCTCGCTTAGAATAGTGAGCAAGTTATTGTCTCCAGTTAAAGCAGGGCCAAGGCTCTTAATGAAATCCTCTTCACTTGAAGCATCAACAGGTATTGTTCTTTCAAGAGTCTCGTTAGGGAAATCAGGGTCGTAGTAAGATATAGACAAGCCATTTTTAGAAACCTTTGCCTCTAAAAGCATATGATTTTTAGGGATTAGTGCGTCTAATTCCTTAGAGTATGTTCCTAAAACAGAACTCTTTGTTGATGCATCACCCCTGTAAAGCTCTCTCAACCTGTTAATGTTCGCAATACGGGCTTGTTTAGTCTCCTTTTTTGAAATATCGGCTGAACTTTCTCTCTTAGGCGTAATGGTCTTTGAATACTTTGTCTGAGCCTTAACCTCCTGTATTGCTTTTTCTACGACAGCGTCCTTCTGCTCAGGTTGCAGCACAGCGTTCACTCTACCCCCAAGTTTTGAGTCAGGCTTAAGCCATATACCCTTCGCTATCTCATCAGCACTTGCCGTCTTCTTCCACTTCTCATAATCAGCCTCGCTACGAACACCTTGTATGATGCTGTAACCAGTTGAGCTATCAAGAAGAATACTCGCCTTGTCGTTCTCACTTATG
>Ga0208767_1004011_pt1 | contig 10490 bp, 20 predicted proteins | sample VirMetDEL_Mar_21_FD_184514 | JGI IMG/M metagenome (GOLD analysis project Ga0208767, IMG submission 184514) | Aqueous microbial communities from the Delaware River and Bay under freshwater to marine salinity gradient to study organic matter... | ecosystem: Environmental > Aquatic > Marine >... | reverse complement strand
CACGGTGCAGGCTGTGACTTGGGTCGTATGGCGTGACATGCACGACGTGGTACGCAAAATCGGAAAGTAAACAATCAATCAACTAGCACAAAAGAGAATCGAAACAATGTCAAACCAAATTGCATACGACAAAATTACAAACCAGATTATCGAAGCTTTAGAAGACGGTCACATCCCATGGGAGAAACCTTGGGCAGCAAGTAACAACGGCGCACGATCAATTCACGGCAAACCATACCGAGGATTCAACAAACTGTGGTTGGAGTTCATAGCTTGGAAGCTAGGCTACTCAGACCCGCGCTGGATCACGTTCAATCAAGCTAAGAAAATGGGCGGGCAGGTACGCAAAGGTGAGAAATCGCAGGCGGTCACGCTGTGGATGGAAGCTTTCAATCATGAATCATCCTGCCCGGTGAAGAACACTAAGACCAAGTGCGAAAACATCGGAAAAAATAAATGCTCCCGATACATGCTGATGCGTTACTTCAGCGTGTTCAACGTCGAGCAGGTCGACGGGCTGGACATCAAGCCAATGCCTGCCGGGATCGAGAATGATTTCGATCCTATCGAACAGGCAGAAGAGATCGTGAACAGTTACCTAGAACGCGAAGGCATCACACTAGCGACCGGGTCTGAAGCGTTCTACACGCCAGCGATGGACTCGATCACGATGCCACGACGTGAGACGTTTCGATCTGCGGAGTCGTACTACAGCACCCTGTTCCACGAGTGCGGGCACTCGACAGGTCACGAGTCCAGACTAAACCGCAAGGACAATAAAGTCCCGGTGAAGTTTGGCGATCCGATCTACGCTCAAGAAGAGTTGGTCGCTGAAATGTCTAACGCATTCATCGGCGGGGTAACCGGAGTCACAAACGAGATCGAAGGTGAGCAACGGGTAGCATACATCCAGAGTTGGCTACGGGCACTGCGTAACGATAAGAAGATGGTAGTGCTGGCAGCCCAGCAAGGACAGAAGGCAGCCGACCTGATACTAGGGGAGAGTGCCTAAATATATATAGCCGACTGGCGGGATCGGCTCCGCCTAAACCAGACACCCAGAAAGAGAATCAATCATGCTCAATGGATTAGATCACAACGCAGCAATGGAATATGCGGAAGCTTTCAATCTCGCCATCGCAAATAACGGTGCAGAAATAGAAGCGATGCTCGAACGATGGAACGAAAACTTTAGCGGAGATGATGCCCTAATAACTAACGAGCCAACTAACTACCAGCTAGCGTGGCTGCGTGGTATCGAGAGTGCGGCACGTATGCTCAATGATGGTCCGAGATTCAACCCCGGCACTATCACTCTCGACGAACGCTTCACGCCGAACGCCATATACGGGGGGTAAAACAGTGAATATCACAACTAACACGATTCGCAATTATGGGAACGATCACGAGTACATAGTTGAACCTCTTGAGTTAGCTACGCTCTGGAGCGATATAACCGGGCGCAAGACTGTTACCGATTCAGACCTTGGTAACTTAAAAACCTTGGCTCGACTGTTCAACTCAGGCTTATCTATTACCCGCAACAAATAAACCAACTACCAGAAAGAGAATCAATCATGCGCTGGATACACATACGAAACTTTGACCTGATGAATAAGACGATGGATGAGGAGATGACTGCAACAAAACTAATCTCAGACCTGACATCTCAGATGACGGGCGACCCGATCTTCGATGAGTTCATGGGAGATATTGAGGGTGATATGTTCAAGCACTTCGCCGAAGACACCGCCGACATGGATGAGGATGAGCGGATTGAGAAGGCAGATGAACTGCTTGAAAGCCTGTACGACTACGCAGATTCAGAGCGAATAGCACTTTAGAAAGAGAATCAATCATGGGATACACATACGAAGTAACAATGCGGGTCGTGTTCGACAACGAAGAGGATGAAATAAATCTCTTGAATGCGCTTGAAGAATTAGAAGACGAGGGGTACTTCCCGACTGGCGCAGAGATCAAAACAAACTGGAAACCCAGGTAGTAGTAGCTGTGATACAATCACTGGCACAGGAGAATCAACCATGGCAAAGCGCACAGACATACACCGACCAAGCCTCGACGGATTCGACCCGCAGGACTACGAACTGTTTGGGGTCTACCACCTTGTTACCAAGACCAAGAAATTGGACGGCATCATCTTCGTCCCCGGTGTCCCTTACGGACGATGGGAAGAACAGTGGACCGTAGTTACTTCACGATTCAAGATCGACACCGATGCACTCGAAAACAACGGCTGGTCAAGCGACGTAATTACTAACGCCGATGGCAAGGAACGCGACAGTGTCCATGCTCACCAATGCGCCCACTGTGGTCAGCACCTTAGGTATGGCGCACTTCTCACCAACGAATCAGAAATGTCCCTGATCGTGGTTGGTGAGGACTGCCTTGGAAACCGATTCCGCAACGTCACCGCTGCACAGTTCAAGCAGCTTCGTGAGGACGCAAAGGCGAAAGCAGCAGCGACCCGCAGCCTCGACCGAAAGAACACCGCCATCAAAGACAACCCACGATTGAGCGAAGCATACGAATCCGACAACACATTCGTACAAGATGTGATGCGACGATTCGACCGCAAGGGTGAGATCACCAAACGCCAGATCGAAGCAGTAATAAAGGTTCTCGACCGTGACGCACAGCGAGCCGAGCAGCGCAAGCAGTGGCAAGCCGAGGCAGCTGACGCAGCCGACGCACCGACTGGCAAGGTCACCGTCACCGGAGAGATTATCTCTACCAAGTGGCAAGAGTCAGGATTCCACTCAGTCCACAAGATGATCGTCAAGACTGAAGAAGGCTGGAAGCTATGGGTCACGGTGCCGAGCAGCGTATACGACCCATCAGACTCAAGCCTTCCAATCACAGGCAAGCGTGTGACCCTGACCGCTAACGTCACACCGTCAGATCGTGACCCGAAGTTCGCCTTCGGTAAACGACCAACTAATGCAGCGGTAATTAGCTAAGGAGAATCAACCATGGCAAACGACACAATACTTCAACTTATGGACTTAGGACTCACAATCCACGTGACCTGCAAGGGGTACGATGCGTCACTGGATGCGCCGTACATCAACTTGGGATTGCCTGATGACTACGATGGTGACACACACGCACACCTGCTGACGAGTCACTGCAACCCAACCAAAATTGTTAGCGTTCGATACGAGAATCAATAGGAGAATCAATATGAGAGCCGAAGTAAGAAATTACGATGATTTCACAGTCATAGAGTTATCACTGGTAGACACGAAGCACAGCCGTAGCTTGCAGCACTACTCAGTGCAAGTCCGACCTTCCGGGTCAGAAATCTCTCTGTTTCTCAGAGACAAGGACGAGGCGAGAAAGTTAGCCAACCAAATACTCAGTGGGCTAGAAGAGACATTAGCCAACCAAATACTCAGTGGGCTAGAAGAGACAGAGGCATAGCAGACATGAACTACGACTACAAATACACAATGGTGTGCATGAAGTGCGAGAAGACCTACCGCTCAGTGAGCGGCATAGATGATGTGTGCATACGATGCCGAGGTGAGATACACGAAAAGAACTCAGCAAAACAATACGGCGTGTGGGTAAAGCAGGATAGAACCAATGACTAGCAAAACACCGGACAGGTTCAAGAAAACACAACAGGTATGGGTGCTAAAATCCCAACTGGTCAATACCAGAATTGCCCTAGCACTTGTATCCACAGGCATGCTCATTGCTGTTGCTGGATTGGTGCTAGTTTCTAGCAAGTGCTAACAACCAAAGAGAGAATCAATGACACTACTTATATGTCCTGTTTGCTACGGCTCAATGGAGCCTAGCGATTACCGAGAGTACGGCTACTGCTATCCATGCCGACTCGCCGAGTGGGAGACTCGCCAATGACCGAGAACACAATGCTCCAGCATGCTTTGAAATATTCAAAAGCTGGTGTTTCATGCCTAGCGTTAGTGCCAAACGGCAAGGTGCCACTGAAGCACACGCTCCAACCTAACGGGAGTAAGTCAGCGACTACAGATGTCGAGATTCTGACCAAGATATTTACCGACCACCCCGATGCGAACATCGGGATTGCATGTGGCGATTCATTCGTGGCAGTCGACATCGACGGGCGGGAAGGTGAAGAAGCAATCATTCTTGCAGGGCTGGAACTCCCTGAGTGCAGGACACATAAAAGTCCTAGAGGATTTCATATCCTCCTAGAACCAGACACGGAACTAGACCAGACAGCAGGGCTGTTCACCAAGGTCGACGTGCGTACCGGGAAGTCCAATGGATACCTAGTCGCACCACCCTCAGTGGTAGACGGGAAGTCTTATGAGGTGGTCAAGAACCTGCCACTAGGTAGATGGGACGAGTTGGTCGAGTACACAAAGGCTAATAAACAGTCCTCACGTCCACGCACAGGCGATGCAGCAGGCTGGGATGATGTTGGACAGCCCAAGTGGGTTGCGACCATGCTCTCTGAAGGCAGCAAAGACGGGACAAGACACACCGACGCTGCTCGTCTGGCTGGCTACTTCAACAGCAAGCACATCCCAATGGACGTTGCTCGCCAACTTATGGAACCGTATCGCCAAGCCTGTGACCCCGTCCTGCCAGAGCGAGACATAGACCAGACACTCCAGTCTATATATAGGTACGTGCCAGCAGAGGGGTTGTTCTCAGGGGCTGGGTTGTCAAATCCAGTGGTTGACAAAAGCGTGGCTAATAGGCGAAGGCTGCGATGGGCTGATGAAGACTTGATATGCGACGTATCAAGAATCACAGACAACAGTAGTGGTATCCACTGTCGCATCGAGTTCAGCACACACACCGATCCTATCTATGGTCCTATCAGAACAAACCTGTTGTCCTCTTCTGCTCGTGAGTCTTTGGTACGACAACTCAAGGGACGTAATAAAGATATTAACTGGTCAATCGCACTCGACCAGATCACCAAGCTTGTGTCCAGTTCTATTGATGAAGTCGGCTCTGGCATAGATATGCGGTTTTATAAACCAACGAATCAGAATCAAGGGTGGGCGATCAGACCCTTCGTTCAGGACAAATCTGCAACGCTTGTCTTTGGTACAGGTGGAGAAGGCAAATCAACGCTTGTCGTATCTTTGCTCCTCAGCAAAGCTTCAGGACGGGCGTTTATACCGGGGATAGACCCCGGCGAGCCAGCAGCAGTTATGTTCTGTGATTGGGAAGACAACGAGGATCAGTTCTACCTGACCTGTAACGCTCTGCTAGCAGGCATGGGCATGACCTCCAAAGACCTGCTGATGCCCGTAATCTATAAGCGGTTTGCTGGGGGTGCGTTGTCTGACTACACCGAAGTCATCGCTGAAGATATAGCGCGCCACAATATAAAGGTCATGGCTATCGACTCACTCGTAGCCAGTAGCGGGAATGAACACTCACCCAATGATGCTGAAGCAGCACGAGTATGGCATCAGGTAGTCTCCAGTTTCGGCATAGCGTCGATTGGCATTACGCATATAGCAAAGAGTAATGCTACGAAGGATGGGACACCCTTTGGTAGCGTGTTTTATTTCAACCTTGCGAGGTCTATTTTCCAGTGTTCTCGTGAGGTTGAATCAGAACACAGCAGTGTCCTAGCCATTACTCATCGCAAAGGTAACAACACTGGCATCATGAAACCTGTCGGATTGAGGGCTGACTTTGAGTCAGACGAGTACGACCGGGCAACAAAGATTGTCTACTCAGAAGTCGACCTGAATACAACACAGGTTCTGGCTACTAAGTTATCTGTGATTGAGAGGATTTTGTTCCTGATCAAAGACATCGCTATGGAACCGAAAGAAATCGCAGACGAACTCGACCTGCCTAGCAACACTATCCGACAGTCGTTACTACGAGCCAAAGAAAAGAAGCTTGTAATACAACTACCTAACGGTCAATACAAAGTGAACCCTGATGACGTTACAAACCAAACCCCTTAAGGGGGTTGGGATGTAACGGCTAGGTGTAACAGTAAGAAAGAAGGTGTATCTAACTACTACTATTTATGATAGAATTATTGAACACTAAACATGGAGAGAATCATTATGCAGCCTGTCAGTTGGGGCTTAGGTAAAGCCTTGGACGAGATGAGGGATGTGCTTTCAGACAGAGTGCTGGAGCATAACTCCACTGGAACTCGGGTATGGGTTACGTGCAGTCAGTGCCACCACCAAGGTGAAACCGACGCAGAGTTAGACCACGCCATTGATTGCCCGATTGGTCACATCAGGGATTTGTTTGACGACATTGAATTCCCACACCTAAAAAACAATCAGTAACAGGAGAAACTGATGAACGACACAGTACCAATGACAACGATGATCCATGCTCTGAGAACCAAGTTGTCAGCAAAAGAACTAGCAAACGCTGTCGACACACCGAGTGCAGAGTTGGTTCGACGATGGGGACGTGGAGAAGCAACCCCTGTTGCTAAGTACAAAGAAAAGATCGAAGAACTTTATGGACTTTTTGTAGAAGAGTTTGGGGAGATTAACTAAATGCCAAGAGTAGAACAGTTCCCGTATGAAATAAGTAAGGCTGAAGAGACACGTATTGCCAACACCCCTAAACAATTAGGCAATGACGACAAGCCCTTACACTCAATTATGTTTGAGCAAGTTGAGTTAACTATCGAGGCGATTCCGTGGGATGCAGGGTTTGTATTCAAAGAAGACCCTTCCGTTATGGACAACGGATACAAGTTTGTCTGGAACATGAAGACCGAGTGGGACGAGAGCGTAGGAAAAAGCAAACCTTACAAGGCAAAGAAAGAACAAGAAGGAACACCAAGTGACGCACGAACTTGGGTTGTGGGTGACAAGGTTAGGGTAGCCCTGTCAAGGCGAGACTACTGGAACAAAAATAAACAGGAGACTACTCCTAAAGGGGTCATTGCTTGGGGTGTGAAGGTTGGCTCTAGTGCAGATTCTAGTGATGCACCCACTGATCGAACTTACACCGTGACTGGTTCTCAGAACCGACCTGCTGCTCTTGGCATGACAGCAAACATGTTGCACTCCGCAAAGCTAGCAGGGATGACTGAGGAAATTTACGGGGTTACTCCTGAAGCTGCGACAGCAATCCTCAGAGATGTGGCTATCGCTAACTTAGAAGGTCACCCTCTCGACAAGGCTCTTGAACCTTTCCATGCACTGCTAACGGCAGGTGTAGAAGAACCCACAGAGGTAGAAGAACCCACAGAGGTAGAGGAATCTCCAATGGTTCAGGCTGCATTGGATGCAGGGGCAACGATTGTAGAGAAATCAGAAAAGGTAGAGACATTAGAATGGTAGTTATAACTAACAATAAGGGGTTCCCTGACGCTCTAGTAAGGGCTGTTAAGAATGATAGTTACACCAAGGGTCGGGCAGATCGGAGCGTTACTGGTCTGCTCGCCCCGCCAAGGCAGGCTGCCCTCAAAGAATTTTACGGTGACCAGATTACAGAGGATGTATCTGAGAGAACCTTCGCTCTCTACGGGCAGCTTGTTCACTTGCTGCTAGAACGTGCAGGTGAGCAAAGTAACAATGCCCTGACCGAAGAGAGAGTGTTTGCCAAGGTCTTTGACTGGACTATCTCTGGGCAGACAGACACCATCACCTTGACCGGAGATGGCGCGGGAGTGGTATCGGACTACAAGTTCGTGACTGCTTGGAAGTTTAAGCGTGATTACTTTGGCGAAGTTCTTGTTCCAGAAGAGTACGAACAACAGCTAAACATGTACGCATACCTGCTACGTGAGAATGGATTCAAGGTAGACGGTCTAAAAATTATCGCCATCTACCGGGACTGGTCCAAGCTGGAAGCCAAGCGTGACCGTAACTACCCGCAGCTAGGCGCAGAGACACACGATGTAAAGCTGTGGTCTGAGGATGAAGCTAAGGCTTTCATTGAAGAGCGTGTCCGGTTACATCAGGATGCAGAAACATCCCTGCCTTTATGCTCTGATGAAGAGCGATGGGCGAAGCCTGACAAGTATGCGCTAAAGACTCACGCTAACAGTACAAGAGCGCGCAAGCTGTTCGACTCCAAAGAAGAAGCATTTACTTGGGCTTACGAGAACAACTTAGATCTGAAGCCGGGCTTCAAGAAGGGCTGGGTACTTGAGCATAGGCAAGGATCAAACACCCGCTGTGAAAACTACTGCTTGGTTAGCGAATACTGTGACCAGTTCAAAACTTTGCAAGAATTCCAAAACCAAGGTTAGAAAACTGTCCTGATAGGTTTGGAATGTATTCCAAGTAAGGAGAAAATTTGGAATGAAGGAACACGACTGTGAAGCATGGCGTGATAAATGGAAGGTTGATTACCAAGGATCATTACGCTGTATCTGCGGTAAAGAACAGGTAAATCTCACGCCTTGGATACCTACACCTGAAGACTTTAAACGATGGAGTGGGCAGCGAGTTAGGTTGTTCAACTACTGGCGTGACGGACAGCCACATGAGCGTACCGAAACTTGGGAAGCTATTGGCAGACCACTCAACTTCTCTGCTGTTGTCTCAGACCTACGCAATGCTGGGGGAGTAATACCACGACCGACTCGTGACGGTGAAAAGATTTGGTACCAAATGACCGGGTGGGTAGACCACTCAACCCTGTCCAAGGGTGTCCACTATTCCGTCTGCCCGACGTGTAGGTGTAATAAGTAATGCCAAAGACAAAAGAGAACTGCCCTGTTGGTCACAGGATGACAGAAGAAAATACTTACTGGCACCGCAAGCATGGCAACACTTACCCTGAGTGCAGGCAGTGTAGGCGGGAGACACGTAAAGACCGTAAGAAGTTTCACTACACAAGAGACGAGCAAATAGCACTTTCCAAAAGACCTGTTATTCAAGAAGACATATCAGGGGTAACGGAATGCCCGAGGTGCAATGGTCGATTACATATCGGGGTCGGTAATGAAATCGAAGACGCACTGTCCTGCATCTATTGTGGATGGCGACCAACAGCAAGGGTTGAACTATGAACGTCAAGTGGCAGCCGACTTACCAGTGCCCCTTCGGGTGTAAAAAGTTTTTCGGCAGCACTGTGTCACTCAACTGGCACTTAGAACAACACAGGGGGGACTGATGTCTAGCACTGACGACATCATGGTAGTTGCCAAGATCATTGCAAGTAATGAGGATCAGGAAACTACTCACATCATCGAGTACAAGAACCAGTTCGACGGACGACCTGCTTGGAAGCTGTGCCGTGGTAAGGATATGTACGAGTACGCAATGGAAACAGGAGCGTTCATCGAACCGGAACTAGTCTGGTCAAGAGAGGATCAAGATGCCTGAACTACGACTGACAGTCCCCGGTGTTGCTGCCCCTAAGAGTATCCGCATCGTCATGAGAAACGGACACCCAAGCATGGCTAACAACAAGAAAGTTAGAGCATGGATGGATCAGGTGCGATGGGCAGCACATGGCTCAGAAGCTGCACCGAAGGGTGTGCCAGTAGGAATCATGGTAGATGCGTACCTTCCGTGGCAGAAGGCAACGCCAAAGAAGCAGGCTAGCACTACCGGAGCGCACGTACAGAAGCCTGACGCAGATAATCTACTCAAGCCTGTCATGGACGCTCTCTCTGAAGCAGGGGTTTGGGAAGATGACAACCAAGTGGACCGAATCTTCCTGCAAAAGTGGAGATGCCCTAGAGGAGAGGAGAGGGTAGAGATAGTCGTGACATGGTAGCTGGTGTGCTATAATCTAAATCAGCCGTTGCGACTTTTGCTAGTAGTCGCATGGTTGTGTTCCAGTGCCCCGCCTTGTTTTATTGATTCTCCGAGGCGGGGTACTTTTTTAACTCCATAGTTGCGACAGTCCGTGGTAACAACTCAAGCCTACCCAAGAGAACTTGATGGTCTTACCTGTAAAGACTATTAGCAAGAACTTTCGTAGCGGATACCTGACGCTGCCAGCAGCTACGCCCATGATGTCGAACACTGGATTCGGAATAACGCTTGCTGTAAATATCACCAGTCCTGCGTAGCGAGTCATCAGGCTCTTTACCTTAGGGTAGAACCTGCTGCGTTCTAGCAAGCCCTTACCGCCCACACCAGCAGCGTATCCGGTCAACTCCCCTAGTGCTTCTGCTGACCCTGCTACAACTCCAACAACTAAAGGGTTTAGTCCGACCGCTGGTGTTGCAGCTACACACACCGCTGCTAAAGCACCGACGGGCAAAAAGAAAGCTGCCCCGACAAAGGCAGCTATCCATATTCCTGTGTACCCAGCAGACTCTAGCACTTACTCGTATCGGTTTTCATGAATACTCAACTCCGTATGCTAGATACAGAAACGCTGCTACTCCTAGCGCAACAATTCCGATAACTGCGACCACGCCGTACAGTAGGAATTTCTCAAACTTATTTATCTACTCACCCCTCGGCTGCAAGTTATCTGTCGGCTGGAAACTGCACGTTACACAGATTTTCGTTACCCCATCGTTGTTGAGAGTTCCCCACTCGTGCTTACAATCG
>Ga0208767_1004009_pt1 | contig 10491 bp, 8 predicted proteins | sample VirMetDEL_Mar_21_FD_184514 | JGI IMG/M metagenome (GOLD analysis project Ga0208767, IMG submission 184514) | Aqueous microbial communities from the Delaware River and Bay under freshwater to marine salinity gradient to study organic matter... | ecosystem: Environmental > Aquatic > Marine >... | reverse complement strand
ATAGTTGTAAGCAGCTTCTTTAGCGTTAGGATACTCAGAAGGCCATATACGAGCGTTGTAGCCTCTCTCTCTTAATTTGTTATAGATGGAGTCTTCACACTGTGGAGTACCTAAGAAGAGGATACGAGAGGTGTCTAAGGGTTTAAGGATAGCTTCAAACTCTTTTACTTGTTCGTCTAGCTTGTCCCGCATGCCTTGTGTAGCTGAGTTGTTAGGGACTTCTACGTCGTCTGCTACGATTATATCAGCACGAGAACCTGTAAGCTGTGATGTTATACCTAATGACTTAACGGAGGGAGCGTGAGCTGCCGGAGCAGGGCCTACATCAAAAGCTATCTTACTGAAGCGTTGGTTATCTTTAGGTTTTAATTGTTGTAGGAGAGGAATCTCTTGGATGATACGCAGAGTAAATGTAGAGAAGTCATCTGATCTATTCTTACTGGCTGATACAACAAGTATGTTCTTAGACGGGTCTAGCAGTAGCTGGTGTACTACATACGCACTACAGACCCAGGACTTACCTACACCACGGAACGCCATGATTAACGATCTCTTCGGACCGTGTTGCATGTACTCCGCTATATCGTATTGAAGCGGTGTAGGGTCTGGTAGATTAAGGTGTTTCCAAACTAGGTATAGGAAGTTTCTAAAGTCCTTGAGCTTGGGCGGTATCTCGATGTTGTTCTTCTTCAAATGGTAACGCTTCTATCTGGCTGTTTAACGCTTGTAAGGGTGTTCCTAAGCCACTGTCCATAGTAACATTGTTATCCTTGAGGAACTGACGAGCACCGTTAAGTAGAGCAGCGTTGTACTCTCCGTGTTCGTCCATCATATCTATACTGTTCCTATATGCGTCTGCAATCTTGTCGTGCAGTTTACTTCCCTCTTTATGACTTAACATGACTTATAATAATGCCGGGATTAACTTTGTGTTCTTATCTACACTTGACAACTTTGTGTTGTTATTCATAGCTGTGTCAATCTGCGGTGCAATGTACTGAACAAGCTCGCCAGCGTCAAGTGTCATAGGTAGATCACCTGTTTCAGCGTGTAAGATAGAAGTATTGTTATCTCTGTATATCCTAGCACCCGATATGACCAACGCAGTAGAACCTGTGTTCTGTAGTTTGATGTCAACCACAGCAGTGTTTACCCGGTAGTTCATAGCGTCGATAGCAGTCATTGCACCAAACCAATTCTCGATACCTGTCGATGTAGTAGATTGGTACACATAGAACGCATACAACTCTCTAGCGTCCGCAAACCCGTCTCCATCGGATATATCAATCTGTACATTCGGATAGTCGGCAGTAAGTGTGCTGATGTTAGAACCATCAATACCGTTACTGTTGTACACTGTGTCAGCTTGCTGATCCGCTCTGAATGATATACCAGCAGTTGTTGCTACGCCAAACGCTTCGTATGCAAGGAACGCTTCAGCACCCGCTTGGCAAGTAAGTCGTAGTCTTATATTGTCGTTAGCAGCGATTTGTGCAGTCGTGTATGTACCGTTATCACTAACCTTTGTTCCAGCCGTGCCTGTAGCAATCTGATTAACAACCTCAGCGTCTTTGGTTACATTGTAAAGCTGTAGCGTACTACCTGCTTCTATGTTTGTTACAGACCAAGGTAAAATGATATTAGTACCGTTAGCGTCCGTATATTGACCAAGCACACCGGCTCCGTTGGATAAAGTAATAGTACCTGTTGTTGTTAGGTCTCCTGTAAATGTAGACGCTTTGATCGTGATAGTGGAACCGTCAAACGCAAACGCACTTGTAGCAGTTGCATCAACAACCAAGTTATAAGAACCAAGGTCAATTTCATCTCCAGCTCGTGCTACGATTGTAGCTCCTTCTCCTGCGTAGTTATCAGTAAGATATGATTTAGCTCTGTCGTAGAACTTAGCGGATGTTTCTATTTCTGTGTAATCATCTACAACAGTCTTGTCTGATTCAGTAATAGTAAGATCGTCAAACAACACCCAAGTAACAGCGAGTTCTCCTAAACCTTTGAGTTGTTGAGATGATGAGGATAAAGAATGTCCATATGAACAGAACTTAAAGGTGAAATCATCTGCGTTTGTGCTCGAGTCTGAACGGCGGTCTACTTTATAAAAGTTACCGAAGTTAGTAGTGTCCCAATCTGAGTAAGCGGGTCCTCTATTATCAGAGCTGCTAACAGCCCAATATCCATTTGAACGAATGTGCATTCCGTAGATCGTGGCCGCATCTGCATCATTGGTGTTGTACTCGTGAATTTGTACGCCTGTCAGGACTTCAAACTTAGCTATATCACCGCTTGCATCTGAAGTTTTACTATAGACCTCAGAGGTGCTGTAATCGTAAACCATGTCACCATTAGCATTTACAACGCCTCTCGTTATGGTTGAATCACCTGAAGAGGCGTATCCGTTGGTAGTGTCGGGGGATTTACTTTTAAGAAATACTGCGTTTTTGGCGTATGTAGATGGATTGTCTTCTAAATATAACTTAACATCCTCAAGAGCTGTTCCACTTGCGTCTTTAATATTAAAAGATACTTCCTTCTTGATTATGACTACACCACGCTGACCTGTATTGCCTCTAGTATTACGCCACATCTTAACGACATCTGTACCTGTAGCGGAGTTTATGACTTCGTATTCACGATGCGACCGCCCATTCATTCCGTCTGAGCCAATGTCATAGTCGTTAATATTCTGCGACACATCAAACTCTCGTAGCGTGTGTTCCGTAATAGTACCTGTGTTGATGACCTCTCCAATCGAAGAGTTTGCAAACTTAAATGTAGCGTTGAAAGCTGGAAGTAAGACAGCAACACCATCAAATGTACCGTCGAATGAACCATTGGCATTACCGAATGGATTTCTCCACTCAAGCGAAGATGTAGTACCTCGCCAAGTAGTCCCAATAACATCAAGATTCATTGACCCCGAACAAGGTCTTCCTGTAAGTATCACACCACCTCTACCAACAAAAGTAGAATTACCACCACTACCGCTCATACAAGCGTCACCTGGATGCCAATTTGAAATTCTAGCCCCTGCAAATATTAAACCTGTGCTTTTAGAATTAGTTGATGTACCTCTAGTTGAATTGGCTCGAGTAGTCCCGTAATAATAAAAAGCTGGATTCGCATTCGTCCCGCTAATACCCAATGCACTTGACGAGGTATTATTAGCAAGACCTGTATTGGTGTGATGTAGAATCAATATCTCTGTATCGGGATTGTGATACAAAGTACCGTTTATTACTACTCTTGTATCAGCAGCTATCTCATAAACATCAAGATGATTTTCGTTTATGTAGTGCGTTACGCCTGTCAGACCCGCTAAACCACTCAGATCATTCTCTGTAGTTCCAGCGTCTACTGATAATACATTTCTGTTTCCCGATGAATGGGAGGAGGCTGTGTAAGTCCAACTCATTATGCGTAATCCTTCGTAATAGACTCTAGGTTGCCGTTTGAATCGTAAGTGATTGTTTTTGTTAGGGTAGTAGTATTATTCTCGTCCGACTCAACGACTTGGGTAAGTAAACCACTTGTATATGTAAATGATTTACCACTAACTAATACGGCTTTAGTGTTGTCCGTCCAAGTCGTCATTGCAGTCAGCACCCCATTAGTGAAGGTAGATTCCGTATAATCATCTGTAGGGTCAGTACCGCTACCACCCCCTCCACCTCCGGCATCAATCTGGGTTTGGAGATACTTGACCTCCGCTCCCAGTTTGTTACCGATCTGGGCAAGAATATCAGACATTAAGCCTTAGCAGTATTAAACGCAGTCTCGAAAGTAGAGTAATCTCCAAGAGCAACACTATTTACAGTAATACCGTTTCCGTTAGGAGCAGCGATAGAACCTGTAACATCACCAGTAACATTACCAGTCAAGTTAGCTTCAACAGTACTGGCTACTAAAGGAGCTGCACTAGTACCAATTAAAACTTTCCATTTGTCGGAAGTTTCATCAAATACAAACTTAGCTTTGTCTACACCGCTTCCACGATTAACATCAAGACCACCAGTGTCAGCAGTAGCAGAACCATCAGACTGAAGATTAACTTCGATGATGTTGTCTTCTACATTAAGAGTAGCAGTGTTGATTGTGGTAGTAGTACCAGTAACAGTAAGATCACCTATAGATGCAGTGGTGGCTACCAAGGAGGAGAAGGAGTCAGTACCGTCTACTAGGTTAGAGATGTTAGTAGAGTTGGTGGTAATGTCTGTTTGAGCTTGTGACATCTCCGATTGAAGCGTGTCAACATTCCCTTCTTCAGTGGTGACTCGTGCAGTTAATGCAGTCAAGTCAGACTGTAAGGTATCTACATTACCCTCTTCAGTTGTAACACGACCAGTAAGTGCGGTAAGGTCAGATTGCAGTGTATCTACATTACCTTCCTCAGTCGTAACTCTAGCGGTTAAGCTCGTTAAGTCGGTCTGTACATTACCAAGGCTAACCTTAGTTGCGTAATCACTCGACAGTTCTGTTGAAAGGGCTTTGAACTCAGCTCCGAGTTTCTCCCCTACTTTTCCGAATATATCAGTAGCTGGCATATATAATTAATGTTGTTGGTTAAGATTTATGTAGTTGAAAATTTACTTCAAAGGTTGCTTCATCACCGTACTCTTCTCGTATCGTATCTAGTGTGTAGTCATCGGTATATGATAAGTCATTCCAAGAAGTAAAGCCATCTCCAATTTTCATACGACTAGCAGAACCGTTCTCAGCGACTTCGATTCCTACTTCACCTTGTCGTAAGGCAGGGTTAGCAGATTGCCACTCAGTAGTAGTACTTCTACGCAGTAGTATCCTTCTTACAGTCACGCTGATCCTCCGTCTAAATCAAAAGCTTCTACATAGAATTGTTCTGATGTTGCAGCACCCCCGTCGATAATAGCGTCAATAAACTCACTAGCTTCGATTAAGTCTTCTATAAACTCGTTGTTACTTACTGATTCCCACTTATTATCTTGTGAATCGTATGTTAATATACCACCTTCAGATTTGTTATCTAGCTTTAGTTGTTTAAAGTCTTCAAGTTCTTTGGGTGCTGTAGCAGCAATCGTCCGGCTTTGAAAGGTAAGCGGATGTATACGGGGTGGTTTAGGTCGTCTTAGCATTTCCAACGACGCAACGCTAAAGCTTTTCTTGTTGGTCTACCTTTACTGTCTTTCATAGGTCACTTGTTACCGCTCATCCTAGCACAGAAGGAACGCTTACGTGGACCACCGCCAGGCTGAGGAGCTTTCAGTTTAGAACCAGTAAGTTTGTTTATTCTTCGCCTACCAGATTCACTAAGACCACCTTTAGCAGACTTATCAGAAGCCCTTAAAGATATAGAAGCAGACCTCATTATTTCTTCTTCGGAAACCCACGCTTCATATTAGCGTACGCCTTAGCACTAACCGTAGATTTACTTTTGCTTCTACTGATACCTAAAGCTTTACGCTTATTCATGTTCTCATACAACCCCGGTTTCTTTTTCTTCATTGTCTATTTCCTCACTAATATTTCCATCATGCGGTCGAGCTTGTTATGCATTTCCTGTATTGCCGTCTCAACCTTTCCAATTCTATTCTCTACGGCTATATCTCTCTCCTTCTGTGCAGCTAACTCCACCTCTATCTTAGTCATTCTTTTCTCACCGAGATCAAGACGTTCAATAACACGTTTGATAATCCACCCGATCACGCCAAGAGCGACGACTAGAGCGGTGTTAAGAAAGCCAGAGATAGATTCGATCATCGCTTATGGTATTATATTTAAAACCCCTGAGTTATTCCAGACATCGCCACTGGACAGACCTGCGGAAGAAGTTGGTATTCCAGCTAAGTTTAACCCTCGTTGTATTATAGTATTACAATCAGTATCAAATCTTATAGCTACAACGGGTGAACCAATACTACCAGCATCATCTTGTTTAAGTATCTGAAAACCTACATCTGTTCCTGTAGTCGGATCAGGCTCTTTAATAATACCTAAAATCCAATTCTGATCTGTTAAAGATTTAAATGAAATAGCAGGAGATTCGTTTGACTTCTCTAATGATATATTAGCACCAGATAATGTTTTTACATGTAACGCAGCATCTTGAAATCGATCAGTAGTTTGTATCCCTACTCTACCACTTGAATCAATATTAAAAGCTGTATCAGTATCTGTGATCTTATCAGCTGTTATTTGATTATTTGCTATATGTGCGGTATCAATACTACCATCTACATAGTGTTCACTGTCTATAGAATCGTCAGCTATTTTAGTACCGTCTACTGCGTCTGCACCAATTTTAGTATTAGTAACTGCCCCATCTATTATCTTAGTGGCGTCTACTGCGTTTGCACCTAACTTAGCCGTAGTAACAGCACCAACAGCTAACTTACCCTCAGTGATTGCACCGTCTGTTATTTTTGTGGTTGATACAGTACCGTCCTCTATTTGGCTACCTGCTAAAACACCTTCAAGCTCTAAAGATACAGACGCAAACTCACTGGCCTCTTCTGCAAGATAACGGGTGTGTCGGTAACCTCTATCCAATTCAGATTCCGTTAATACAGAACCGTTTACAAAATCAACAAGATCGTCGTTTGGTTGACTCTTCCTGCGAACTCGAACTGTTTCTCCGCCACTAGCAGGTGTGTTTAATACAATCTTTGTAGTGGGAGATGTGGATATAGAAAAGTCGCTTTGAAGTTTCTCTATACTATTGATGTAAACTTTAATGTGTTCGTCTTCAAGGTATGGAAAATTAAAAGCAAAGTCTGTTTGAGATGCCGTCGCTGTATAGTCTACGTAGGTGTTAGCCATGATGATATATTATTAATTATTGAGAGAGAAGAGCAAGTACATCTTCACGGGATACTCCGGTTTTAAAACGGGTTTTTGCTAATGTTAAAGCTGAATATTGTTTATCTAACTCAGGAAACTCACGCATCATACGCTTCCTCGCTTCCTTTCTATACTTAGTTAGGATGCTGTTTATTTGTGTAATCCTTGGACTCTCCAACCCCGGTTCAGACTCAGGAGATAACTGTTTGTAGTCTCTTGATTTAATTAACCTAGCAAGTTTTTGTCTTAATGTTTGTCCGCCTATCTTAGTGCTTTTTAATAACTCTTGCCATCTATCATAAGCAGACTGACCAGCGTCGCTCTTATAAGCTAACATATCAATCTGTCCGCCTAAGTTTGGAGGGGGTAACCTAAAAGCATGATTCAAGCTGGCCATCTCCTGTAGTACTGGATCATCCTTTTTAGTAGAAAACGCTATTGGGTTAAAGAACTGTAACGGAGAATCAAACATAGCTTCCATCATTATCTCCTCACCTAACACATTTCTTTTGGAGTCTAACCCGTTCCTGTCGCCTAACTTCTTTTTAACAGAGTCCATTACACTCCTTGATTCCTTCATAGCTTGTGTATCACTGTCTGCCATTTGAGATATTAAATTAGGAACAAAAGAAGATACGAAGTTTCTACCAAACCTAGGAACAAAACGGTCAGGATCAGATAACGCATCCGTAAATGTTTGAATACCAGCTAAGTAAGATTTATTAGTTACATTTCTTGTTAAAGCTAGTAGGAAAGCTTGAGTGGCGTGTTCTAATTCACTTTCATTAAAATCTTTAGATTCTGTAACCCCTGTCTCTACTATGTCAGCTATGATGCCTAGAGGTGTAGCGATGGGGTCTAATCTTTGATAACTGAAATATTCATCACCAATCTTAATGCTATACGGTTGCCACCCAGCTGCTTGTAATGCTTTCTTTTGACGCTCATCGCTTGGCCCTCCTCCTGTAATTGAACCGTTTCCGTTTTGAACGGCTTCCATTAATGTATAACCTACTAAAGCTGCGGTTACTAATTTACCACGAGCTTGGGCTTTAATTATAGGGTCTGGATTACCTAGTTCTATTTTAAAACGTTCCCAAGATTCTTTTGTTAATGGGATGTTTAAAGGAGTTCTTTCTATGGCAAATGTCAATATATTAGTAGGAGTCCGAACGAAAGGTAATATTAAACGAGCTGCTGGTATGTTATTAGTTATGTTTTGTAAGCCTTTACCTAGACCTGGTTCCAGTTCTTTAGTGAATGTTAAATACCTAGCTTCGTCTTGTGCATATTGTATTAATGCAGATTTAGTATCATCGAAGTTCTTTTGTACATAATCTAACACAAATTTATTACGATCCTTTCCTACTTTTATTTTTAACGTGGTAAGTCTTTTTGAATCCGCTTCGGTGAGATCAGTTCTTCTTTTCTTGTTTTCTAAAGCATCTAATTCGTCTATAGCAGGTTTAAACTCAGATTTACTTTTAAATATTTCATAAGCTTCTCTAGCTAAACCTTCCTCGGAACCCATACGTCCGCCTTCGGTAATAACACCTTCTAACGTTTTATTAATGTGATCCGCTAATGCTTGAGGTTCTCTGATTCCTTGTTGTAAACCAGACATAGCTGCTTTTAAGCGAGCTGCTCTACGATAAGCTAACTGTTTAAAGAACTCATCAGTAGTCATTAATAACCTACTTGGAATCCTTATAATATTATTAGCAAACCAATCAATTCCTTTTTCCGTTTGTTCAGATAAAGCTTTACCAGGCATGGCTTCCGATACTCGTTGACCGCTGATAGCTACGTCAGGTCTATCACTAAAAGCACGAGCGTTTGGATCAAGTACGTTGTCCGATTGCTTGAAAGCTTTCTTAGCAAAACTAGCGGCTTCAGAATACATCTTACCATCCGCCCAAGCAGCAAACACAGCTTTAATAACATCCATATTCCCACTAGCAACTCCTCCTAGTACGGTTTCAATAGATGTCATAATCTGAGTAATACTATTACCCATCGCATTGACTACTTGTGTTTTAGGTCCGCTAAGAATAGCATTCATCCAGTATTCGATAGGCATATCAAGCATCGACTTACCTTGTGCTTTCTTAGCTGTCTTAAATAATCTTTCTAAAGAACCTACGGGATCAGTCGGGTCGATGTGCTCGTTAATAAGATCAACCATCTTTTGTGGGTCCATGCCTGAAGCATTAGCGAACTCTTTACGTAAACCGTCTATTTTAAAGTCAGCTTCGCTTAAACCTATCTTTCTGGAAGTAAAACCTTCACGCCTTGATCCTAATAACAAACTTCCCTGCCTCCCCAACTTCCTATAAACATCAGCAATACTAAGCAGTTGTTGGAAGTTATTCTTAATATCAGCAATAGCTACATCTCCTCCTCCAGCTTTCTCAAATGCTTTTACTGCATCCGCTAAGTTATTAACAACAGCTACACCTTGATCTCTAATACTTTGTTGTACAATACGTGCTTCAGCTATTTTAGTAGCAGCATCCTTACCTTCTTGTAACATCAAAGACTTTTCGATCTCAGCGTCTAGTTCCAATACAGCACCCTCTACAGTTATCTTATCTGGGTTTTCTTTGTAGTAACTCTCAAGCAAATCTTTCAGTACAATAACATCATCGCTTGTTTCCAACGCAAATCTAGGAAGTCTAGGAGTACCGCCTCCCATCAACTCTTTAGCGTACTCACGGAACTTTTCAGGGATAGCTTGTAGTACTTCGTCGGTAGCACCTTTCTTGAAGTCAGGCATCTTTTTAGAAAATAAAGTAATTGGTGTTTTTACCTTACCTTTATATGACTCTCTACTAGCTGATATAATATCGGCAGAATCTCTTATTACTTTACCCAATAAATTACTATTACCCTTAGCTCCTATTAGCTTAAAAACAGCATCAACAAGCTTTTGAAATAGATTCCTATTATCTTCTACTGGTATTTTGCTTAGTAGTTCTTGGAAGTTTTTGTCAGTAAAAGCACCTACAAGAAACTCATCTAGGTTGTTAAGTTGGTAGAGATTACGATCAATAGTTGGGTGCTCTAAGGCTGTTTTAAAAGAACTAGTTAAATCTCTAATAGGTTGTGGGATGTTTTTATCTTTTATAATTTCATCTACACGATGAGCCTTGAAACTTAATAATCCATCCTGAACCGATTCGTTTATTTTTCTTGCGGTAACACCGTGAAGTATTTCGTGTACTAACTCCTCTTCACCTGCCCCCTTCAATAATTCTATATCATCTTCAAAGACCCTATATTTACCAAGTACCTCGTCACCCTCTTTTTCAGGGCTATATTTTATAGGTACATTTAAATCTTTTGGATCACTTATTATTTCCTTTAAAGACTTAGCTAAGTTACGTACTTCAGGATTCTTGGCGTTGGTTGTTAACTGATCTAAGGTATTACTAACAGTAGGCTGCACATCGCCAAGCAGAAATTCTTTTGTTTTAGGATCAATTTCAGGCTCAAAAGCGGATGGGGCTTTAGTTCTAGTAATTGTTGGGAATACACGCTCTAAAGAACTCCTTCCTCCCTCAAGTAACTGAACTCGTTCTCCCAACCTTCTTCCGATTTGATCTGGGTCATAAGATAGGGTCGTGTTTGTAACAATTGCTCTTTTAAACGATGTCTCTC
>Ga0208767_1004008_pt1 | contig 10491 bp, 10 predicted proteins | sample VirMetDEL_Mar_21_FD_184514 | JGI IMG/M metagenome (GOLD analysis project Ga0208767, IMG submission 184514) | Aqueous microbial communities from the Delaware River and Bay under freshwater to marine salinity gradient to study organic matter... | ecosystem: Environmental > Aquatic > Marine >... | reverse complement strand
TAAACTGTCCGCCATATTCCCCGGTTAACAAGTTTACATTATTAGCTAACCTATTGAAAAACAAACGCAAAATATTATTCAGGTCATCTAAGTATGTCCGCAGAATATTCGTTTCAGGTGGTATCGGTAAAGCAGGGCTTTCTACCTTATTTATGGTATTCCGAGCCGCCACTAACCTCTCCTACCGTCAGGCCGCATATCCATCCTAGGTGCGCCTAACTTCCACGTTACTCCTGCTGCTGTAGACTCAATCTTAATCGACATCTGCCTACCCCGTACCCGTGTAAAGACCTGCCCGGTAAACTCTTCTACAGGCACTGTGGCTGTTCTAGTAACAGTAGCACTGCTGTCTCCACCCACAGAAGCTGGGTTATACCGCCCAGAACCTGAGTCTTTCAAAGGGTTTAGAGTCATCGTGGCTGCTGGGGCACCGGTTGTAGAACCCTCAAAGGTCATGTCTGGCAACATCCTGTTAACCAGCATAAACCGATCCCCGTCATCCAGATCAAACTGTGTAGAAGTTATACTGGCTGTTATGGCCGCAGGAGTGCCAGTTTCGTTGTCATCTACTCCATTCTCATGGAATACCAAGTTGTTGCTGTAAGTAGCAGCTATGGGAAAATCACGCAGGTCAGAGTCCATCCACGCTGAACGCGCCAGATTGCCGTAGTACCAAACGTTTTCGACGTAGTTATACACCACGTAGCGGTCATTCTGAGTAGCGCCCGCAGAACAATAAAACCACCATATCTCGTCAAATTGCTCGTTAGTACCACAGACTACTTGGTCAGATTGCCCTAGATTAAAGTCATCGAATACGTAACTACGCACATCACAAGGCAGCGTTTTAACTGTACCGTCATAGTAATAGAACTTATTTCTACCCATCCAGTAGGCAATATTGTTTGAGTACACAGTCGCATTCGGCCCAGCTATAGTTACATTTGAACCTAAAAGCTGCGCTCCCCACACTTCTGGAGCGCCTAAATATTGTAGACCGTACAAGGCCAAATCAGTCCAGACCAATATCTCCTGACGAGCTTGCAGGGCTGTAACTATCTCAGTGCCTTCTGACAAACGTAAGCTACCTGCTTGGTTAGTCGCGGCAGGTGTCCAGTTAGCTACGTCTTCTTGGTCTGACCAGCGAATCAACATGGGGTCTATGACGGCACTTCCGATCTCGTTTGCACCAAAACATAACGCAAATCGAAATATGTCAGAGACAAGGGCTTTATTCACCACTGTGGGTACATCAGAAGCTCCTGCGAGAGAACTTACAAAAACGCCGCGTGTACCTACCGCAGTTGTTGCGTCCCAGTAGAATAAGTCTCCGCCCCGATACGCAAAAAGTAAGTCCTCACCGAAGTTAGCTTGGCTCCAGATACGCATAGGAGCCAGTGTTGTACCACCTGTACCCCACGGCCCCGCACCCCACGTTCCACCACCCCATCCAGTAAATGGCACCTCAATTTCGTTGCCAGTATTGATCTGGTAGGCACCTACAACAGAAGCTCCGCCATTGCCTGTATCAGATGCGTTTGCGGTTACTGGGTTACCACTAGTGTCTTTTGCTTCTATAGTGTAAGTGTCTGGGCCTATGACTGTAGCTATTTGATATTCTTGGTTTAATACGGGGCCGGTTATGTTTCCGCCCAGAGAGACTGCACCAGAAAAAGTCACAAAATCGTTCTGGATAGCACCGTGGGCTGTATCAGATACGGTTATAGTGGCATCACCGTTTACGGCTGCAAACGTAACATCGCCCGCTGCTGTGGTTGCTCTAATAGGAGTAATGTCATAGTAAGCGCCGCCACGCTCTATGTAGTATTTCAGGTTGGTGCCCGCAGCGACTAAGTTTTGCTGAGACAGGGTAGCCCAGTTAAATAATGAGCGGACTACACCAAGGTAGGTATTAGAGGATATGCGATCCCAGCCCCCTATTTTTTCAGGTAGGCCACGTCTGAAGCGCACCTTATCAGTCTCGTACCACTGACCTTCGGCGGCATACCGGGTAGTTTCTCTGTTTACTCCCGGTTTGAATTGTAATTTTCTAACTGCCATTTAGACCTCAATCCGCGTACTCACCACTAGCAATCATGTCGGTCAGCTCTAAAGCACGGCCACCAACTTGTTTTGCCCACCTAGAGTCCAAGAACTCTGTAGAGGCTTCTGTGTAGTCTCCCGCTTCCATAGCGGTTAATGCGCGTCGAAAGCCACGTAAACGCGTAGCTCCGAGGTTAAATGCAATGTCAATAATAGCATCTTTTCGTACATCATCAAGGCTGTTAAACCACTCATACTCTGTAGCCAATTCCTTGATTACACGCTCAATGTCGTTCTGTAGGAGATAATCTATCTCGTCCTCAGACAGACCCATACCGCCTTTCTGGTCGATATTACGGCCTACACCTACAGTGACTTTACCTTCGGAGCATTCATACGCATGAGTTTCTGTACCCTCATGCCGTTTTAGCATGTTAATTAGCTTTTCCATATTACTTCTTACCGTTTGACCCGCCGTAGAAAAAAGCCGCACAGGTGCCTAAAATGCCTGATAGCTGGCCCAATACTAGCGAGATAATAGTCTCGTCGTTCTGATCGTGGGGCAGTATAGTTACGGTCATAACGTACGCACCGTATAAAATTAGTGCCAATATACAGAACACTTTAGGTGTTAGGTCGCCAGAGAACTTAGCTCTAGCGTCTTTTCTGTCCTCGACTTCTGTCTTAAAGGACTCTAAATCGATCTCCATTTCGCGGATACGATCCTTAAACTCTTTGTCCGCCTCTTTAAGCAACACCGCCTTTTCTGGTTCCCGCTCTATGAGGTCTTCAATTTCGTTGGCCGTAGCATCTGGCATACCCAGTTTTTGCGCTGCCATTTTGACAGCCATGCCCGCCATTGGCCCACCCGCTGCACTGGCTATAGTAGGTGCAAGGGATTTAAGTAGGCCGCCTAGTTTCATTCCGCAGCTTCCACAATTGTATCTATGGTGTCACATACATCAGGCACTATAACGCCGGTTGTTGCAGACAGGGCACCGCGACCAACAGCTCTAACACCTTTGTAAAATTGATTGCAGTATATTTCTTTATTTGCCATAACTTGTTCAACAGACGTACAGCTAGACAACGTGAAAACAACTAAAAAGCTAATCTTTAATAAACATTTCATCCGCCATATCCTCCAGTTCTTTACGGGCTAGTTCTTTGTCTTTGTTCATTTGCACTACTTTCTTGGCTTGTGTCTCTTGCTCATCCAGAAACTCTTTTAGCCTATCTTTGTAGCCGTCCATCATGTGGTCAGCTATCCGGTCTTTCAGGTCACCCCTGTCAGCAACTCTGGTGTCTTTGCTGGGGTTTATGTAATCAGGGCCGGTATTGCTGAAGTACAGCATAGTCTGAGAGCTTGATGGGCCGTAGCAAAAACGTGGGATTCTAGCCACCATATCGCTGCCCTGCACACAGGAGATTTGATTATCAAGAGTCATTGGCTTCTTGAAGCCTTTGAAGAACACGTTCGGCTTACCGAAGGTAATCAGGTTTATGTTGTCGTGCTTACCGTTCAACATAGAGGCAGACAGCTCTGCTAACGCACCGCCAAGACTATGGCCGCAGATCAACGTGCGTTTCTTGGGGTCAATGTGTTTCTTAACTTCCTTCCAGACTGACCTGTGGGCCAGAGTAAATCCACCGTGGCACATTCTGCCCGCGTATGGTACGGGTACTACAAAAGCATCTGTTAACCAATCCCTGCCCTGCTGTGTACCCCTAAAGGCTATAATATCTATGGACTTACGCTTTGCCACATATACTGTAGTAGATGTCCATTTGCTTTCTATTTTAATGGCATCTTTGTTCTGGTCTTTGTAAGCGTTAATTGCCCAGCTACAAGCCATGTTAAGCAGTACAGGATCGAGTCTCATTTTTCCGCCTTATTCTCTAGTCGTTTCCAAATAGCCCCAAGTGTTTCTTTAATCTCGCGTATGTCTTCACGGTAGTCTTCTTTCGCCACATACTTCTCAGGAATACGATTAAGGTCTTCCCCAATCTTGTCTAGCATTGCGTATGCTCGGGTAAAGGCCCATATGACTAAAAACCCTGCTACGCCAGCAACACCACTTGCAACAATCTGGCCTGTCATTTCCATTACTCTTCCACGTTTAGGGGATTATCAAGTATCCGCTGGATGCGCTCTTCCAAATCGTCACGCATCTCACGAAGTTCGTTATCTATGTCTCTAAGGCTATCGTTTACACGCTCTTCTAAAGCGTATACGTCGTCTCTCAGCTCTCTGGTAGCTAAAACAACAGAATCATCCGTATCTCTTGCAACGCGCTCAACTATGTCAATATCTGCTTGCAGGCGATCAATGTTGTTCATTACCTCAACAATATCTTGGTCTAACGCCCGTTCCACGGCGGCTATCAACACTTCGGCAGTATCTAATTTAGTGCTTAGTACAGCCAGCTCTTCGTCATACGAGCTAAAATCAGGCGAGACGTAGGCAGTAACTGCTTCTTCCGCATCTAACAAACGCTGGTACAGCTCAAAGCCGCCCCACATTGCTGCGCCTATGGTACCCAAAAAAGGTATAACAAGCAGTAACTTGCCGCCAGAAAGCTTTACCTCGCCAACTTCTATCTCTGCCATTGTAAATCCACCAAATCGTCATATCCCGAATTACCCGTCACGCGCAGAACTCCCAATGGATTTGCCCGAATATTGTTCGCTGGGTAGGGCTGCGCGGACGAGTAAAACTGTTGTCTGTCCGACAAATTTACGTTGTCGTACTGCGAGAAAGCCGGGTTGTTCGATATGAGAAAAACCGCAAGGCTCTGATCTGTAAAGCCGCCAGTGTCCTCTAAATTTTCTAACTGACTATCTAAACTCTGCTGAACGTCAGCCTGACTCATAGTTTGAATTTGCGTTTCTGCTCGTTGCACAGTACGTTGCTCTTGTTGGCTAGGAGGCGCTACGTCAAATTGGCTGAAATCTGGAAGCTGTGCTGACAGGAACTGACCTACGCTTTGGCCCGTTGCAATAGCATCATTAAAGTCATTCTCAAATTGCATTTGAGTTGGCGGCGCTAGGTCTTGCTGGGTCAGCCCATTGACTTCTTGCTGTTCAGACTGCGCCACAGCCACTTGGGTAATCTGCTCCTGCATTTCTACCACAATTTGATCTATATTTTGTTCAGGCATAGCCATGCCTTGCGGTATACCAAATGACTGAGGCTGGTAAGACTGCCCTGTCAAACTCAGCGCAATCCCAACAACGTCAACGGCTGGTTTAACAACTGCACTTACCTTCTCAGCAACAGGCTCGGCCCGTGCCTCTGCGACTACTTCAACAGGTGCAGGCTCTCTTTGTGCAGCAGGCTCCGTGACTTCGGCAGGTTCTGCTCTGATAACTACCTGCGCTGGAGCTGGCTCCGGCCTTGGTTCACGAGTCACTTGAACAACTTCTGGTACAACCTCAACTGGCCTAGCTTCTCTAACTTCTTCGACCTGTGCCGGTTCACCTGTGATTTCTGGGTTTTGTTGCTGTTGTTGCTGTTGTTGGTCTTGTCGAACGGGTGCGCCGGTAGGCGGGCCTCCAAACATCTGCTCCTGTGGTGCTTCTTGATAAATCTGCGGAGGAGCTACTTGACTCAACACTCTCGGCATACCCGACGAGTCTGGCTGATCTAAGTACAAAAAGTCATCAGCCGAATCCCCAAACACAGTATCTACCGCTTGCTCTGCGTAAGTTGGAGGGGCAGCCTGTTGTTCACCACCACCACCGCCTTGCGGTTGATTCAATGTGCTAGCTTGTCCGACTAAACCAAATACATCTCCGTAACTATTGGTTGCCAAATCACCGCCGTAGTTAGAGATTAATTGACCTGTAGCGTTCGGATTCATTGTGAACTTGTCACCATAAAATTGCTGGGTATGCCAATACGGGTCAGCCGCCGTATCTCCTGTCCAGCCGATAAACGCCTGATGACTGTCGATAGCTACGTCTTGGTATAAGTATTCGTAGCCGCCGGTCTTATCTATGTTTAGCTGAAACGTGTTAACAGAGTTAGGCCGGTTATACTCGGTAACCTTGTACCAGAGAAACTTGGACTCAGTTTCGTTTGTCGAGTAATAGTACCCATCACCGTCTCTTATATTTGTATCATCGAGATCAGTCCAAAGCGGAGCAAGCATATAGCTAAACTGCCCGACTTTAGCATCTAGGTAGTTTGGTGTGCCTGCGCCAAAGTTATACCCATCACAGCAATGACCGTATGTCGGACTTGTTTGAACGCCTAGATTGTTTTGATTAGTAGGTGACCACAACAAAACAAAGCCGTTAGTAGACATCCAAGCGTCTGTAAATACTTTTCCAAGATACGGAAAGTCATGACCAAGCTGAACGTGATAGGCACTATCGTCCACGCCATTCATAACCTGAGTCATACCAGTAGGATCAAGATCAGCATACGCAATCGCCGGAAACAGGCTAAGTAACGTCAGGCGTTTCAACGGACTCTCCTGTCAGGCTCTGGTATCCGGTCAGGATTAGCTTCCCAAAGAGCTTTCGCCTCATCTCCGATCTTGCCGTCATAGGGACAAGGAGTACCTGCACTCATCATGCTTGACCATACGCGATAGTCCTGACACATAAGAGATACCGCAGCCACGCGCATACCCATATCGTAAAGAGTCTTGCCTAATTTAATTCGTTCGCAATTCTGATCTCTTATAGATCGTCCAGTAGAAAGTCCCAGTATCTGTGTCTGCACCGCACCAGATACGCCTGTAGTACAGAGGTCTTGGGAGTAGGAGCTACCAATTGACGGAGCAATTGCGCTGGGCGGCGGGGATTCCACTTTCTGCGTAACTCGCTGCGTTGAGTCACTAATACTTTGGCTGTTGTTCACATTGTTATTTGTGTTCATAGCCGTAATGTCACTAACACTATTGCTTGTCGTAAAGCTCGTGTTATTGGACGTAGAGTTAGACGTAGAGTTGCTGGTGTTAGTGTTGTTGCTCGTCGATATAGAGTTATTGACGTTCGTGTTGGTGTTATTACTCGTATTTGTATTGGTGTTCGTATTGTTAGACGTACTGGTGTTGATGTTGTTTATCAGGCCAGTGTAGTCCGTGGTGTTTACATTAGTGTTCGCGTTGGTCGAGTCAGTCGTTGTGTTGATGGTCGAGTTATTGGTATTAGTGTTTACCGACGTGCCGGTGTACGTCGTATCGTTCGTGTTGCTATTGTTATTATTGTTAGTATTAGTAGACGAACTAGAACTAGTCGCAGTCGTAGTTATTTCAGTCTGCGTCTGTCCAAACACAAGCACTGGCAATGCTTGCAGTAAAGCTAATACCAATAGACGTTTCATTGTGCATACCTAGTCTACCCAATCAGGGTTAGTTTGCCACACTGACTCTCCTTCAGCAGGGCTTTCGACATACAACCACTTGGCGTATTCAGTCCTTTCTGAGTCAGGCGACTGCGGGAAGTTATCAAGCGTTACATCTGGGAAGTCTCCCCGTAGAGGTAGATCACGTAATTTTTTTCTGTACAACGTCCACGCATCTTTGTTCTCTACTGGTTTATCACTAACCATATGCGTCCAATCACTGGCAGATAACATTGCATTTCTGTCTCTGCGAGTGTTCGCCGCTCTTAATTCGTTTATATCATCACTCATATTTCAAACCTCTAATACGGATATTCTCCAGTAGTTTTTAGGGACATGTAAGCTCTAGATTGAGGGTAATCACCAATCCTACCTTGCCTAATCCATTCTTTGCCAGTTTTGGAGTACCAAGCATATCCATTACCCAAACCAATCCATTCGTCTTTCACAGGGTTATAACGAACCATATACATACTGCCGCCTCCTGCGTTGCCTAGACTAATCTGATCCCAACTGGTTCCTTTCCAATCACCGTTTTCAACTGCCTTAATGTAAACATTGCTCCCATCTGGCAACACTAAATACTTAGGAGACATATCAGGAAGATAATTTTCGCTCATTTGTCGGCCCTGCGAACTTACTTGCGTTAAGCTAGTTGGAAAAGAACTATTTTCTGCATAATATGCAGTCTGGTCATCGTTCTGAAAGTACCAATAAAGATTGCTTGTACCCGCTGGATTAGTCCAAACCATCTGCCATCTTTTGTTGCTTCCGCTACCAAAACTTTGCGAAAAGCGTTGCGAGATTGAGGTTGAACCCGCAGAAATAGTCGCGCCATTAAATTGACCACTGTTATTGGTGTAGCAAATTATTATTTGGTTTAGCGGAGCGCACCATTCCCAATCTAGTATTTGTGAACTTTGGTTACCAGTGTCGCTGCCTGTAATTACCGTGCCACTAGTACCACCAGCTAAGTTAAAGTACGCCATTTTTAACCGGTAGCTTCCAGATGATTCCGTTAGACCAATAAATAATCGGCCATTGCTTTCATCAAAACAGAATTGAGGTCTTCGTAAGTCATCCGTACTCCATTTGTCTATAGAGTTATTGCCCGTAAAACTACGTAGCTCACCAACACTAAACCAATCTACTCCATTGGCACTACATACAAGTGTAGCGCCACTTTCTTGGAAGCCGCCATCCGTACCTTTAGTAATGGCAAACCACTTGTTCCAATAGCTAGAATATCGCGGAGTCAGGAATCCTCTGGCGATACCCGCGCCATTGTCTAAGGCAGCATTAGCATGAGAATCTGCCCCACACATATAATTTGCATTGTCGTTAGATATAAACGCGGTGTAATTTAACGTGCTGGCAGGCTTTGTGGGGTAAGTGTCACCACTAGCAGCGACAGCACTGCCGTCAGGAAGACCGCCCGGTTGATAAATTTCTAACCAAGAGGTGTTTAAACCATCTGTAGAGAGAAACTTACCATCGTTTAGTGTTTGATCCGGTAGTGCATTGTACCCGACATTGTTTAGTAATATGGACGTTGTGGATAAAGCAGTCCCCACGGGAAAACCGTTACTCGTTGTTGTTAACGCTCCCGTGGTAGATAAGTAGTAGAACTCTCCAGCAACCAGACTACTAACACTAGTGTTTAACCCGCCAATAATAGTTATATCGCCAGACGCACCATCAGAAATACTTGCCGCAGCAATACCAAAATAAGCATCGCGGGTGGTGTAATTCACTGCCGGAGTGAATACTTGTGCTTGACCGTCGTCAGATGTGGGTTCTTTGTAAAATACTACGAACTCAGTTTCGTCTGGGTCAAAATAGGCGTTAAATCTTTTGTTGCCGTCACCGTTATATGGGAAATATTGCAGATCAGAAATAGTTATCTGGCTACCACGTTGAGATACTGTGTAGCCCACGTTTGCTTGAGTGCCATTAGTATTATACTGAGTTTGTAGTGCCAGCACATTTGTAGAGGTTGAGTCATAAAACAAAAATACTTCTGGATCGTCCATGTAAAGCTGGTTATTTACATCCGCCGAAATAGCAGCACCAGAAGCTGTTTTAAATTTTGTAAACGTGCCACCACTTTCTAATAACTCAAGAAATACAGGAAAATATTTAGTCCCCAAATTATTAGTGTCACGTGGCACGTTATAGACATATAACCAGCTTTTAGAAGTCGGGTTATATTCGATGTTAGCGGTGCCAGTCGTATCAGTGCTCAATTCATTTTTTGCACCTACTGTTGGCACAGTGCCAGAAACTGTTATTTTTCTTACAGAGGGGCGATTGTTTGAATCTTGATAAGCAAGTGCAAAATAACCACCATCGGAGTTATATTTTAACGCATCTCGACCGCCGTTATTTCTATCTCCTGTCGTGTTAACTGCGGCGTTAACAGTAATTGCTGTCCCGCTTAAAGTTAAAGTTTTAGTAACGATTTGAGAGCCATCGTCGAAAGATACTAATACGTTATTAGTTCCGGGTATTGTCGCTATATTAAGAGAATCATTAGGGTTATTAGTATCTATGGAAACCGCTGTTCCCCAGCTAGTAACTGTACCTACCACTTCACCTGCACGAGCGTAAATATGCCCCGCTGATCCATCTCGCCATACAGCAACAAATGCGTCTTGACCAAGGTTGTAAGTTATCGCAGCGTTCGCACCGCTATCACCTACCTCTACCACTGTGCCGTAAGATAAAGAACCGGAAGAGTTAGTTACAACAAGAGCTTCATACTTACTACTAGAAGCATTTTGAAAAGTAATAATTCCCTTGTTTGCTGTCGTATCATACGCAACGGCAAAATAGCTGTCCGGGGTATCAGTGGATTCCCATGCTGCGGCTGTACCTACGGATGCCGCTCTAGTTAACCCTGCTACAGTGGAAACAGTGCCGTCAGCGTTTGTTGATACCCTGTCTCCGGCAGTTACTGCTCCATTGGCAGTCATAGAAGCTTTGCCCGCAGACACTGCTGCGTATTCAAGTGCTGTGCCGCCGGTGTTGACGGAAAGAACTTGCCCCGCCGAACCTAGAGAACTTAGACCCGTACCGCCGTTAGCAAAAGG
>Ga0208767_1004007_pt1 | contig 10492 bp, 19 predicted proteins | sample VirMetDEL_Mar_21_FD_184514 | JGI IMG/M metagenome (GOLD analysis project Ga0208767, IMG submission 184514) | Aqueous microbial communities from the Delaware River and Bay under freshwater to marine salinity gradient to study organic matter... | ecosystem: Environmental > Aquatic > Marine >... | reverse complement strand
AGACACTGTATCATCTGCCTCTAAAGCAAAACCAAGATTCAACCAACTTAGGTTTATGTTTGTTCCATCACTTTTAGTAACCATAATATGAGGCACTCCTTGTGTTAATAGTTCTGAGGAAGGTTTTGGAAGTGTATACCCAAGAGGCGTGGTTGTGTTTGGTATAACTATAATGTCCCCATTCTCGTCTTTTCCGAAAATAGTAAACGGTACTTTAGCATTAATAACATCTTCACCAAGTGTAAGCCCTCCGTTTTCTAAAACCTGCAAAACATCTGCCGCATCATTAATAGTATCAGATGACAACCTGCTTGTGATGTAGTTTACTAAATCTGTTTGATCTGTTACAGTACCCTCTATTTCACCCCAGTTAGCACCACCTCCTAAAGAATACAAAGCAAGACCGTAGTACGCATTTTCACTTATAGCGCCACTACCGCTTATGTATTGTAAGCTAGCTGTATAAAAACCAGGTTCATTTGATATTTCTGTAAAACCATTTAGCTTATACTGAGCGTAGTTATTAGGGTCGTCTAATTGGCTAAACATCATGTTTTTACCAACTAAACTTGTTATAAACTCATTTACATTTATACCTGCTGAATTTTTAGCACTAAAAACTAAAGAAGTTATAGCTGAAAGCTGAGTACCAGCACCACTATAACCTAAAAAACTTACGCTACCCTCTTGCCTTACACCATTTATAAGTTCTTTTTGAAATACAAAGTTGTTTTGACCTAGTATAGAAACTACATTAGCTTTATTTAAGTAATTACCTATATTGGTAAAAGTATAGTTCCTAGTTACAGAAGTTGTATCAGTACCTAGAACCTTGTCGTTACCACTAATGTTTTCATCGTTAGCGTAAGTGTTTATTCTAGCCATCTTTTGATTTGTTAGATATTGCTGAACCGAAGAAATAACCAAATATACTCAGTACAATACCTTCACATATACCTATAAGATGTATAAAAACTTCTTTGTTTGCGTGAGGTATCTCTAAATACACAATAGCATATATCAAGAAAACAAAAGCCCCTAAACCAACAAAACCTGTAAGGTTAAACATGATATCAAAACTTCTTGTCTTAGCTACCTCAATCTCTCTTTTTCTAGCGCTATCTCTGTCAGAAACTTCTAATGAGTAAAGTTCTTTTACTTGATTATGTAAAACCTCTTTATCAACCTCGGGTATATCAGACTTATCTATAACGTTTTTTATAATACCAAGAGCGCCTTGATCTGGTAATAAATCACCAACTAAGTCTAAAGCGTTAGGTAGCTTGTCTTTCAACAGTTTACCTATTTTAGTGTTTTTTATCTTATTAGACATTTTTTCTTAGAATAACTTTTATTAAATCCTTAAATGCCTTGTATACTTCAGACATGTACTTGCTTAAAGAAAAGTAGATTTCTTCAGCCTCGTCAGGTACGTAGTTTCTGTTTTTATCTTCTAGTTTTTCACTGTAAAGTGCTAACAAATAAGCTATTACAGCTAAAGAAATAAATAGTACAATAAATATCATAATTAACATTTCCAGCGGCGGCGTGCTGCTCTACCTCTTTCAGAGGTCCAACCTTTCGATCTAGCACAGAAAGACTTTCTACGCTTAGCAGCTTTGCTACCTGGTTTAACTTTACCCGTAACAGCTGTTTTTAATTTACTGCCTGGGTTTTCTTTTCTATAGCGCTCTACGCCTTTTTTGGTCATACCAGCACCTTCCTCTGTCGTTCTAAAATTACGACCTTTACCTTTTGTTGTTTTTCTAACCTTTTTAAAAGGTGAATGCTGAACGTATGCCATTACTTTTTTCTTGTTCTTTTTGTTATAGGTACACAGTTTGGTACTTTTTTACCGTCTTTAGACTTCATGCCAACCATCTCATATCCCTTCCAACATGGTTTACTTTTTGCCATAACCTTTCATTTTAAACGCAGTACCTTTTTTCATTTTAGTAGGACCACTGTCTTTGCTTAAATCCGTAAGCTTGTTTAATGGTGAACCCATTTTTCTAGTAGGTGTGTTTTTATTGTACATCATAGATGGACTATGACTACGGTTCATCTTGTAGCCTTTCTTAAACAAAGGATTGCTAACTAAAGATTCATTAGCTTCAAGAGAAGGTGTTCCATCAACAAGACCTGTTACAATAGACTCGTTAACAGGAGCGTAAGGCGTACCGTCAGATAAAGGACGGTTTTTATCTATTGTTCTGTCTTCAATTGTTTTTTCAGCTTTTTCTCTAGCTGTTGGTTCAAAAGAAACCATATCACTTCTGTCACCAGTGCCTGTGTTAGCTTGAACACTTTCTCCTGTAAATTGATTTGCTTCGTTTGTAGCTTGATTTTGTTGATCTGTAAGGGCTTCGCTTAAATCAGACAGCTCTACAGTACTCAAACCACCAAACATATCAGAAGAAGAAGGTCTTGTGTCAGGTTTGTTTATTTGAACTAGTTCAGCGCCTTTAGGTTCACTTGGTTTGTATTGTTTAGGTTTTACACTAACAGCCTGTTCTGGGTCTCTTTTAAAATCTGGAATCTCTTCTGCTTCTGGGTCACCGTCTCTATCAAACCTCGTCTGATTAGCGGTAAGGATTGTAGTTGATAAATTTGGTAATTCACCACTTTCTTGTTTAGCTTGGTCTTCAGTAACTGAAGCTCCTGCTTTAGAAGATGCATCTTGAACCGCCGCGCTAGTCTTAGGTGTTGTCTTACCTTTACCACCAGCTTCGTATTCTGCTTGAGTCATCTGTTCTGAACCATCAGCTTTCACTGGTTGACCAGCTTCTTGTTCAGCTTTGGGCTTACGTAGCATGTCTGTATTTGTAGAAACAGCTGGGTTAGCTTGGTAACCTTGAGATAAAATAGCATCCATACCCGCGGTATTAGTGTATTGTCCCTTAGCGATATTACCCTGACCAAATGCTAATTTACTTGCTTCAGCATAATCCTTGTCGTATTGTTCTTGGGTGATAGCACCAGCTTTTAAAGCTTTATCGAGTTGTTTCATACCTTTCTTACCACGTCTTATTTCATCTCTAACAGCACCTCTTTGTGTGCGCTGAGCAAAACGTCTTTCCCATGGTAAAAATGTATCTACTTTATCAGCTTCTCTTCCTTCCGTTAATTTAGGCTCGTATGATGTTGTTCTTTCACCTGATCCTTCTGTAGCTGGTTTTCCTTCTTGAACAACTATAGTGTTATCAGCTTTACCCTCTGCAGTTGGGTTGTGGGTACCGTATTTTTTCATATTGTAATCCCTAGCAGCTTGTCTTTGATCTTCTGGTAAATCACTGTACAATACTGTTTTTCTAACCTCAGGCACAGCGTCTGTTCCTTTAGTTATTTTAACATCGTCGTCAGCTGATAGTAAGTTACCCTGAGCGTCAACAACGTTCATTTTACCTAATTTTTCTGGTCCTACTTGTTCTTTATGTAGAGGTGTACCTTTACTTCTACTAGTAATTGGTCTGCTTTTCATGCTATTGTTTTTCATAAGCTTCTTTTTCCCAAGGTAGTTTTTTACTACCTTCTTTCATGTTTTTTCTTGGGTATTTTTTTCCTTTCCAGTAAACGTTTTCATCGTCGTAATTCAAATCACCACGTTTCATTTGATCAATGTGTACCTTCTCATGGCTAATAGCAGTTTTAACTTCACTATCTGGAGTATCAGGGTCTATGTATATAGAACCGTCATTATTAGCCTCAGCCTGTACACCCTCATCTAATTTTTTTATAAATATAGGTGTTTCTGGTGTACTTTCATCAGCAACTACTTTATCTAGTCCGCTGAGGTTATTTCTCATCCTAAATGCCATTATCTGTCTGCGTCTTTAATCATATCGTCAACACTCGAGGAATAAACCTTGCCAGAATAGGAATCACGCTTACTGAACACACTTCTATCGGATGTTGGTATATCCTCTTCACCGAGTAATATCCTGTATATCCTGCTTATTAAATGCTTTGCCTTAGTGCTGACAGTGTAAATTGTATACTTCTGTGTTGTTCTATTTCTTTCTCTCCAGACAACAATCCAACCATCTCTACGTAAGCGTTCCCATCTGTGCTTGTCCCAAGAATATGTTTTGGTACCTACTTTAAAATCATTACGCGTAAATCGCACTTTGCAATCTAAATAGATCAATAATTCAAGGTCTGCATCGTTGATACTGTATGTTTTACAAGCCCATTTACGTACTAGCCTGTAGTACATAAAAATCTTCATATCCCTAATATCAGACGACTCTATATTCATTATTCAACCAAAACTATATCAGTTACTTTTATAACCTGGTATTTTTTACCCTCGTGATCCACATTGTTACCAGCATGCCTATCGTAGTAAACCACCTCGTTTTCTTTTATCAGGTGTTCTACCTCACTACCTACGCTAACCACAGTTGCTTTTATATACCTATTGTCACTATCTAGGTTATCTGTTATTTCTAGACCACCTATTTTCTTAGACTCTATCTTGTGCTGTTCTACAAGCACATAAAAATTAATTGCTCGCATTGTTTATCCTCTGGTTTGAAATTACACAATCCGCTGAGATAATAGTCTTAACTACACTAACCGCGTTCTTTAGAGCTGTCTTTGTAACCAAGACTGGATCAATAACACCTGATTTAACCATATTGGTTACTTTACCTGTCATAACGTTAATACCTGTGCCTTTAGGTAGCTTTTCTACCACAGTCTCTAAACCAGCGTTGTCAAGTATAGTTACAAATGGTTGCTCAATAGCTGCGAGTAAGACTTCCTCTCCAGCACCCTTTGCATTGATTCGTTCTGCCGCGTTACGCAGTGCAACGCCTCCACCAGGTACGATACCGTCCTTAAGTGCTGCCTTTGTTGCATACAAAGCGTCTTCGACCCTGTCTTTTTTCTCTTTAAGTTCAACTTTTGATAATGCACCCACACGTACAATTCCAACATGGCCAGATAACATACCAAGTCGTTGTTCAAGTTTAGATTTAAAGTACGGGTTCTTTTCATTTTTAATTTTTTCTTCTACAGCGGTAATACGCTCTGTAGCTTGCTCAGGCATCTCTTCTACTGTAATCACAGTGTTTTTGTCATCTGTTACTGATTTTAATGCTCTACCTAAACAACCAGGGTCAATCATATCAAGATCATCACCTAGCTCTTCGTTCATTACTTGTGCACCTGTTATAGCTGCTAAATCAGCGATAGTGTCCTGCTTCATTGGTCCAAAACCTGGTGTATCAATGATATTTACCTTGATATTACCCTTCACCTTGTTCATTAGCAGTGTTTGCATCGGTTGTTGCTCTAGCTCTGCCACGATAAGTAGGCTCTCGTTGTTCTTTATAGCGTATTCTAGGACGTTTTGTATCTTACGGATGTTAGGTATTGGCGATGAAACTATAAGTACCAGAGGGTTCTCTAAAACAGCTCTACCTTTTTCCTTATCCGTCATTAAATACGGTGATTTTATTCCAGAATCAAATTGCGTACCGTCTACAATCTCAGTATAGGTGGCTTCTGTCTCACTTTCTTCCATCAAAACAACACCGTTGCGCCCGACTTGGGAAAAAGCATCCCCTATAATTTTTCCAAGCTCGGTATCGTTGTTTGTTGAAATGGTGGCTACGTCATACAAACGCTCATCAGTGACCTCTATAGCTACTTTGTCTAGGTAATTTAGCACTTTGTGCATTGCTGAGTCTAAACCATCCCTGATTTCTCTGTTAGTAGCTACTTCTCTAGCACTGATAGCTAGTCTAAGTAGTCGATGTGCTAATAATGTTGCTGTGGTCGTGCCATCACCCGCTTCTTTTACGGTGTTTCTAGCCGCTTCTTTGATTAAAGTTGCACCCATATTCTCTAATGGGTCAGAAAGCACTACAGATTCAGCCACTGTAACACCATCCTTGGTAATTACCGGCATACCCATTGCATTTTCGTAGATTACACACTTACCAGAGGCACCCAAAGTGCTCTTTACAGCCACCGCTAGCTTGGTGACACCTTCTAAAAGGCCTTTTTCTGCATCAGAACCAAACGTAAGGTCCTTTACAATTTCACTAGGTTGATTAAATTCCATACTAAAACATTGATTTTTACTGTTTCAGTACCAAATATACACCTATTTACGCTTCGTATTGTACTTCTTGGTTCCTTTTCCGTGCCCAGAGCGGTTCTTTTTGACACTTACGAACCTTTTTGTGTTATGGTCGTAGTCTTTACCATCGATATTCTTACCTGCTTTCTTAGCAGCTCTCCTTTTTCTCTGGTTTTCCGCCCTCATCCGCGTCCTACGCGGTGATTTTGCATCTGCAAGATCCCTTGCTAGCTTCCGCCGCCTTGCGGCCGGTGATAATTTTTGCTTAGGCATGGTTATCTACGCTTTTTACCATACCCTTTTTTCTTAGCTGGCGTGCCGTGGCGTTTTTTACTACCTAACGCAGTGTTAATCTGATTCTGTATAGTGTTGTATTCCGCACTACCTTTCTTCAAGCCTTTTCTTGCAGCTACGAGTTGGTTTAAAGATTTACCTGTGCTTGCCTTAGCAGCCTTAGAACCTTCAGCCCAAGTCTTCGTACCTCCGTAAGCTACCTTACCTTTAGACTTAGTTTTTTCAGTAGTGGTCTTCGTAGACTGCTTTGGCTTTGTTTCCTGCTTTGGTTTTGTTTCCTGTTTTGGTTTTTGATTAGTTTTATTGGTATATGTAGCGTCGCCTCTCTGATAAGGAATTTTAGTTTCGTTAGTAAATTGAGCGTTTATATTCTCATTAATCTTTTGCTCTTTAGCTGTTGGCACCGCAAACGATCCAGGTCCTTTAACTGTTACAGGTAAATTACTTAATTCTTCAGTAGTAAAGTCTCCAAACTTCTTGCCTTTAGGAAGCTTTACTTTGTCAAAAGTGTTAAATCTATGATACGCATTTTTGTCTTCAAATTCATGATTATTGATAGATCCTTGTGCGTTATTATCTTCTCTGTAAATTCTCTCTTGCTCAACCATTTTTAACGCTGAGCCCAAAGCTCTAGGGCCACAGCCTCTTCTCTTGTATTTTGCCATAATGTATTTGTTTCTATACTACAAGATTACTGATTTTTTTTATGTGTTAAGATGTATAGGGGTAAAGTGCAACATATACAAAATAAATTGGCCGCCGCAAAACCAAAACTGATTTCTAAAACCCGGGTCCGGGTGCGTTTACGTTTTACGTTTTGATGCTTTTGGCTTTTAGCCTTGCTAGTTGACTATGTATTTATATAACTATGCTATACACAAAGGAATTACTGCAATTTATTTATAATATTTTTTGTAATTATTGGCGAAGTATTTTCACAGGGAAAATATGGGATCCACTAGAATAATTACGAACCAGATGCGGAGCAATCTGCATCACAAATCTTGGACTATGCAGTACAATGATTTATTGGGCCTTCGCGCTGTAATCCTCAACGAGGATGCAGCTATTAGTAACTTGTTTGCAGTGATCGAGCACGGGCTGTTCGATCATGTAGACTACGACAGTGAGTCGGATGATCATGAGGCTTTCCTCTGTGATCTGGCCAACGAACTGTTCGGGTACTTCCGTCTGGCTGTGCTTCCCCAGCATGGCTACGACCTAGTGCTGAGTTCTGATGCTGCAGCGCCGCAGTATGTAGACTGTGATCTGCCCCGTCTGTACGATCGTTACAGCAAGGGCAACATCGCAAGCTACTGTCGCAAGGCAGTGTCTCAGCTTGAGGCACTACCTGGTCGACAAGGCATGTGGACAGTACGTCATCATCAGCAGATGGTTGACACAGCTGTCAAGGCCTTCAGAGCCATGTTGTGGTCGTTCAACATAGACTTAGTCTAGTTGACGGCTGCAGCCGGCCCAAGGGACAGACATCTCGTCTGTTCCTTTTTTTAGTAGTCTTTTTATGCTATACACAAAGGGAATACAGCTTTTATTTTATAACATACTCTGTTAATTAATTTTAAAACATATATTATGGAAAACATTACTAACCGTAAAACGTTTACTAGTTGGTATGATGGCAAGACGTATGAATTTCTATACGCTCATGTTTCAGGCGAAATCTGGAGACGTTACACGCCAGGCGATGAATCAGACAGTGAATTGATCAACGTAGTTGATGAACCCTCTGAAATAACAGAGCAGCAATTGATTGATTACTTCGAGTCTCGTCGCAGATAAATTAAGACCCTTCGGGGTCTTTTTTTTTGGTATACGTGTATGCTATACACAATGGAAATACGGCTTTTAATTTATAATAATTCCGAATATTAACCCACTAAAATTTATATTATGGGAAAGTCTAACAAAGTTAGCAAGAGAAGGTTTATCATCGCAAGATCAATGGTAAACAAAGGTTGGAAAGTAGAAGTTGAAACTCGTACGGGCAACAAGTTCGAGTACGATCACGACGAAGTCTACAATCTGCTCAAAGAGAAGTTCGAAGCTATGCCATGCTTCAACAAGTACGGCAACTACACGAACAGCAACAACATGCCCAAGTTTGTCCGAGAGGCTTTAGCTGCGGCAAAGAGCAAGAAGTAACAACCACGGGTCAGGCCACACGGTCTGGCCCTTTTTTTATTCTATGCTTATGCTATACACGATGGAAATACGGCACTTAATTTATAATAATATCATTAATAATCTTAAAACTTTTCTTATGAAAAAAGTAAGTAAAAAGGAGTTGTTTGATGTTATGTTGAGAAATGTAATTGAAGATGATGGTATTGAAAGTGTTGAATTTGGTGTTCAATACATGGAAGGTAGTAGAAATCTATACATCTGGTTAGATTATAGAGAGTTTGATGAGAATATATTCGATTCAAGATTCTTCTACATGATAACAAAATACTCTGAAATTGTTGATGATCAATGCGACGATATAAGTTGCGGTGGTGATTACAGGATGTTTCAGGTTGTAGTTAAGCCAAATTAAACAACAGAGGTCAGGCCGAAAGGTCTGGCCTTTTTATTGTTTACATTTATGCTATACACGAAGGAAATACGGCATATAATTTATAACTCTTCTGATTATTAATTTAAAACCATTTAAAATGGAAAAATCAAAAAAGGTGGCAGCACTTAAAGCTGCAGCGGAGCTGTTTCAGCCCTGGTTCGATCTGTGTGCCTGTTATGGTATACAACACAAGGTTATCTGCGAAGATATCTATCCAATACTGTTGATCAATCCTCTTTGGTCAGCACAGTATGAAGGTTTTGGATCTCATTATCCTCTTTCCGATGAAGACGATGATGGCGTACGATGGATTATAATCTTCAAGCATGATAAGTTTGATCCTGAGCTATACGACCATATCCTTGAGGCGTGGAAGTTCCACCACCAAGTCAAGTAACATTGACTGCAAAGGCTGCCCAATTGGGTGGCCTTTTTTATTCTTCACGTATATGCTATACACAAAGGAAATACGACTGTTTATTTATAACTATTTTGATTATTAACTGCTAAAACTATATTAAAATGGCAAAGCAATCAAAAGAGCAGGCTACTGTAGCCAAGAAAAGATTTATCATAGCTAAAAGCATGATAGGTCAAAACCTCAAGGTAGAGGTAGAAACAAGAACTGGTAACAAGTTTACCTACGACCACGACCAAATTTACAGGTTGTTTAAGGACAAGTTTGATAACATGCCTTGTTTCCAAAAATACCACAACTACACAAACTCAGATAATCTACCTAAGTTTGTTCGAGAAGCTTTAACTAAGAAGTAATCTCAATGGGTAGGCCTTCGGGTCTACCCTTTTTCTTTTTTTTAGAGTTTGCTATACACAAAGGAAATACGACAAGTTATTTATAATTATTCTGATTATTAACCCTATAAATTATACTAAAATGGGAAATTTAACAATTCACAGATCCTCAACCACTAAAAGACCTTACATCTGGTTCCAACACACCAAGTGGTTTGGATTTAAAATAGGCAAAATGCCTAAAAGGTTTAACTCTATGGAACATGAGCATCCTATTAAAAACTGGTTTAACTACAAAGGCTACACCTTTATTAGTCAAGAAGACTTTGTGGACATGTTTGGAAATATAACTATAGAGTAACATGGAAATACCAGCAAGATTTACTTCATCCTGTTCATCACTAGGTGGTGACAAGGAATTACACTTAGATACCAGTAATGGTGACTACATTTGGATAGTTAATGGTGTTATTGTAGAACAAGGATGTGATCCAGAAGATTCTTCAAATGAAGAGGTTTTAGAATATTATAAAGAAATAATTGAGTAATATGGGAAATCAATATTTTAGACCAGTCATCTGCCAGTCTGAGTGGTATGACTACTGTGAGGAAAATAATATACCACCACATGTGTGTATATATAACTAAACATAGAGGGGATCCATCGGGTCCCCTTTTTTTTATTTCTTTTTTTTTGGATCCTTCGATGCTATACACGTGGAAAAGGCCTGAGGATCCGTTATTCATGCTATACACAATCCACATACGACAGGTTG
>Ga0208767_1004004_pt1 | contig 10496 bp, 10 predicted proteins | sample VirMetDEL_Mar_21_FD_184514 | JGI IMG/M metagenome (GOLD analysis project Ga0208767, IMG submission 184514) | Aqueous microbial communities from the Delaware River and Bay under freshwater to marine salinity gradient to study organic matter... | ecosystem: Environmental > Aquatic > Marine >... | reverse complement strand
TGGCGGGTCTGGGAAGTCGGCGGTTGGGCCGGGTGTCCATGTTGCTGGGAAGTCACGCAGCTGTTGGCGGTAGGTTGCCCACGCTTCACGGTCTACGGGTGCATCGTTGGTTTGTGTCCAATCGCTATCTGCTAAAAGCCGGTTGCGATGCTTACGCATACGGTCAGCCCACCATTCAATAGGCACTTCTTCGGGGTCAAACGGTGTGTTTAAATTCATTTCACGCTGCCTTGTAAATAAACGTAATATTCAGTTCGTCGCTAGCACCTAGTGAACTGCCTTGCAAAGGGGCGGGAGTGGTGGAGTTGCTTGTGTAAACCGACATCGTTGTTGTTGTCGGGTTGTATGGAGCAAGAGCGAATGAATCGGCGACGTTTGAGTCATACCACATACCTGAACCTTGTGAGCCCACAGAGGTGTTTGTTCCGTCGGCGGTTATCGGCAAAGATAAAGCAGCCACACCTGCGCTACCGCTTGACACGCGTATTGCAACAGACCAAACAACAAGTTCGTTTATTTGCACGTACAAACTTCGACTAATACTCGAGATCACGAAATTAGTTGCTGTTGGTGTGTATGAATTCCATGTGCCAATTGCGTTCATGTCGGCAGCGGTCAATACATCGCCGCTGCTGAAATCGCCCAATGCTGTCATAGTTTCATCCTAATCTGTTCGTGTCCAACACGCCGAGAGTGTCCGAATCCAACACAAACGACTGATAATCCTGTGCCGGCAACAAGTCGAGTGTGATTGTTGTGCGGCCTGGTACTGCTTGGATGGTGCGGCCCGCAATCACACAGTTGGCCGTGACTTGTGAACCGGCGGTAGGTGTGTAGGTGATCGCGCAAGGTTGCCAAACACCTTTGATTGAAAGCAGATTTGCTGTTGGTGTTGCAGCTGCTGTGCTGTTTCTGTCCTCAATTAGTTCAACTGATGTTGTGAGTTGGCGTGGCACATATCTTGTATCTGCTTGTCGTTTTGTCCAAAATTCTGCTACCTGAAGTGCGCCGCCGTAAACATCAAAATCGCTTTCGTACAAGTTGCCGGTGCCAGAATAGTAACGGGATCTTGTGCCATAAGAAGATGAGGTGCCGCTGGTTGAGGTTTGGCTTGTTACGCCGGTTATGCCTGATTGCACTTCTGCAATAGTTGTGAGGCCGTCAAAATCGAAACCTGGTGCGATGTTCACAAACGGTAAGGTTGTGCCGGTCGGTGATTCAGAAAAATTAAATTCGTAACGTTCAGCAGTTTTGCGTGTTATGGAACGCGTGAAATATTCGTAATTGAAATAGATTGCTGTTGCGGGGAATGTGTTCGTTGTAATTGATGACGGAATCATGATGGCAGGTATCGCAGCCAAAATATCAACAACGATGTAGTCAATGGCCGTGACCGATGAGGCCGCTGCTCGACCAACATTCCAGTTTACGCCGTCAGCTGCGTAAGACTGAACCGGCGTTAACGAAGCCCCAGATTGACCAAAATTCGGAAACACAACACCAGCACCAAAAATACCGTTTAACAAATCGTTGATGATTTGGGTTGGGTCGGTGCCGGTCAACGATTCTGTGATGTTTGCTGCTTCACCAGCGGCCACACTTAACCAATCGTTCGCAATGATTTGTACGGTTGAATTCGTGCCGTTGTCAACAATTTTGAAATCGGTAATGATCCCAATGAACGAAAGTGTTGTATCAGGATTTGTTTGTTGCGTGATTCTGATGCCTACTGTTAACCAGTTAGTTGAAGCATACGTTCCAGTTCCGCCACCTTCCGAAGGTGTAAAATCGCCTTCATCGTTGTCAAGTGTTAGCACAGCGTTCAGCGTTGACGGTCTGCCAATCTCAATTTTTGACGTTGTGGTAAATCCTTGAACAAAAGAAGTGATTTCGGTGAATCCCGTTCCTTCAAAAATGTCTATGCGCCAACCGCTGAAAGCTGTCATCACAACCTCGATGTGTCTGTGATGGGAACATTGATTGCGCCATTTGTGCGGCCGTACTGTTGCAACGCTCGCACAACGTCGTCGCCATTAGTGCCGGCCGGCATGGTAATGCCGCCTACGTTTACAACGGTTGTTGCGCTTGATGAGATGCCTTCCGAATCGGCAAATGATGGTGCTGTGAAGCCGAGTCCTGGCAAATCTTGGAATGTTGATGGTACGTCGAGTACGCCGCCGAGGTTTACAAGGTTTGCCATCAGCGTGTAGGCGCGTTCGAGATCGCCTGTGTCAATCTCTAGTTTCAGTACCTCAAGGAACGCATCAGATAGGTCGTCGCGTTCTGTGCGTAAATCTCTTAACGCTTCATAAGCAAGATTCTGTTGCTCTTCCCATTCGGCGGTGCCTTCTTTAACACCACGCAGCTGCGTCTCGATTTCTTTAAGTGTTTCAACAAAGTCATCAGCTGCTTCTTGTCGGTCAAGTGACTCAAAGAAACGATCAAGGCGTGTCGTTGCGGTCTCTACACCTTCGTTAAGTTTGTCTGTTTGCACGTTGACACGGCCAAGTGTGCTTTCCCAATCGTCGCCGGCACGCCGCACACCTTCAATGGAATACATGAGCGGGACAATTGCTTCGTCGGCTGCTTTGCTTTCTTGTTCAAGTGCTCGCAACGACTTGTTTGCGAGCGCATCAACGTGTTCAGCTGCTTCTTGTGCTTGGCTCGCCAATCTTGGTATCTGTGGGATGTCGATGCCGGGTATTTTGTTGATCGCTGAAATGATGACGTTAAGGGCGTCGATCCAAAGATTGATGTATCCCCTGATCGCGTCCCACACTTTGCTAAATACAAATTTGAGAGCGTCAACGGCTTTGCCGAGAATGTTGAACTTCATTTGCAACACAACGATGGCTGCGATGATTGCCACAATGATGCCAACGCCTGTAGCAACCCACAATGATTTGAACGACCAGCCCATTGCTTTGTTGACTACTTTGGTTACGGCCGAAATTGTGTTCCACGCTTTTAACGCCACGTTCGCGCCAACGATGAATGCGGAGAACGAACCGACTGCGGCGCCGATGCCAATGATGAGATCTGTGTTGTTCCCAATGAAGTTCGCCATTGATTCAAGGATTGGCAACAGTTGTTCAAGTACGGGCAACAATGCTTTGCCGATTGCTTCTTTGGCGTTGTCCAACTCGATTTTCATGAGTTTGAAACGACCTTCAAGCGTTTCAGTTGATTCTTGTGCAGCACCACCAAACGTGTCTGCCAGCTGTGCCATTACCTCATCGGCATCGGCACCGCTGGCGATCATGTCGGTTAGCGATTTGTCGAGTTCTTTGAGTGGCCCTACTTCGCCCTGAAAGCCTTCTTGCAATGCTTCGGTGACGGTTTCGAGGTCTTTGCCGGTCGCAGCTGCAACATCAAGCGCCAAAGTCATTAGTTCTTGTGCTTTGGTCACGTCACCCGTGGCACGCACCAAATTCGCAAACGCCGGCCGAAGTTCACTATCGCTTACCGCTGCCGCTTTTTCGGTTTCCGCAATGTACGTTTCAACGGCCGCAACTTGTGCTTCAGTTGCGTCAGTTGTGGCTTGAAGTGTGCGCGCTAACTCGGCTTGTTGTGCGGTGTCCTCAATCGCTGCTTTGACCGACAGACCAGCGGCGGCTGTTAAACCAGCAAGAGCAGCGGTGGCCGGCAAAAACGCTTGTTTCAATGCGTAGCCGGCTTTTGCGCCTGCGCCTTCCAGTTTTTGAAACTCCTTGATGGCACGGTCAAGACCTTTGGCTTCAAACTCGGTAACTAACGGTATCCGTGCCATGTCATGCTGCCTTGTCTAATGCTTTTTCAAGTTCCAACGACCATTTATCAATAACGTCCTGAAGTTCCCTGTTTAGATAAAACAGGTTCTGCTCAACGGCCGGCCACAAATAGCGTGGTGATTCGCCGTGTTTGGCGTTGAGGTTGCGAATGAAGGCACGGCCGCGTGCTGTGTCGGCTTGTGGGTGTCGGCCTGCGTTTTCGTAGATTGCACCGGCACCGTCTTTTTGGATAATTGACAACAGGTTAATTTTGTTGTCGGGGCCGATCGGGCGCACATCGGTTTGTGCAACGATTCCTGAACGTGCTTTTTTTGTCCATGCACGGTCACCGCCGCTTGAGCGTGCCAATGTCCACTTGCCCCAATTGGTTAGGGCTGTGGGTTGTGGTACAAGTTCGCGTGCTCGATCAACAACTGGTCGTGCAGCTGATTTCATTTCGCGTGGCAACAGGCGTGCTAGTTCGGGTTCTACCTTTCGGAGATAGCGCACAACGACACCGATTCCTTGTGTGTCGATTTCAACGCCTTTTAGCACGGTTCTGTTCTTTCACTACGTCATTTACGGTGTACAGGTCTTTCACGTCGAACTCTATGTGATGAGGCCACCAACCAACAGCAACTAGCAGTTCTGCTAGTGCTCGTCGGTGGGTGCCTCGTTGGTAGGGCGTTCGTCGCCTTCTCCAATCACTTCGAGTTTCACAACTTTCTTCACAAAATCATCAAACACGGCCGGCACAACATGGCCGGCTTGTTTTGATGATTCGTATGCCAGGTAGGCAAGATCTTCCATCCCGATGCCTTGCGCTAGGTTGCTGGCTTTCGTTTTGAATTTTCTTTCCCATGCCACGATTGTGAACAGGTTGGTTTCTACCTGATATTGGTCATCTGCTGTGGTGACTTGAATATTGAGTTGCATTGTCGGTGCTTTCTATGTTGTTAGGTCAGGGTGTCGTCGAGCGAACGTAGGTACCGCCGGTGAACGACAGATCAATGGTCTGCAATGCACCGAGTGCGCCGTTGATCGGGGTGATGCTGGCAAGGTACATGCCGGTAAACGTGTACTCAGGGTTATCGGTGCCAGCGGTGGTGCTGTCGGTTGCGTACACAACCACCGAGGTCGTCGTGCCCACCAACGATGCCAAATTTTCTTCGACTTCGCTGGTGCCGTACGCGAGCATGAGCGTCGCTGTCACCTCATGGTTGCCGAGGCCGGCGGTGTATTTGCGGGCGCCGTCAGCAAACGATGTTGCTTCGAGCTGTTCAAAGTTGATTGTGACGACTGCTGAGGTGCATTGGTCGCTGTAATCAACTGAGTTGATGAGCAAAGCCGGTTGGCTGAGCACGGTGGTTGTTGCCATTTCAGTTTCTCCTTGTTGAAACTCTGACCGTTAGGTCGTATGCGGGGATTTGTTGTTCACCGATCAGCGCAGCCGAAGGCCGAGCGTCGATAATGCCGGCAACATTCTCAATGATGATGTCGGCTTGTGTCATAAGGTAATCGAGGGCATCGCTGTTGGCGGGGCCGCCGGCAAGTATGCGGCACACGATTGTTGCGTCAATGATGTTGGTGTTGAACCCGTTGACGGTTGGTGCTTCTACGAACACCGACATTGGTCGGGCGTTGCGCGGGTCTTTGACCACGACCATGCCAGCATCGGCAAGGCGTGTGCATACGTTGTCGTATGCTGCAGCAAGAATGCCAGTAGCAGCCATCTCAACCGATCTGCGGCCTTCCTACACCAAGCAGCTGCTTGATGCGTGACATGGTGCCGAACGGTACAGCGCCACCCATCTGATCAAACGATGCAAACGAATCAACCGAACCACGTTCACGATACAACGTCGCTGCGTACATGACAGTACCCAAAGACACCGAAGCATCAGGCACAGCATCAGAGTCGTCGTGGTAGCCGGCTTCATGCCTTGCCCGATAGCAGTAGGTGTTGGCTGCCGAAACACACGTCGCAATGAAAGCGGTGTCGTTCGCTGTTGCCGCTGAGATGCCTAGCCATTCGATCACTTCATCTGAGGTAATCCAAGTGGCTTCAGGTTCCCAACGTATTTCCCCAGTATCAACACCGTATTCAAGATCGTCGCCGGCGTTCGGGAAGATCAGTTGTTGTGGGCGTGGTACGTCGTAATCGAATACGAGTGTGCCGTTGGTTTCTACCCTGATCAGTTCGTAATCGACAAGTGACCAAACAGTTTGTTGGTTGCCGTCGAGACCTCGGCTGCTGCCAACAATGTTGACGGGTGAGCCGAGGGGGATGCTTGCGATTGGTTCAAGGGTTTGCACCACGCCATAACCATCAACGCGTGATGATTGGATGATTTCGAAGGTGGTCATGGCGTGGTGTTGTCCCTAGTGGAATATCAGACGAAGGCTGCTTTGACGTAGCGTGACGAATCAAGCATAAGCGTGGCGAAGTAGCCAAGCCATGAAATGTCGGTGCCGCGCACGGTTGCGTTCTGCACTCGCAGGAAGCCCTTTTGCTGTTCAAAGATCTCGAAGCCGGTTGTGTCTCCGAGAATCATGGTGCCGTTGCTGGTGTTGGCAAAGTTCGTATCGACAACGACCTGCAAGCCGAACGCAACAAAGTTGCTGGTGCCTGGTGTCGTGGTGCCGAAAGCGTTCATTGGGCCGACCTGCGGGAACAGAGGCCGGCCTGAGCCGTCTTCGAGTTTGCCGAGTGCTTCCCAGTTGCTTGCCGAAACAAACAGGTGGGTTGGCAGATGGCCGCCGTTGCCGGCGTTCTCAAGGATGTATGCGGCGTTTGCGTACAACCATGACAACCATTCGGTTGGGTCACCAATGTTTGCGACGGTGAAGTTTCCGGTGGTGGTGGCGCCTGCAGCGAGTGCGTCAGCTGCGACGTTGTCGGTGGTCTGTGCGTACACCTTGCCCATGTCCTCAAGAATGAGGTTGATGATCTCAGGCGATGACCAGTCGGACACCTGTTCTGAGACGGTGACGTAGCCGCCGTACGATGCTTTCGTGACTTGATTCTCTTGTACTTGGAACTCGCCGGCCTGAAGCGTTGCAAGTTCTGCTGACTGTACGGCCATCGAGGTGTGCGTTGAGACCGATGGGCGAATGAACACTTTGCCGGTGCCAGGCATTGCCTTTGGGCCGAACGCATCAACAACTGGGCGAATGCCGAGGTAGTCGTTGTAAACGGGGCCAACAATTGGCTCTGGCAACACGCCATCATTTGACGAGGTCGTCACATCAGGCGCCGCCGCTCTGATATTTTCGTTCATCTGGTGCCAACGATGGCCGCCTTCAAGTGCTGCAGCAATCCATTCGGACGCTGAAGGCAACTTGAACGACTTTGGCTGAGCAAAGACCGTTGGTGTTGGGGTCGTCTCGGCTGCTGCTTCCACGACCTCAGGGCTGTTTTCTGACATAGGTGCTTCCTCCTCGGAAGTGGTTTCGGGGTTTTCGGTGCTCTCCTCATCCTCTGCGGATGCGGCGATCTGTGTGATTTTGGCTGCAGCAAACGCCGGCTCGAACACAACACTTAGTTCTTTCCAGTTCGCTGCTTTAACGATGGTTGTGCGGCCGTCTTGTTCTACTTCGGTGGCCTCAATGCCGATTGACACGCTGTCGTATGCGCCCATTTTTAACAGTTCAACAAGGTCATCGCCTGCACGGGTGCGTGCAATTTCAGCGGTAAACAACATGCCGTCAGGTGTGTCTTCGCGTGCTGTGACCATTCCCACCGGCTGCGCCGAGCTGTCATGCTCGAGCAGCAGCCGTGGGGAAGGGCCATCGGTAGGTAGCGAACCTGCTTCGAGCCTAATTGTTTGACCGGTTGACACGGATGCGGGTACGCCGTACGGGGCGGCGATGCCTGAGATGGTGCGCGGTGCGTCACCTGCAGCTGCGTCAAGTGTCACGGATTGTGCAGTAAATCTAATCATTGGCGGGTTCTCCAATCGGGCCTTCAACGGGGATGTCGTGCATGATGTCGGCGCCTTCTAAATAGCGCTGCACATCAAACTCGACGTGTCGGCCTTTCGGTGTCACGGTGTCAAGCGACAGGGTTTCTTGTATGCAGTTAATGAACGGTGAAGCACCGAACATGATGAGATCTGTTCGTGCTTGTTGGCTGTTTTGGTAGGTCATGCCACCAACAGAGAGACCGACTAGCCATGCTGGAACCTGGCACACTCGGGACAGTTCGAGCGCTGCGTGTTGGCGGCCTTCCATCAGCTGCAACGTGGCAGGGTTTGATTTGAACTCCACCCACTCAACATGTTGGTTGAGCGCACCGATTGCACGCGTTGAACGTGCTTCAGCCCAAGCGCCGGCAAGTTCTGAAAGTTCGTCGCCGGCCATTGGTTCGCCGTCTTTTTGCTGTAGGTAGCCGGCTGCGATTTCGGTTGATGCGAAACGTTTGGCTGCTTCGTCGAGGCGATAGGCGATGTCAATTGTTCGGCCACCTGTCCACAGGATGCCGTCGAGCGGTGACAGGAATTGCACAACGTTGTTGGCGTCAAGGTCTACGCCGTTGAATTGAATGTCGTTTGATGGGCCAAACCATTCGGGGCCGGCTTGATCAAGTGTTGATACTTGGTCGGCTGGTAGCCACATAAATGACGCAGGGAAGCCGGTTGAGTAGCGGCTGGTCACATACCAGAACGCACGGCCGATCAGCATAAGGTCTTTGACGGTGGCCGACATGATGAAGTTGCGGGTCACGTTCGGGTCTGGCCGAGTAAACCACGATTCACCGGGCACATAGATTCGTTCGTACTCTTCGGAGCCGGAATCCCAAGCCAACGTGTACTGCTTTAAATCGAGGCCGGCAATAGTGCTTGTGATCAAGCCAACTGCACGGTTCACCGTTGGTATTGACAAAGCGCGTTCAGTCCCAGCACCGACTGAGTAAGAACTAAACGCGCCGGGCCTACCCGCGCCACCTGCAGCGGCTTTTACTTCAGACACACCGAAGGCCGGTGCCGGCTTAGTGCGAAATAGACCCACGCGTGCGAGTTTTCCACATGACCTGTGGATATGTCAATAACAGCTGTGTAATTTATCTGAAAACCAGTAATGCCAGCCCAAAGGCTGGCATTCCGTGCAATTCCGCTGAAGGCATGCACTCTGGCTGCGGTCGTTACGGTCTCCGCAAATATGTGTTGTCACCGTGATCGCATCTTCCCAGATTTGATCAATCGAGTCGCCTTCGTTGCGTGCTCTTATGTCACGACCTGACAAGCAGGTATTGACAAAGTACAACAATCACAGTTGGTTGTCAAATTATCTGGCGGTGCCAATCATCGGTTTGCGCACATTGCCAACAGGTTTCGCAGCCATGCCGGCTGCAACAACCATGCACCGGCATTGCTCGATCGGGCCTGGCGATTTCTGTGATGACAAGGTGATGGTGCCGCCGACACGGCCAGACACGGCACGTTGCACTTGTTCAGATAGAGCCATTTGGCCTGTGTGCGACAGTTTGCGTTCTAAGATCATGTTGCGCACGATCGCCGTGTAGGTCGTTATTTCTCGTTGCCCGAAGTCTTTGGTGCGTCGAGACAAGTCCAACGGCACAAGGGCAAAGAGACCGGGCGTGAGAGCAAGCTGCACGTTCGCATCTTCCATGACCACTCGGGTTGCTTCCCACATAGCCTCGGCCGACTCAACAACGAACTCGGTTTTGACCTGCAACGTTCCATCGGGTTTCGGTGCGACACGAACCCCACAGTATCGCAGATCGGTCACATCGGCATCAACGGCAAGCACACCACCAGCCGGCATCTCATTGTCGGTTTCAAGTTGCGGCCACAGGCCGGCCGGTAGCCATGATGCTGCGGCACTTATCCACACGTTGCAATGCGCACGATAGAACGCTTGTTTGTTTGGTGTTTCGGACATTCTGCGCAGCCGGTCAGCGGTGATGGTGGTGCCCATCGCAGGATTTGACCAGCGCCAAGTGTCTGGGTTGTCAAGCGGTGCGCCAGGTGGAGGTGACCACTCAGCAAAATACAAACCTGATCTTTTGCCGTTATCAATTGCATGAATTGCTTGTTCGCGCAGCTGCAACATCACTTTTGATGATTCGTCGCCGGCCGTGCTCCACATTGACATGAGCGGGTTTGGGCGTGCCGTCATTGTCGGCCGGTACGCATCGAAGATTACTTCAGGGCCGATTGACCAAATCTCATCAAGGCAAACCAGATCAGCCGAAGCACCGTGCGCGTTCTGCGGTGTCGCTGCGGTGACATGCCATCTCGACCCGTTCGGCATTTCAACAAAGTTACGGCCATACGACCAGTTAATTTTTGCGTTGTATTTTGCTTCAAGCACAGGTGCGAACTCTTTGAACAAAGCGAACGCACGATCAAGTTTGTGCGCAGCTGAGATCACAACCTGCGGTTTGCCAAACTCCTCGGTGAGATCAGTAAGCCAGGCACAAATCAAGCCGCCCATGCACCACGATTTACCGTTCTGCCGGCCAACCGACACCATTGATTCGGAGAACTCAAGCAAACCTGCGCCGTCGTGCGCTAACTGGCCGTCGAGCACGGTGCGTTGCCAATCCATCAGCTCGTAATCAAGGTTACGTTCAACCCATTCGGCAACAAGAGGGCCAAAACTCTCGTGCCCCAACACAGGTGTAGCCAATCTCGGCTCGATTCGGCCAAATATGTTGCCATCAGTTTTGATCTGTTCAGATTCGATCAGATCTGTTTCGTTCGTTTGGGATACGGGAAAGAG
>Ga0208767_1004000_pt1 | contig 10504 bp, 10 predicted proteins | sample VirMetDEL_Mar_21_FD_184514 | JGI IMG/M metagenome (GOLD analysis project Ga0208767, IMG submission 184514) | Aqueous microbial communities from the Delaware River and Bay under freshwater to marine salinity gradient to study organic matter... | ecosystem: Environmental > Aquatic > Marine >... | reverse complement strand
CTGTTTATAATCCTAGTGCTTCTTTTACAGAAATATCATTAACCGGATCACAAGCAGCAGGAACAAATGTTGCAAGCATGAGTATATCAGATACTGATAATCAGACTCCTTATAGTGCTAGTTTATCAGGTACTAATGCATCAAGTTTTGCAATTGAATGGTCAAATGCAGATTCATCTTCAGGTTTTATAGAAGCAGAAGGAACACTTGCTTCAGGTACATATAATTATACTGTTACTGTATTTGATAGTGATCTAAATTCTTCTTCTGTAGCAAGAACAACAGTAATTGCAACCCCTGCTCCATATACGGCTGAATACCTTGTAGTAGCTGGGGGTGGAGGAGCTTATGCTTGGGGAGGTGGAGGTGCTGGAGGATTAAGAACCTCTTATGGGTCTACATCCGGAGGTGGATGTTCTGCTGAAAGTGACATTACTATCAATCCTGGAACGGTTTATACAGCAACTGTAGGAGCAGGAGGTGCAGCTAATGGATATGTAGGTGCAGATTCTTCTTTAGCAGGTTCAGGTTTGACAACTATCACCTCTATCGGAGGAGGTGGAGGAGGTCATACAACATCTGGTCCGAGAACACCAAACGGTGGATCAGGTGGTGGATACAGTAACAACTGGACCGATGGAACTAGAAGTGGTGGAACAGGAACTTCCTGTCAAGGGTACAGCGGTGGAGGAGGAACTGCAATTTACGGTCAAGACGGTGGTGGAGGTGGAGGTGGAGCATCTGGTGCTGGTACTGACAGAGGAAGCGGAACCGCAGGAAACGGAGGTAACGGTTTAACGGAGGTAACGGTTTAGTAGTTAGTATAACCGGTACATCAATAACATATGCTGGAGGAGGAGCTGGAGCAAATGCTTCTGGTCCAACTTTTGGAACTTCCGGTACCGGGTATGATCAACCCGGAGGTGGTGGACCAGTAATATCAGACGGTGCTGGTGGTAGAGATTCTACAGCTGGTCAAGACGGAGTAGTCATTTTAAGAGTACCTACAGTTGATTATACAGGCATAACGACTGGATCACCAACAGTAACAACAGACGGATCACATACAGTAATTAAATTTACTTCTACAGGAACATACACAGGTTAAAAAAGTAGATATTTATAAACATGGCACATTACGCAAAAGTTACAAATGGAAAAGTAGTCAAAGTAATCGTTGCAGAAGCATCATTCTTTAATAACTATGTAGATGATTCACCAGGAACGTGGATCCAGACATCATATAATACAAGAGGAGGAGTACATTATGAAGCTAATTCTAATACACCTTCTGAAGATCAATCAAAAGCATTAAGAGGTAATTATGCAGGAATAGGGTATAGTTATGATAATACTTTAGATGCATTTTACGCACCACAACCTTACAATTCCTGGACACTAGATACAGGTTCGTTTTTATGGGAGGCTCCAGTAGCTTATCCTACAGGAGATGCTACAGGATCTTATACGGGATCCTATAGTTGGAACGAAGATCAACAAAATTGGGTTACAGGTAGTATTTAAGTCAAAACATAGATATTTATTATAGAATAACCGACATAACTTAAAGTAAAAAAATTATGAGAATAGATAGCGCTACCGGGATAAACTCAGCCTTAACAGGTTCATTTTCCGGATCATTCAAAGGGACTTTAACAGGTTCATTTTCCGGATCATTCAAAGGGACTGGTGACTTTACTGGTCTAACAGCTGATTCAGTTGCATATGCTAATGTAACAGGTAAACCAACATTAGTATCAGGATCAGCACAAATAGATCATGATGCTACAACAAACTTTTTAGCTGATGAACACTATACACAGGGTAACATTACCACTGTTGGTACAGTAACATCAGGTGATGTATCAGCAATATTACCATCAGGTATAGTATCCGGATCACAAGCAGACGCAAGAACACAACTAGGAGTAGATGTATCAGGAACAGATAACTCAACCGATGTAACAATAGCAGCAGGTAGAGATTATGTAACAATATCAGGTCAAGAACTTACACTTGGAGAAGTTGACATTTCAGATGATACTAATTTATCTGTAGCATCAGCAGGATCAACACAAGGTGATGTTAACTTGACTTTAACAGGGGATCAATTATCAGCAGCATCTGTCGGTTTAGGAACTGGTAATAGTCCAACATTTGTAGGTTTAACACTTACAGGTGATTTAGAAGTACAGGGTACTACTACAACTGTTGATTCAACAACAGTAGAATTTGCAGATAACATTATAGCTCTTAACGGTACAGGCGCAGCTAACGGAGGTATTGAAGTAAATGACGGACCAGCATCTGGTTCTATGTTGTGGGACGGTACTAACAACTATTGGATTGCAGGAGCAAAAGGATCTGAAAACGAAATTTTAACAGTAGGTAATGTAGATGCAGATATTAAAACTCTTTCATTACCAGCTTCAACTACTATTTCATCATTTGGTGCAAGTTTAGTAGATGATGCAGATGCAACAGCAGCAAGAACAACATTAGGTGTTGATGCATCAGGAACTGATAACTCAACCGATGTAACATTAACTGGTACTCCAGACTACTTAACAATATCAGGTCAGGAAATTACTTTAGGTACAATAGATATTTCTGACGATACTAACTTAGCAGCAGGAACTGGTGTAACTCTTACAGGTGATACTTTATCAATTGGTCAAGCAGTAGGTACTTCTGACGATGTACAATTTGACAGCCTTGGTGTAGGAACAGCAGCATCTGGTACAACAGGTGAGATTAGAGCAACTGGAGATATTACAGCATACTATTCTTCTGATGAAAGATTAAAGGAAAACTTTAACACTTTAGATGGTGCTTTAGATAAGGTAATGGAAATGAACGGATATACATTCGACTGGAAAGAAGGTATAGAAGATATAGTTTCTCACACAGGACATGATATAGGAGTTAAAGCACAAGAAGTACAAGCAATGTATCCAGAATTAGTTCACGAAAGAGACAATGGATATTTAGCTGTAGATTATATCAAATTAACAGCAGTATTATTACAAGCTGTAAAAGAACTTAACGCTAAAGTAGACAAGTTAAGTTAAAAAATTAATTAATGGGAATTAGGTTACAGGTAGATTTGGAAACAAATCGAGGTCCGACTAATGAATTATACATTAGGATTGACTTTTTCAAAATTAACCGTACGGTAGGTACAATTACATTTACTACTACTTTATGGTTAAATAAAGAACTAGCAGACAACTCGTTAAAAAAGTTAGCTAGTGATGAAATAAAGCCTTCAATAGGTGCAATCAATCCAAAAGTAATTTACTATGAGGACATAGACTCAGAAGGAGTAAATGCAACATTTGAGGAACTTTATACAGTTCCAATGATTAATGAAAAGGAGATAGAAGAAGACATTTACGAAATAAAAAAAGTCACAAAAGAAGTTCCCTACACCAGTTTTGACGAAGAAGGAGAAGAAATTACTCTTTACAAAAGAGTAGAAGCAGAAGAAGAAGTTAAGACAGGTACTAAAATTAACAAAGTTGAAATTGTAGATTATTCAATTTTAGATAATTTAGAAGAATTTTGTTATAATCACGTAGTAAAAGTACTAAGTGAAGTTTTACCAAAAGATAAAATAGAAAAACTATACTAACATGGCAGTATATACTTACGGAACAACAAACATTTCATTCAGCACATTCGATACATGGGCTAATAACATAGGATCAGATTCTAACGTTACTATGAACAATGCATTAGCAGATGCGGTACCGTCAAACAGTAACCCAACATCAGCTAGTGAGATTAGAAACAATAACTGGTTTTACGGTCAGTTACAAGTTTCAGCTAATGGTTTTGTAGATGTAAGTGCAACTGGATATTCTGTTGCAGATGCAACTGGAACTACAACCTTAAAGAATGTTAATCTTGATGAAAGTAACCTAACATTAACTGCCGATGAAGTAGCATCGTATCCTGATACTTTTGTAAGATGGAGAAGAGGAAGTTCTGGCGGAGCAGAAATTCAAACTGCTAATGCTTTAACTCTAACATCAGCTAACGAAACTTCAACTACTTTATTCTACGCAGAATTTACCTAATAGTTAACTAAAAGGTTTTGAATACATACTGGGTATACGAAAATATAAAAGAAGATAATTCTTTCTATAATAAACTTGACATCTTATTACTACTATGTTCAGGTTTTTTGTGGAAAAAACACCATCCTAATTTTACCACTCATTTAACGGCGGATAAATTAACATTAAACTATTTGCAAAAATTTAATGGTTTATCTATTTTTGATAAAATAGATGAAATACCTAAAAATAGCTTTGTTAATAAATCAGTATTCTGGGCTTCTTCTAAAGTAGAAAAACTTAGATATGTAGAAGATCCATCTATTATAATGGATCATGATTTTCTTGTATTTCAAAACTTAGAAAAATACTTAAAAGATAAACCCTTTTTCTGTCATGAGGAAAACGGTACAGGTTATTATGATACTGCATGGAATCCATTTATACAGAGTATTAATGATTTAATATCAAGACCTAAACCACATGCTATAAATTGCTGTTTTATTTACTTACCAGATCATAGATTTGCAAACGCTTACTCTAAAACAAGTATAGAACTAATGGAAAGGTTTACAAAGTTAAATGCACCTAATTCTAGGTTTCTTGTTTTTGCAGAACAACTGGTATTAAAGCATTTACTTGATTATCATAATATAGAATATGATACTTTATTAAATGAAAAATGGAATGCAAAAGGTAAGTTTTTCGAACCAAGTGATAGAGGTTATATGACATTTGATGATAGTCAAACCATATACAGACATTACTGGATGGATAAACCTCTAATTAGAGAATCAAAAGAAGGTTTTGATTTTTCACAAGAAACTACTATATTATCTAATATACTTAAAAAATCAAAAGTTGATTTAAAAAGACTAAACGATGTTAGTAAATAGAGAATACATAAGAAAGTTCTTAACCAATAATGATACAAAACCAGTATCTTATAGATGGACACACGGTGCTACTGACGAACATTTAGGTGATGGATTACTTATTTACTCTATTATACAGTTTATAAGAGCTAAAGTATGTGTATGTCTTGGATCAGGAGGCGGATTTATACCACGTATTATGACCCAAGCCAGAGTAGATTTATACGATACAGGTATATTTGAAGGAGATAGAGATTATAATTGGGGGGATATAGGAGTAACTTTTGTAGTAGATGCAGCTAATGAGATAGGAGGAAATGTAGATTGGTTAAAAGAAGATAGTTTTTTTAGAAAAACTTTTCATCCTAGAATTATAAACGAAACAACAGAAAAAGCATATAAAAACTTTTTTGTAAAAGAAGATATAAAAATAGATTATCTACATATAGATGCCGGCCATACGTATAAAGATGTAAAAAGAGATTTCAATCAATATTCTAAATTACTATCTAAAAATGGAATTATATCAATACATGATACGGATAAGAATTATGAAGATAACTACATAGTATCTAAAGACCTTAAAGACTATCATAAATTCACAGAAGGACCTTCTAAATTTATAGAAGAAATATCAAATGAATGGCAAAGATTTGACTTTTTTAACGAAGGTATATTAGATACAAAACCAAGTTCAACAGGATTAACAATATTAAGACATGCCTAATTTAGTTACAGTAGTAGGAGAGAATACACACATTCTTCCTCATATGTTAAAACACTACCAAGATAAGGTAGATAAAATACACGTTGCAGTTTACCGACAAGGTAAAAACGATGGAATACTCGAGGAGATAGAAGAACTCGGTATTGAACCCTTTATGGTATTTACAGAAGATAAATATAACTGGAACAAAGTCACTGAAATATATAACATAGTTAAAAACACCAAACCAAACGATTGGTGGATAGTAGCAGACGATGACGAACTACAAGTATACCCAGACGACATCGACTATATTATTAAACAATGTGAGAGATATGGATATGACTTTGTTACCGGTGGGTTCTTAGATCGTCTAGGTAAAGATGGTACTTTTCCAAAAGTTGAGAGAGACACGGATATTCACAAAGAATTTCCTTTAGCTGGTTTCTTTAGGTACCCAATGTCTGGTGCTTGTCCTAACAAAGTCACTTTAATGAAAGGACACCAATGGGTTACTCCCGGACAGCATTATGCTGATTTTCAAGACAGTACCAATAGCTGGGGTAAAGAACATCCCAAAAGAATGCCCATAGAAGATTGCTTTGTACAAGTTCACCATTTTAAGTGGGATGAAACCTGTGTTGAAAGAATTAAAAAAGTAGCAGATAATAAACAAGAGTATTCTTTTTCAGATGAATATACGGTTATGTATAATGCTATAAAGGATTCTAATTGGAAAATAGATATAAAGAATCCTGAATATTTAGTTGAAGAACTAAAAGAATTTTCGTATATTAATTATGAGGACTATACCAATTGGTCATCACTAACAAATAAAATAGTTTTAATATGAGTAAAAATATAAATTTAGATGAAAGACAAGTTAAAGCACTAGAATCTATAGCTAATTCTTTAGATGCATTAAGTTTATGGTTTGAAGAAATAGACAAAGACGAATGGGGCGATAGAGTACAATTCTATTTATCTGAATACATGAAAGTTGCAAAAGGTGAAGATACTGAGTAATGCACAAACTTGGTGTTATTGTACCTTATAGAAATAGAGAAAAACAGCTTAAACTTTTTTTAAAAGAAATAAAAGATTATCTTGATAAAAGTTTAGAGTATGAATACTGTATTATTGTAGTAGATCAAATAGATAAGAAAAAATTTAATAGAGGTAAATTATTAAATATAGGGTTTTTAGAAGCTATAAAAAGAGGTTGTGATTATGTAGTTTTTCATGATGTAGATATGCTACCTGTAGAATGCGATTACACATATAGCGATAAACCTTTACAACTTGCTAACCATTTTATAAGCGATGGAGATTTCAACAGATCTATACAACGTAATTATTTTGGAGGAGTAACATTATTTTCTGTAAAAGATTTTCAATTGATAAATGGATATTCTAATAGGTATAAAGGATGGGGATTTGAAGATGACGATCTTCTATTAAGATGTAGAGAATTAAATCTAAACCTAGAAAACGAAAGCTATAGAACAGTTAACATAGATAAAAGAGCAATGTACTTTTCTGGTAAAAAATCTTTTATAAAGATAGAGAACAAGTATAGAACTGTTAGACCGTATTCCTACTTAGTAACATTTTTCCCAGATGTTATAGATTGTGACCCTAGTGAAATAACAGATGAATTTGCTATATTTGGTATACCAGGACATGATCTTAACCTCTCGTTTAACTCTTTCAGTAGGTACAAATTTGAACTTTTTTTAAAAGATAATACCCCAGTTTCTATTACATCTGATTTTATACCTAATCTACCGTTACAGGTTTCTATTAACATTAACCCTAAGTTGAATAGAGCGCAGTACTTTATAAACGGAAAAGAAGTAGGAACAAAATACTGGGGTAATAGAGCATTAAGGTTATATGAAGAAGAACCATACTTATATCTTGGAGTTGCAGATCCTACTAGAAATAAAAAACAAAAATACTTTAAAGGATACATAAGTAATTTTGGTATTATAAACGGTGAACTTTCCTTAGAGGAAATCAGAAAGTTATTTATGAGTGATCCAAATAAACCATTAAACGAAACAAATGATTTTATCAAAGACAGATGGTATGCATATTTTGATAGTATCAATTTTTCTAAATTAAAAAATAAATTAATAGATACTTCCGGTGGATGTAATGATGGCGAAATACATAATGTTAGCACTAAATATTTAACAACATCAAAGGTATCTAGATTAAAATTTCCTTATCGTAGGAAGGGAGTATACAAACTATTAAAACATAGTGAAGGCGGTTATGTAGACGGTTACTGGAAAGATTGGAGTAGTAGAGAGAACCAATTAAGATACTATAGACTTACAAACTCAGGGTCTAGTAATTACAGTAAAGATGGTCTTTCTACATGTAAGTATAGGAGTAATATAAAGATACAAGAAGATAATTATATAAAAATAGATGCTTTAACATAATGAAACATAAATTAGGAGTTTGCGTTCCATACAGAAATAGAGAAATGCATATGCATGAGTTTATACCAAAGGTTGGTAAATATCTTAAGAACCAAGGTATAGATTTTCAAATTTACATAGTTCATCAAGTAGATGATAAATTATTCAACAGAGGTGCTACTAAAAATATAGGAGCTAAACATGCTTTTGAAGATGGTTGTGATTATGTAGTATGGCATGATATAGATATGATACCAGAAGAAGGTGGAGGTTGTGATTATTCATACCCTGCTGAAGCACCTAGACACATAGCTACTAAGATACAACAAATGGATTATCAATTAAAGTATCACGAATACTTTGGTGGTGCTGTACTGTTCACTAAAGAACAAGTTGAAGCTACTAACGGTTATTCAAACGATTATTGGGATTGGGGTATGGAAGATGATGATTTATTTTGGAGATGTCATTTAGAAGGTATGACAAACGATAGCTACTTACCAGTAGAGCTTAATAATCAAAAGTATTTGTCTTTCAACGGACAAGATTCGTATGCTAAGATACCATTTACTCAAGATTATAAAAGACTAACCCAAAGATCACACACCATATCAGCTCTTGTTAGATGTTACCAACAACCAGATAAAAATAAAGTGTTCTTAATCGGAGATGAGGAGAGAAAATACGTTGAGTATCCAATACTAAGACTTCCAGGTTATGATTATGGTCTTTCTTTTAATAATTCTAGAGCCTTATCTTTTACTTTTTGGAATAGTTTTAATAAACATAATTACATGTGGTTAAAAAGATATGATAAACAATGGAGTTGGGTAACTGCAGTATTAGATGAAAAAACTCATTTAGCTCATTTATATTTAAATGGTACAGAGATTGATTCTAAAGTAGGATTAGGAAGTCCTTCACCTTTAAGATTTGACGGAAAGTTAAAAAGTTATGGTTCAAATGATTATTACCTAGGTATGTCACCATCAGAATCTGAAGAAAGTTCGTATAAGTTTTTTAAGGGCGATATTGCTAAAGTACAATTGTGGAACAGGGCTCTTTCCTCGGAAGAAGTAGCTTCACTTCATCAAAATACTCCCAGTGATGGATTAACTATTGATATTGATATAAATAGAGATACTAATAATCTACAAGTATTTAATGCTGATATAAAAGAAGACAATATTATAATACCAAATTCTATTATACCTCATAGAATAGAAGGAAGAATGAGATGTCTACCACACCCCGATGAAGGTATAGTAGGAGGAAAATTTGTTAAAGGTGAGACAACAGCTAGAAACGAAAGAAGATATGTACTTGAGATGCAAAAAGGCAGTTGGGATTATAAAGGAGATGGTATTAAGCAGTTAAAGTATGAATTAGTAAAAGAAACTAAACTAACACCCTGGGCGAAGATGTTAGATATAAAATTATAATGGACTATAGTAACATAAAAAGTAAATTAGACGGAGTAGGATGTGGGTTTTGTTTAGCAAAATGGAGTCAAGTAACAATACATCTAGATAAAGGATTAACTCATTCCTGTCACCACCCATCTCCACATAAGATTCCTTTAAGAGAGTTAAAAAATAACCCATCTGCTCTACATAATACCAGGTATAAGAAAAAGAAAAGAAGAGAGATGCTTAATGGTAAAAGACCAAGAGAATGTGATTTCTGTTGGAATGTTGAAGATAATTCTAATTCTTTCTCTGATAGAATTTTAAAATCAGCAGAACCTTGGGCATGGGATCAATTTGAAAAAATTAAATCATCTAACTGGAATAAAAACTATAATCCAAGATATGTTGAAGTTTCATTTTCTAATGCATGTAATTTTGCTTGTGCTTACTGTGGTCCTCAATATTCTTCTAAATGGGTAGAAGAAATAGAAAAGTATGGAGGTTATCCTACCGAACATAGTTTTAATTCTATAGACCAAATAAAAGCAAGAGATCAAATGCCTTATAAGCAATCAGAACATAATCCATATGTAGAAGCATTTTGGAAATGGTGGCCTGATCTATACCCAGATTTACATACATTTAGAATGACCGGTGGAGAACCTTTAATGTCTAAAGATGTATGGAAAGTATTAGAATATATAAGAGATAACCCTGATATAAACCCTAACTTATCTCTTTCAATAAACACTAACTTAGGAGTACCAGATAAATTAATTGATAAACTACTGGACATAGCAGAGGACTTAACTCAAAATAATAAAGTTAGAGAATTAATTATTTTTACCTCATGTGAAGCTACTGGTAGACAGGCTGAATATAGTAGATTTGGTTTAGATTATAATAAATTTTGGTTTAATATAGAAAAGATTTTAAAAAGACTTCCAAAAGTAACAGTAAATATTATGGCTGCTTTTAATGCACTCTCAGTCTTTACTTATTCAGACTTAATAGATAAGGT